>CAACVD010001170.1_pt1 | contig 12616 bp, 8 predicted proteins | sample 2381771 | NCBI WGS metagenome assembly CAACVD01 (sample SAMEA5211965, study PRJEB30684) | marine metagenome | biome: Marine; feature: Epipelagic; material: Water | collected 2015-10-15 | depth 15 m | reverse complement strand
AGGGCAACGGTAGGCAGAGTTGACAGGAAAGCTAAATCCCATCTTCTCACGCAGGTCATCTACCTTCTGCATAAACTGATCATTCATACCAACTTCATTGCAGTGTCTGCACACCAGTTCTTCTTCTGTGAAGTATTTATACATATCCACCCTCTGCTCTAAAGGCTCTAGGATCTTCAGGATCGAACCTTGCGGCTGTTACAACTTTAAATTGTTGAGGATCAAAAGGTATGTAGGAAAAGTCGGTTTCTCCCTCTTTGCTTTCTATCTTATTAGTATACTTAATACCATCAAACCCTAAACTCTTTAAATACTCCCGTAGCTTTACGTTTAAATCATAATCATAAATATCAGCAATAAAAGCTAAATCTACTGGAGATTGTCCTTTTCTTAAAGGTTCATCCATTAATCTCCTATATTTATTTAGAGCGGGTGTAAATAAAGAATAAAAACTATCTCTTAATTGTTTTTCTGGTATTTTTGTTTGCTTGACTAATAAATTCACAAAGTCTTCTTGTTCTTTTTTAGATACTAGAAAGTTAGATGCTTTCCATTTACCATAATCATCATCAATAAACAGAGGATTTTTTATATTTAAATATCCTTTTACCATTGCAGGTGTTCTCGCTGGCTTTACTACCCCCGTTCTAAATAGATCATCAGTCTCTACAGATTTAAAAAGACTATCTAAAGAATCTCCTCTATAGTCATAATAGTCTCTTAGAGTTATTACTTCTGCCTGAGACTTTGTACCAAAATGAGGCGCAATTTCTCTAGGAAGTGCAAAATTTATTTCGTAATCTGACGTAACTCCATGGCCTACTGCACGATACACTGGCTCTTTAACATCAGAATCTTTAATAAAATCTGCAAGTCTTTCCTCTCTATCTATGGCAACGTCTTCTTGAATCTCAGGATCTCTTGTTCTAGGCATTTTTACTAAAAGCCTATTTAACATATTAAGTGTTTCTCTATCAGAAGGATCATCACTTGTCCTTAATCTGTCTAACTCTCTTTTTCTATCCGCATAAATTAAACCTGCGTCCACCTCACCGTCAGTTCTTTGAACCGATTCAAATTGAGATGTGGCCTCCAAGAAAGCGTCCTCCGCAGATTGACTAGCCCCTACTTCATCTAACACAGGAGCTAGTGTATAATCTATATCTTCTGGTTCTGATGAAGATGTGCCCTTAATAATCGCTTCAATTCTGTTAAGAGTAAACGGGTCATCCGCAACACCTTCTTCTATTTGCAAAAAATCAGCAGCCTCTTGTATATTAGAATCTTTTACATAACTAGGAGCGAACTGTCTAATAGTTCTAGCAATAGCACCACCTACGCCAAACCCAAGTCGCTTTAATGGATCAACTTCGCCACCACCTTTAAAACCCAAACGCCTCAAAGGATCTTCAGCGTCTACAAAAGCTGCACCTGCTTGTTGATCGTAAGGCCGACCTGTCATCTTGTCGATGCGTTCATCAGGCTCTGTAGGTACGTTAGGTACGTCAAGAACCTCACCGCCTGTAGCTTTTTTTGTTCTTTCAGGAACTGTTACATCCACAATTGTTTTGTCAAGTTCTTTTAATAGCTTGTCGTATTCTTCTTTTGTATCTTCTAACCCCAAAAAGTTCAAGGCTGTATATCCGGGTACTTTCTGACCTAATACAGTGGCTATACGTCTAGTAAGAATAGCATTGTGTATATCCCCCGCCACTGGCCCAAAAGGGCCTGTTGCAATAGCAGTAGGAGATTGGAATACTTCAGCAGCTTTTCTAGCTCTTTGAACAGAATCAAAAGTTATACCTGCACCACCCCAGCGCATAACTCCATCCCCGTATATTTCTTGCCAAGATTTATTTTTAGTGCTTTCTCCATGAGATCTTGCCCAGTTAGTGAACATACCAATATGGGTCATAATAAGTGCGCCTGCCATTATTTTAGGGACATTACCTATAGGATCTCGTATACTATCAGTAGCCATTTTCTTTAGGACTACATTAGTAAATGCCGCAGGGTATCCTAATAACTGAAAAAATACTGATGATTTTGGATCAGACATAAAGGCAGGTTTAATACCTGCTTCAGGGCTTGGATTTAAAATAACCTCGTTAGTGTATCTAGCTGCACCCCTGACAATATTCTTTTTGTAAAAAACATCTTGTTGATTACCGCCAGCATTAAGCCAGTTAAGTCCCTCATCAACATCTACACCTAGCTCTGTAAGTTGATCGTATTGATTCTTAGACTTTTCTATTCCATTAACTGCAATGTCCTCTAAGTTTTTCTTAATTAAATTCTTTCCTGTAATAAAAGAAGCCATTTGCACTGTTTTAGTCCACTGATCTAATAAATTCCATCTAAAAAATGTATTGTTTACTTTTCTAAATTTGTCATTTGTTAAAGCTTCTCCTGATAAACGCTCCGCACCTTCGGCAACTGCTTGATCCAAAGCTAAACCTACTTCATTCATTTCTTTCCATATTTCAGGTTCAGTAAGATTAAAGTCTTTAGAAAGTTTATTTTTTGCTTTAGTAGTTATTGTGCCAAAACCTATGTCTGCCGCCTCTACAAAACTCTTTAAAGAAGTTTTAGTTCCCGCTTTGACTATATTTAATCCTATTTCTGCCAAACTAGAAAGAGTTGCAAGAGGTAATAATGCAAGCCTATTAGCCACAGTGTAGCCCTCTGTAAAATTTGCAATAGGATTAGAATATTTACCCAGCCCTTCTCCTGTAGCAGATCTATAAATATCTAATATTTGTTGTTTATCATCGGCAGTTAAAACTCTACCTGCTTGAGCCATTTCTTGAGTAATACCGGGACTTTTTAAATCCCCTATCCATATTTTTATAAACTCATCTTCGTTCTGTACGCCAAATACTTTAGCCTTTGAAAGAGATTTAGAAGTCTGTGTAATGTAACCATTTAGTACACTTTCAATATTATTATCTAAAAAACTTTCAAATATATTATCATCTTCAATATTTATTTTACGCTTAGAGAAAAAAGAACTCCCTCGTCTTCCCGTATCAATTTGATTGTTAATGTCTAATAAAAGCTCTGTAAATTCTAAAGCTTGTTCTCTACTAGATATTAATACGTCCTTTCCTTTATCATTGGTGTAGGTAATTTCATTATCTATAAGAAGTTTAGAAAACTCTTCATTTCTGGACTCAATAGCTTTTCTATCCCACAGACGAGGAAAATAATTTTGAGCAGCCTCGTCAATTATATTATAGTCCACTAAATCTTGTGCTATATCATCTAAATTAGTTCTAATAATACTAACAACATCAGATACTTTGGGGTCAATTTCACCACCACGTAATCCCCGCACGATAGCAGTATTAGCCTCTTCTTTGGACATTACGCCCCTAAGACTGTCAATTCCAGTTTTTACAGCAGTAAGTCTTGGGCCGCTTGTGTATTTAAAAGTCTCAAAAAAATCAGGCTCTTCTACAGTACGATCATCAAAAATACCTCGTCCTAAATCATATCTAAATTTTTTCTGAAGCATCGCGGCAGTTTTAGAATATTTAGAATAAGCACTTAATATGCCAGCAGGTTTACCAACTAAACTATACTTTGGTAGATAACCGTGTAAAAATTTACCTACTTTTATTTGAAGCTCACGCGATACTTTAAGACCTGTTGCTCCTTGATTTTCTCTTATAGTGGCCTGAACAAGTTTTTTTAACTCGCCTTTTGTTTTTTCGCCCCCGCCAAACTGCTTAGTAAGCGCCGCAACAGCATCATCTAAAGTTGTAAACTGGCTTGCGTCTAAGTCTATTGTACCGTCGCCTAGAATAGTATAAGCTTTATTGGCAAAGTCTGTGGCTGCTTGTGCGGTTTCAGGATCAGAGTCAATTAATTGTGTACCGGGAATTCTTGTTTCATCAGCTATGTTATCCACAGCCCTACGACTAAATTTATTAAAAAGATGTTGCAGGCCAAAACCAAAACCAGCACCTATTGAGGCATTTAATGCAACTTCTCCTTCATCTACTTCTTGCCTTAACCCAGTACCAACTTCCCCTTTTTGAGATAAATAATTAATAGTGCCTTCGTAAGCCCCACCAGCCACGGCGCTTTTTACAAGACTTTCTTTTGTAGATTCTCCGATTGCTAATCTTTGCATTTGTCCTGCAACCGCACTTTTTTCAGCAACACTTAATGCAACTTTTCCACCAGCTAAGGCTCTTCCACCTAAGCCTAAAATAATTGTTGGATCTACAAGACTATCTATAGTAATGTCTTTAATGGCATTTACAGCTTCTTCACTACTCCCTAAATCAGCAGCTTCAAATCTAGTACTAAACTCATTCCAAGCTTTTTTTTGTTCTGGAGTAAACTCTTTAGTTCTTAAAGCACTGGCTCCTGCACTGGTTAACCTGTACTGAGAGTCCCTAATCATTTCAATAGGGTCTTCATTATCCCAAGCCCCAGTATCAAACCATATAGGATTATCTGCTATGGCCTGTGCAACTATTTCTGCATTATCTTGTGCCCTTGGATCGTATCGTAGATTTGTTACGGTTTCTACATACTCAAACGGATTTTTAGGCACCATGAAGCCTGCAGGACTTGCTAAATTAGTTTTACCGATAGTGGGCCTAGTGGTTATTGCCATTAAGTAATCTCATCAATAATATATTGTTTTTCTTCTTTAGAAAGATTTGAAGAATTTATATTCTCTATAGTTCGTTCTTTTACTTCACCAGTTAAAGGAAGAGTAACTCCTCTTATGTTTTTAATAGCGTTTAAAAAACTTAAAGCTTCTTGAGAAGGTGTAAAAGCTTGAGAAGGTTCACTACTGAGTTCTTGTTCTCTTTCAAATCTTGTAAGAGGTGTTGCTCTACGATCATTAAAACCAAACATTTCATCTAAATCTTGACGCAGGGCATAAGTTCTTTGTTCTGCTCTGAATCTTACCGGTGCTGATCCTAAAACATCTCCTTTTTCAACATCCTCTAAAGCAGCACTGACAGACCCCTGTGTTCCTTCTCTGTACCGTCTAAGATTTAAGTACTCGTTTAGTGGTGCAAGCTGATCACGAATCTCTCGTCTTTCTGTAAGACTATCGGTGGCTTTTAATCGTTCTAAAAGTTCTATCTTTTTAGCCTCATAAGCCGAATCAGAAGTTTCACTTCTCCCTACAATCTCTTTAGACCATTCAGGTTGAGGAATAGTAGGCTCGTTCCGTCCAAGATTTGTGTGGACAAGATACATCTCTCTGTATATTTTTTTTCGTTCTTCGGTTGCTTGAAAAAATTCTCTAAAGTTAGGGTCGTGCAAAAAAGTTTCTCTTGCGCGTTGATTGGTTATTTGAGAAAGTTCTACAGTAAGACGAGAAGCACCTTGTATTGGAGTATTAAGAATCAATGCTTCAGGCACTGTTTCAAATAGTTTAGAATATAACTTTTCTTGTTGTTCTGTTGTAAGTTCAAGATTACTTCCTGCTACAGCTTGTACCAGTTCAAGATTCATTGCAGGAATACTGGCATCTGTTAGATCAGATCCTTTTCTAAAGCTATTTTCAGGATCAAAAGAGTCGCCAAAAAACCCGTTAGTTACACCACTTTTTATATTATTACGAGTTATAGCAAGACCTAATACTTGAGATTGAGCCAAACTAAGCATAGGTAAAGCACCCATCGCCCTAACATAGTTAGTCGCATCTACATTGTCCATTATGCTAATAGGTGTTTCACCTCCTTCAAGGATAGACTCTTCTAAATATTTCGTAAACGTCTGTCGTACTTCTGTTTGCTCTTTATTTTCTATTGAAGCCCTTCTAGTAGCTACATTTTTAATCTGTTTAGAAGTTGGTGCATTTTGGGACTTTCTTACAGTATCTTGCGCTCCATCAGGTTTTAGAGAGTCTGTACCTGATTCTACATACCCCGTCCTGTCTTCATTTAAAACAAAAGTTACAATTCTTGTTCCTGCTCCTTGTACAATCTCATCTTTATCAGAAACGTAATCTGATATAGGAACTTCTACTTGTAATGTAGGTGTAGTAAAAAATGTTTCAAACTTTATGCTTCCATCAGGCTTTTGTATTTTTTTAGTTGCAGTAGAAGCTTTGTAAGACTTACCAGCAAGAACTACAGTTTCCTCTCCTTTCTTACCTTCCTCTAAAATAACGGGAGGGCGCTCTGGAATCTTTTTAGCCTGTTCTGCAAGTCTTTCTGCGTCTGTATTGGACAGTCCCATTCTAAATGCCGACGTAGCTGCCGTCATTGCGTTAGCATTATCTACATATCTCTGTCTAATTTCGTCCCTTGTTTCTGAAGGAGTGGTGTTAGTAAACTTTTGAAAAAGACCTTCGGCAGCACTTTGAGGCAACAAAGTTTGAAGCTGTTCTTCATACGCTTTAGAAGATCCTTCTCCAATTCTATCTAAAGAAGAAGTTAAATTACCATACAAGTTTCTAAGACCTAGTACTGTTTTACCATCTACTTCTCTATCTTCTAACATAGGTAAGGCAAGTTTTCTTATTTCAGCCTGTAAAGAATCTTTGCTACGTGTAGTCTCATCTATAGCCCCATAAACTTCTGCTTGTGCTTTAGGTATTGCATAGTTTTGCAAAAGAAACTCATCTGTGCTTCCAGCAAAAGCTTCTTGTTGATCGCGTATTGCAGTTGCTTGAGCATAATTTCTTTCTCCTGCTGCGATAAGAGATTTTTCGCTTCTAATGGCTTCACTATTAAAAAAGTCTTGCTGTTTATTTTTTAAGTTTTGTCTATACAGCCCGATACCTACAGTACCTGCAAGTCCTAGTAAAGCATTACGTTCCTCACGCCTGCGAAGCTTTCTAGCCTGATCTTCGTCACGCTTACGCTTTTGAGATAGTAGGGATTCCCCAAATTGTTCAATAGCCATATTATTGCCTCTGCATCAAACTAGGTGGTGGTGCTTCTTGTGGGGGTGGACGAGCCATTAAAGACTCTATAGGGCCTTCAGGGACAGAAGCAGTTTCTACACGCTCCATAGCCATTTGAGTTTCTTCAGAAAGTTCTGAAGGCTCTGCCATAGATGGACGTTTTATAGTAGCTCCAAACATATCTTCTTCGTCATCTTCTTGCACTACATACTCAATACCCGCACGTTCTGCGAGACCCATTAACATATAAGCTGTAGGCTCTACAAGAATGAGCATCAAATCAGGGTTCCACTTTCCTTCATTAAAACCACTAAACAGAATTATACGGGTTAACTCCATTACAGTTGCACCTGTAGCCAAGCCCTCCATTAAAGAAGTATAATTCTCTTCTTCAGTCATTAAATCAAAAACATAATCTACCGCTTCTTGTGCAACAGTAAACTCTGTAGCACCTGTATACGGCTCTTGTGTATCAGGATCTAGCGTCAATGATTCACCCGGAATGGGCCTATTCATCTTTGCAAAGTGTTCCTGTAGTTCTGGTGTAGTATCATCCATTATGATATACCTCTAGCCATTTGTGGATTAAAGGGATCAAACATAAACTGCTGACCCCAAGAAGATATAGGTGCGTTGTAAGTTGCTGGGGCTTGAAAGCCTTGAATAGGTGCCACAGTGTTTTGCATAGCATACGTTTGGAAAGCTCCGGGATCTTGATAGATTCCTAGATTAATAACTTCTCCTGACATTGAAGCAGCCATGGCAGCTTGCTGTGCTGCAAAGTCTTGTTCTTGTTGATTAGCAGTAATCGCACCTAGAGCAGCCTTTGTTGCTTGATACGGGTCTGTTCTTAACGTATCTAGCTTTGAAGAAACCTCTTCTCTAAAGCCACTTAAAATTTTATCCGTTGTACTCAAAGGTGTTTTAGTTACTGTTCCTGTATCAATACCTTGAGCTTGCATAGTTTCTAATATATTTTCAGGGCCGTACATAACCTGTCCTGATTGACTTGTATAAGAGACTAGACCCTCTTGAGGTGTAGCAGAAAAATCTTGTGCAAAATCTTCAAAAGACATACCTTGTGGTTTAGCCATAATACTATCTGTAGGAGACATAGATGTTTGCACAAACTCTCCTTCTGGTAATTTTAAACTATCTCCTAAAGGCGTACCTGCTGGCCCCATAGGAACTCTAGGACTAACAACCCGATCAGTTGTTAAAGTATCTGGGGCATCAGCAATTTCTCCTGCCACCTTTGCAACAGCCTCATCTGTGAAAGGAGACTTAAAAGCCTTACCTACTCGACTTGCTGCGCTATCAGCACCAAAGAAAAAGTTTTCAGCAGCGCCTTGAGCAAAAGTGCTGTTAGGTGCAATCTTACTTAAAGCAGTCTTAGAAAACTCTGTAAGAGTACTAGTCACTCCCTGAGTAACAGAAGAGAATATCTTTCCGGGCATAGAGGCTACTTTACCTGCGAACTGTAAAACTTTACCAGCGCCTTGAAGTAGTGCGCTACTTGATCCTAACAAGCCTGTTCCTGCGGATGTAGCAGTGCCTGCCGCTCCTACTAAGCTTGACATACCTGTAACGCCTTGAAGACCCAGCGCACTTCCTAAGCCACTAGCCAAAGCATTGCCTATCCCCGGAAGAATAAACATCATAGCTACTTGACCAAGTATGCCAATCTTACCCATAAATTTACCAAAAGACTTAAAAGCTTTTTTAATGCCTCTACCAACCTTTTTAAATACTTTTCTTAAAAATCCCATTTCTTCTCCTATAATCTTCTAAAGAACGATTCTGCTAGACTCATAAGATTTGAAGTATTACTACTTCCTTTCTCAGCAGCAGAGTCATTAGCAAGCGCCGTAGCATACAATGTAGCCTTACGCTGCTGATCATTCTCATATGACTGTCTTATATAAGCAGCTTCATCTCTAAGGTTCTGCCATAAAAAAGACTGCTCTGCTGAATTAAGATTAAAAGCCATCTGTGCATTTTGCTGGTTAGCTGCGTTAATAGCAGCCGTATTTATTGTGTTTGACTTTCTACGCCACTCTACATTAGACTGTTCTACGGCCTGTCTGTTGGCAGCATTCCACTGGTCACGCTGAAAATCTATCTGTGCATTAAACTGATTTACTTGATTCTTTATTGCTGCATTAGCTTTATTAACTTCTAAAACATTATTAGCATTTATAGCAGAAGCTTTATTCTTTTCTGAAGCATTAAACTGCGACATAGAGTTAGCTTGACTGGCGTTGAACTGATTCATATTAGCTTGCATACTAGCCATAAACTGATTAGTTTGATTTTCTGATGCTGCGTTAAACTGTCGAGCAGCATTTGTAGCAGACTGATTTGAAAGAATACGCTGCTGTTTTAACTGCTGATCAAGAACTGTAGCTTGTTGTCTATTGTTAAGATTTGCCATGTCCATCTGTAAAAAACTTTGAGCATTACTAATTGCTACTTTAGTACGTGCATCTGCATTAGCCATATCCATAGCCGCCATCGCTGTAGCATTCTGCATAGCTGCCTGCTGTTCAGCATTAAAGTCTGCCATAGTCATAGACTGCATGAACTTGCTATTTGCTAGTTCTACTTGTTGTGCAGCATTAAACTTAGTTAAGTCTACATTAGCAACCATGGCTGCATTCTGTACTGCACGTTGCTGATCAACATTAAGCTGTGCAACATTCATCTGTTGGGCAAGGTTAGCCTGCAACATATTAGTTTGCATACGAGTATTGAGATTAGCTAGTTCAGTCTGTTGTGCTGCACTAAGATTATCAGCACCTGCCTGATTCAAAGCAGAAAGATTTGCAAGCCTCATCTGTTGATCGTTACTTAGATTAGCTAGTTCCATCTGTTGCTTAAAGGCTGCATTCTTTGCTAAAAAGTCGGCTGCAACCTGCATCTCTGCAAGACGCTCTTGATTCTGAGCAGTCATGTTTTCACGTTGAGTAGCATCAGCTATCTGTAGATTAGCCAACTCCATTTGTTGATCATTACCTAAGTTCTGAGCATTAGAAGCCTGCTGCATCTGTGCATTAAGTACAGCAGCTTGTTGTTGATTCTGTAAGTTCTGTACACGAGTTTGCTGTTGCTGTTGTGCAGTAGTAAGTACAGCCTGTTGACTAAATTGACTTTGTAACGTAGACATCTGCTGTGCATACTGTGCAGTCTGTGAAGCTGCTGTCTGCCTATTAGAAAGATTAGCCATACGTCGCTGCATGTCTTGTGTAGACTGTGCAAGGCTTGCCTGTTGCTCATTACTTAGGTTCTGTGCTGCACGTTGCTGGAGGGCCTGTGCGTTGCTCTGAGCCATAGGTAGGGCACTTTGTATGATTGCATTAAAGAGTGCGTCACGGCCCACTGTGGAGGCTGAGAGGCCCCTTTTAGCTAGGTTAGCCTCAATAGCTGCAACGGCTGGTCTAGCCCATGCAGGAGTCTTTCCATCCTCCATACCTGCTAGTAGCGTTTCCATCTGAGAAGATACCAAGGCTTCTGTAGGCAACGCTGCAACGGCTGCACGTACTTCTACGGGCTGATCATCAATCTGTGCTTCAACAGTTGCAGGGTCTTCTACAATGGCTGCTGTAATCTCTGGAGGTAGTTCACCTACTTCTGCAACCATAGAGGCTGCTGCACCTTTTGCAGCTTCACCTCTTACTGTACGTCTTTGTGCAGCTTCATAGCCCACAGTGCCTATGATCTGTGCAGCTTGACCATCTTCTGCTGGCTTACCTGTAATGGCTTCACGTTGTTTAGCCTCTGCTTCGCGTGTAGGAGCTACTTCAGTAGTTTTACCTGTTACCTTATCTACGTAAGCACCATCAGATATGGTAAAGTCTTGCTCTTCTGCTAAAGCTTTTTGTTCTTGTGCAGTATCCCGTTGAGCCGCTGTAGCCCTTTCAGTAAGTGTGGCTTGTGCTGCTTCTGCCTGTGCTTCAGGGCTTAATGTACCTTGTGCAGCTTGTGTGGCTGCTAGTTCTTCGGCTTGTGCGGCGTCCATGGTTGCAGCAGTCACTGTAGTAGGCATAGCTGCTGTTGTAGTTGTAGCATCAGTTGTTGTTACAGTAGGTGCTGAACCAACCGTAGAAGCTGTTACACCTTGTCGAGCGGCTATTTGCTGTGCAGGCCCCAATGCAGTACCCTCTAGAGATACATCTTGTGTTTCTACTTCATCTATATCAAAAAGCTCTGGAGGTGTTATTTGTACTTGTGGAGGCCCTGAAGTGTTTTGTCCCCCGGTGTTATTTCCACCACCTGTGTTACTTCCGCTGCCTGCGCCTGTATTAGCTCCATCAGTACCACCATCAGTATCTGGTCTTCCTCCTCCTTGATTCCTAGATTCCCAAGCTTCTAATGCTCTTCTGTATGAATTTTGTCCTCCTATACCACCACCAAATTGACCTCTTTGAGGTTTAGGATCGTTTGTAGAGGTTGTAGTAGTAGGAGTAGTAGTAGTTGTAGTAGGATTTGTAACATCAACACTTCCTGTGTCTCTTGGAGGAGCAGATTCTACGCTTTGTGGAGGAGCTACGCCAGCTGTTCTGTTGTTGGTTATGCCTGTCGGAGTAGTCACAGTGCCGACACTTCCTGTGCCTCTTGCAGGAGCCTGTCCTACTGTAACAGAACCTCCTCCGGGGCCTGCAGGTTGAGTTGTTACAGGTTGAACAGTCGCTTGTGGTTGTCCTTGCTGTCTCTGCCTTTCTATTTGCTCACGGATATAATCGTCATCAATATCAAAACGACCATATGCTCCTTCAAAAGCTTTTAAACGACCACCATTAGCCCTCTTCTGTCGAAGTGCCTTCAAGACCTTTTTACTATTTCTATTTGATCTTTTCTTACTCATTTTTTATCCTAAGTTAGCCACAACAACAGAAGCCGCACCAGTTACGACAACCGTAATAACAAGCCAAGCAACCTTTTCCCAACGAGCAGCATGACTGTCAGTAGCCTTACGGAGTTCTCTAAGCTCTACTACAGCTTCAGCCCAACGCTCACCACATTCTTTTTCATGCTGTGCGATACGATCTAAAGCCTCTAGAGCTATTTCCATTTCAGTTTTAATAGCCATGCTAATCTTCACCTTTATTGTTTAGCTTTGCCAATATTAATGGCTAGTAAGTCAATAAACTTATAAAGCTTTGCAATCCACTCATCATCTTTAGGAGTAGGTGTTGAAGCTGCAATAATAGAAGCTACTGTAACAATAGTTGTAACAGTATTAATAATAGTAACTATATCCATTGTTTACTCCTTTAAAAGATTATAGCATATTTTTAGTAGTTTGTCAACTACCAAGGGACGCCAGTTGATGTAGTAGGTGTCTTTTGTTCTGCAATGTTAGCAGTCAAGCCAGCTTCAATAGCATCTTGATCTAACTCTGCTTGAACCCAACCTAGTACTGTAGCCTCGTCAAGCGAGTCATAAGCAATAAAGTCTTCAGCGTCAGGGTCTGGGGTAAACCCACAGGTGCCATATGAAGATGCTGAGTAAGTTACGTCACCTACAGTTTCTTCTTCTGTTACTCGCCAGTGTGCAACGATTACGCCGCCGTCTGCCGTGTTTCTTTCTAGTTGTGAAATAGTCCATGTAGCCATTATAATGTCTCCTGTTGTGCAGCGTTGTAAGCCGCGATTGCGTCTTCTGTATGAAAAGTATTGCACATGGCTTGAACCTCTGTGCTTTCACCTGTCCAATCGTCTACGGGTGATA
>CAACVD010001169.1_pt1 | contig 12620 bp, 6 predicted proteins | sample 2381771 | NCBI WGS metagenome assembly CAACVD01 (sample SAMEA5211965, study PRJEB30684) | marine metagenome | biome: Marine; feature: Epipelagic; material: Water | collected 2015-10-15 | depth 15 m | reverse complement strand
TACTCCAATACTACCAGCACCGCCTCCGCCGCCGCCAGTACTTTCACTTTCTTGTCCTCGACCACCATTATTTCCTTGTGATGGATCAGTTGCAGGAGTATTTCCTACACCTCCAGCAGGGGTATTTTGACCACCGCCTCCGCCTGATCCTCCATTAGAAGTTGCAATAACAGCTTGACCATCACTACTTCCCATTCCGCCTCCAGCAGATGTAATACTTGTTGCACCTCCGATAAATGAACTATCGCCTCCTTTAGTACTACTACCATTTCCTTGTCCACCTGATCCTTGCGCACCTACTACTACATTATAAGTTGTTGCTAATGCTAAAGCTAAACTTGAAAAATGTCTGAAACCTCCAGCACCGCCGCCACCACCATTGTCGCCGCCGCCTCCGCCGCCACCACCAACAACTAATAATCTAACAGCTTGTGTTTTTGGTACAAAAGAATCTGATGTAGTTTTTGATGAACCAGCATTTGATTTAGTTAATATCCAACCTTTTGTGCTATCTATAAATGTTAAAGCTATAGCTCCACCAGATACATTGTTTTCAAAATCATTAGCAGAACCCTCAATCTTATCTGAACCATTTGCGGCAAAAATCATTTTGTTTGTTCCCCATGTTTCAGCATAATCAGCAAATTCAATAGATGCACCATTAGAACCAGCAGGTAGTGTTACTGTAATTGATCCACTTGTTGTGTTACATGGATAACCTTTACTAGCTTGTGCTGTAAAATTTGAAGTTTGTACTGATTGCCAAACTATTCCAGCAGCATCAGTGCCTTTTGCTAGTAGTTGCCAATGTGATGAATTAACTGTTCCACCTGTTGATGGAACATTTCCAGAAGCAGGGGTATTATTAATATATAAAAATGTTGAGATAACTCCACCATCATCATAAGATACTACTGCACCTTTTGTATATGTTGTGCTATTATTATAAGTGCCTTGATTTGGTGTTGCTAAAGAAGTTCCTTTTGCAAAAATTGCCCAATGTGATGAGTTTAAAGTTCCATTTGTTTGTGGAGCTTGACCAGTAGCAGTTGAAGTAATTTTAACAAAACTTGAAGTTTCATTTTGATCACTATGTTGTACTACATCTTTAGGAGCATAACTCGTACTATTCGAGTATGTTCCTTTTTGTGTATACGAAATTTTTCCTAAATCTACAGTAGCCATAATATTAATTTACTCCTTTTTTAATTATTGTTAATATATAATAAAACGCACATTATATTGTTACTCTAAGTTCACCATTTGCTTGTAAACTCCATGTCATTCCAGATGCACCATATATTACGTCATTAAATCCAGCATATGTTGTAGATGATATATTATCAGCTCCACCATTTGTTGTGTGAACTCTTAATGTTTCTGCAATACCATCACCATCTATATCAACTAATTCAAATCCATAAACTTCAGCAGCTTGTGCTGTAAGAGTTAATGTTTCATTAGAACCAGGATTTGTTATAGTTTTTGTAAGTCCACCAGCTACTGCTATTTTAGAATTTAATACACTAGCAGATGTATCACTAGCAGATACTTTTACGTTTTGGTCTTGTGAAGCTACAGTTTGCCAGTTAGCTCCATCATAATATTTTAATTCTGAACTTGAAGTATTGAAATTGAGGTCACCTGAATCTAAACTTGTTGTAGGATCTGAAGCTGCAACTCTATATCTTTCATTAAATGCATTAATACCTGTTAAATTAGAAGAAACATTATTTACAGCTGCAATAGAATTACCTACATTATTAACATTAGTAATTGATCCAGCAACTGTATTAACATTAGCTATTGCTGCACCTACTGCATTAACATTTGCAACATTATTAGCAACTACATCTATTTCTGATGTTGTTTCATTCAAATCATCAGCAACTGTTTCTATTTCAGAAACTGTTTCTGCTAAATCATTTGCAACAGCAATTACTTTTGCTATATCTGCTGCAACTAAATTTACATTTGCTATATTTGTAGCAACTGTATTTACATTAGCGATAGACCCTGCTACCGAAGTTACATTAGATGCTATACCAGCTACCGAAGTTACATTTGCTGCAATACCTGCAACTGTTGCAACATCTGTTTTATCAACTGTAAATTCAAGTCCATCACCAGCACTATTTACATTTAATACTTTATTTGCAACTAAATTTGGAAAAGCAATATTAAATGTATTAGCTGTAGTTTCGGAAGCTCTTGGTGAAAATTTTAAATCTCTTTCTAATTGTTGACACATTGCAACAATTTTATCTAATTCTTCATTTAATGAAGCTATTTGAAATGCACCAGATGTAGGAAAATCTGTTGTTCTTTGTATTGCAATATCTCTTGAAATAGTAATTACATCATTAAGTGTAGCTCCAGGAGATCCTAAAGTAATAGATCCACCACCTGTTACACCAGCACCAGTAACAGAATATTGTGTTGCATTACTAGGTGATGCATTAAAAGATAATTGTGTATCACCATTAAATACTTTTAAATCAGCATTAGCAAAAAATTCAAAGTTAACAGTAAAGCTAGTCTGTCCTGCTGTTGCTGTATATTGTACTCGTGGTTCTACGTCTGAAATATTTATTGCCATTATCGAAGTCCTTTTTCTATATCGTCAAACAACCAATCCAGATACCATACGTTCTGAAATGGAATTAATCTACGCACATTACGTGCTGTATAATGATTATATTTGTTACCACCTACGTCATACATAATATCAAATATGTTATATATTTGTGATGCTGATGGACCAAGTAAACCTACTTTAGATTTCATAGAAGATCCATAAGGTTTACCTTCACCTAATAGTGGTCTAAGACCAATTCTATTATCTGTTAATGCTTCTATAGATCTATTTACATCTACATAAATACCACCTAGTCCAGATCTATCAAAAGCAGCTAATAGTTTTTCAGTTAATGATTTTTTAGAATAATCTTTACCAAATCTTAATTCTGTATAAACAGCATCTACTAACATACCTGTACCCATTAGTAATATAGATCCAAATAAAAAATCCATATCTCGTTCTTGCATACCTCTTAACAACATACGTTGTGTTGCAGCCATAGCAAATTTTTTAAATTGTACTATTGTACTTGCAAGTTCATAGTTCATAAATAATGGAGTATCTCCTTTACCTGGAGTTACGATTGTTATATTTATATCTTTATTTAGTGCTGCACCAAATGCTTGTTTAGCTGCATCATCAGTCCATTCAGCACTATTAGCCATAAAATTATATTTTAATTTAGTTCCATGTAATTCAAACTCTCTAGCTATTTTTTTAGCCATAGCTTCATCAATACCAGATGCTGCTAGTTTAGTTTTATTTTTATCTAATAATGTACCTTTACCCCATTTAACTGAGTCTTCTAATATTCTTGAACCTATAGTTACAGATGCTGCACTTTTCATAAACTCAGTCCATCTAGACATTAAGTTAACATACATAAAGTTAAAATTTGCTGCTTTACCCATCATACCTTCAATCTTAGATGTCATACCAAACATATCTCCTATGTCAGAAAACAACATAGCTCTTTGACCTGTGATCATATCTACAGCTTCTGCAAAAGATTGTGCCTCTTTTTTACCAGATTTAAGTATGCCTAATTGTTTATTACCTAACATATCTGCCCACATTTCAAATTGAGTTTTAAATCCTCTTTGAATACCAGATGTCATAGTAATTCTAGCAACGTCTGCTGTTGCTGCAAAGAATCCAGTAAGCATAGTAAGAGCATTATAATGTTTCATTGCTCTCATACCTCTAGAAGTCCAATGGTGAGGATCTGCTGGTAAACCATAAGTTCCTCTTACAAGCTCTACAGCTGCTTCCATATCTTCTAATACTTTATTTCTTTCAGCTATAATTTTAGCTTTTTGCTGTTTACCAGATGCTTTAAATGCTTTTACATTATATTCTTGTGCTATTTGATATAGTCCAGGAAAAGTCATAGACTGAGCTTCATCTATATATTTGTAACCTAAACCATTTGGATCACCATATTTTTTAGTAAATAATATATCTGGAGTAACTTGTCTGTAATATGTTTTCATTAAAGAAAATATATCTCCAACAATAAAATCATTATCTAATAATTTAATTTGTGTTTCTGGTAATAAATTTAGTTCTCTAGCTCTACTAGCTCTAGCATATCTAGGTCTATTAAATAAATATCTTTCATATAATAGATCTTCTATATTGTCTGTGTATTTAGTTTTTTCAAATCTAATAAATGGAAAGTGTGTAGATAAATCATCAACTAATTGATTTAGTTTTTTTTCATTAATATACTTACCACGTTTAACTAAATCTTCTCTTATAATTTGTTTAAATAAACCTTTATTTTTATCTATATTTGTTTTGTTATAAATAATATTAATATAGTCTTCTACTAGCTTATCAGCATTAATTAATCTTTGTTCTAGTTTTGCTATTTTATTTTTTATTTCTGTAATAGAATATTCTACAGTTTGTCCATCTACTTTAGATTTTCTTACAAAACTTTTTTCACCTTTTTTAGTAAGAGTTTCTAATATAGATTTCCACATATTTAGTTCTCTTTCTATAGGTAATTTTCTAATACCAAGTTCTTGCATTTCATTACCAATAGGTTTGTAAACTTTTTCATCAGATATTCTTGCAGCTGCTGCTACTTCTGGTACATCATGCTGCATCTTCATTAATCTTGTTTTAGTTACTTCTCTAGAAAACTCAGCAAGACTCATAAACTCTCCACTTAAATTATGTAAGTTGATACCGAGTTCTGTTTTTAAAGTTTTACCTTGTACTCTATTTACATAAAGTTGATATTGTTCTTTAATACCTTTCATAGCTTCTATATTGCCTACTTCTCTCATACGAAGTTGTGTTTCAATAGATGCATTAGTAGATTGAAAACCATATTCTTTAGTATTTTTTAATTTAAGAAGTGGTGTATCTAATATATCTCCAATCATAGTTCTTGCAGTTTTAGAATTAGCTTTAGTTAATCTAAATACATTTGTCCAAGGACCATCTTCTCCAAACTTACCAAGATTACTTTTAATAAATCTTTCACCTACAAATTCTTCTTTAGGTGTAAGTTTTATAGAGCTTGATGTTTCATTAGCAGCAGCTCCTACTGAATTAACAGATGGTCTTTTATTAGGATCTATAAATTTACCATCTTCATATATTTGTTGTGTTATTTGTTTAGGTGGTACATTTAAACTTTTATCTGCACTAATTACATTTTGTTGTACATTTGCAGGTACAGATCCTTTAGCCATTTTATTTAATATAAATGGTAAACCATAACCACCTGCTGCAACAAATGGAACATATGAATCTGGTCTAGTAGGTTGTAATTGTTGTTTAGCTATTTCTTCTGCTGTAAATGCAGTGCCAAATATTTTTGCACTTTGACCAGCTTTTGTAAATAATAAAGCTGTAGAAGGATCTAAGAAAGCTCCAGTAATTCTACCTAAATGATACCAAGGACTAGCATAATTATGCTCAGCTTGTTTTGTAATTTTATCTACAATAGCTGAAGATTCAGCTGCACTTTTACTAAACATAAAAAGATCATAATAACTTTCATAAGGTTTTAATTGTGGATCTTCTTTTGGATTATAGTTTTCATCTACTGGAAAGTCTTGATGATTCATTAAATAATCTATAGCAATAGCTGGTAGATTTTCGTCCATAAAACCTGTACCAAAATCACTAAATTTAAATTGTACAGGTTCAATAGATTCTTTTATTCGTTCTTCAGCATCTGAAGGTGTAAAAGGATAAGCTGTCATCTAATCTTTCCAAGTTTACCACCATAAGAATTTATACCTAAATTATATCCTTCCATAATCATAGCATCTAAAAATTGTTGATTGCCTGGTGGGTAGTATGTATTAAATGCTTCTGATCCCATTTCATGTTCAATCATAAATTTAATAAGATCAAACATTTGATTATTGTCAAAAAAGTTAATTACATCATCTCTAGTCATACTTGTTTTTTCTTCTAAAGCTGTAAGATAAATAGATGTATCTTCTGCATATACTGATAATACTTCTTCTATTGTAGGTTCATTACCATATCTTTTAGTTGTATTATTATTAATTAAAGTAGAATTATTAATCATTACTCTTAATCCTGCTCTAATAGAATCCACAGGGCTAGAAAATATTGCTGCTTGATTACCTGTGGATATATCAGTTATTTCACCATTCCAAGCACTATCAGTTTTCATAACTGCCATATAGTTATTAGTTCTCATAGGTAATGGAATAGATTTATTTTCATAATTACTATATGCCCAGTTTTTAAATTTAAGACTTACATTAGTTCTTGTATATTCTGTTTCATGTGGTGGAAATGCAGCTTCTAGTTTTTTATCAGTAGTAGTTAATTTACTATTTGCTTCTATTTGTGCATCATAAGATAAGTGTTTACTAATTTCATTATTAATTTTAGCACCTTCATCATAATATGGTTTTAAATCTGCATCTATTCCTAATGCTTTAAATATAAATGCAAAAGGTTTTACTTCTGCTGGTACATCATTAAGTAATGGTATATCTGGATAAAACTTATAATCACTAGCTTCTATACCTAGTTTAATAGTTTTATATATAACACCTTTAGCAAAATCTTCATAAGGTCTACCATCTAATAAATGACCATATGTTTGTTCAAACATTTTATATTTTTTTTCTGCAAGATTATTAATTAATGTACCTCTAGTTGCATTTTTATTTTGTATTTTTGACATACCTGCAAAACCTGTAGGATCAAAATAATTAACACCTTCTGTAAGATTAATTGTATAACCATCATGATTTATTTTTAAATGATAGTTTGGAGTACCTGCGTTGTTATAAGTTCCTGTAGGTTCTATAACAATACCTTCCATATTTTTATCTATTGCAGTTTTTACTATATCTACAATATTGTTTGCTTTTAATTTTGTTTTACCAATAATAGGAAGACCTGTATCTATATTAATACCAAATCTTTCTTTTTTTTCTTCTTCAGAAAGAATTGAGTCTAAATAATTAGCTTGTGCTATTATAGAGTTTTCTAAACCTTGACCATCTATTTTAGCATATTTTTCAAAAGGATCTTTTTGTAATTCAGTTCTACCACTATAAGTAAATCTACTTGCACCATATCCTGCTTTATCTATTCTATCTAATGCAATACTTGCTGCTTGTCTAAATAGATCTTCACCTTTTCTATTTGTAATATCAAATTCTTTACCACCATTTAAATGTGTTGCTACTGCTAATGTATGTTGTAACCAGACTGCTCTTACTTCTGGTGTTACAAGTGTAGATGCAAACGTAGGAAGTACAGTTGTGCCACTTGGTTCAAATATATCTGTATACCTATTTTTTTCAGACAAAAAAAACTTTTTGATAAAATTGGTATCAGTATTAATATCCATATCACTAATAATATCCGCATATATTTTTGTTACTCTACTTACGTTAGATTCTAAATTAGTATTTATTTTTTCTTTATTAGCTGTATAATTTTTAGCATCACCAGCTAATGTATTAAGTCTTGCACCTAATAACTTATCATCTGACATACCTTCTGCTAAAAGATTATTAGCTTCATCATATATAAAAGCATTTTCAACATCTAAATTAGGATATTGTCTTTTCATATAATTATATAAAGATAAATTTTCTCTAAACTCTTTAACCATACCAGGATTATTAAAGTCAGCATTTACTTTAGTATTAAGTCTTTTAATTACAGGTTGTGGAACAATATCTTGTCTTTTTAATATATCTATAGCTACTGCTAAATTTTCATTTTGAACATTTGTTAAGTTTGTATTATTAATTCCATTTCTTGCTAAAATATGTTGAGTAAATAATTTACTTTCATCATCATTCATTAATTGAACTTTATTACCTTCTAATGCAGAATTAACTTTTGTTCCAATATCTATATTTTTTTGTACATATTCAATACCATCTTTGTATTGAGTATTTTTAATACCAGGAAAGTTAACTTGCATATAATCGTGTGCATTACTTACTTTACCATCTGTAAAGTTTATTGCGTGTAGTTTACCACCAACATCTTTTTCACCATCTAAATCATAATTAGTTTTACCTGCTGTTAATGCAGATACTGTTTTACCATTATGATCTTCATATAAATTAAGAACTTCTTTTCCTATGTCTTCTCTATTCATAGGATTTCTAATATATTCTTCGTATTTTTTAAATACAGGATTAGCTAGTTTGTTTGCATCTTCAAAGTTATCTACTTTTATTGCAGCAGAATCATTACCTTTCATATATGAATCAAAATATGTAAGAGCTTTTTGTGTAGGTAATTTTCTCATAATATTATAAACACGAAGTATTTCTGTGTTTTTTAAATCTTCATCTAAATTTTTATTTAATTTAATTCCAGAATATCTATTTGTTGCTACAAGTGTTTCACCTGCACTTCCATATACTTCATTTAAATTTATAAAATGAGTATTAGCTGTATGATTATTAATATCATTTACACTTCCTAAATTGTTTTCAACAATATTTTCTGATTGAAATATATAATCGTTTTCAAAATTAGATCTAGATTCATTAAAACCATCAAGAACCATTTGATCATTTCTAGCTCTGTAATTTTTAGTTGCAAAATTCATATTAGCTAGATTTTTTTGTGCAATTATATTTGCAGCATAATCTCTATATACTATTGGTGTATTAGCTAATGTTGTTTTAGAAAAACTATCTACAGCATTTTTCATTCCATCTGGATCAAACTTAAATTTATCTTGTAAATTAATATAATGATCTCTTGTTTTATTATTAAAACTAACTTTAAAATCTACAGCAGCATCTGCTTCTGCTACTTTTCTAAAAGAATCTATAGCTTCAGATATTGGTTTAGATATTTCAGCTGCTATATTAGTATCTGCAAATTTAGGTATACCAATATTATCAGCTAGACTTGGTTTTAATTTTACAGTTTTTTTACCTGCTTTTAATGCCATTAGTTAGATCCTTCTGTTGCTGTTCTAATTTTTGCAGTTTTAGTTATATCAGAATCATATCCATATTGACCTCTACCACCAGCTTCATATTGTTTTGCATAAGATGCAGTTTTGAATCCACCAGCTATAATACTAGCATAACCACCAAACTCTTTTGCTTTACCCATAACTTTAGTTGTATATATTTGACTATCAATTTTTTGATTACCACGCATCATATTAAGTCTTATATTACCAATATCTTTTTGTGCTATTCTATCTATTTCTGTTTGTACAGATAAGAAACTTCTACTGCTATCATTGTAACCAGAACCTGCTTGTATAGCTCTATTAATTTTTTGTTTCTTAATAGCTTCTTCTCTAACATCATTAGAGTCTTGCAAAGCTTTTAAACTATTAAACTTTTTTTCTGTTTCGTATTCTCTTATACGAGCTTTGTTAGCTGCTTTTTGAGCTTGTATACCTTGGTATGTTCCTACAGTTTGAACACCAAAACTTATAACAGCTAATGTTACTGGATCAGCACTCATGCAAAAACTACCTCCACACTCATTCCTAATATCTTCATAGGTAATGGATCATCTTGTGATAATGTTACTGTTGGGCTTTTATCATAACCTAAAAAGAAAAATTCTTTTTTAGCTGTTACTGGGTTTAGGTCAGAACCACCAGTGAAAGTAACTTGTTGGACTACTAAAGACTTGGCAGTTTTATCAGCGGCTTTGATAGTTAGGTCTAAAGTAGAATTAAGATCAATGATGGCTCTAGAAATTCTTCTTGGTAATCCTGTTAATGGTCCTTCAGCTAATTCTTTATCAATAGGCATAGTTTCTAATATTGGTATAAAATTAAATCCAATGTGTACACCAGTTGCTCTAGGTGTAGTTAGTGTAATAGTATCACTACCAGATACAGTAAACGCACCTAAACTACTATTACCTTCTACACAATTAACTTGTTCATTTCTGTAGATTGTATTTACGTTGTGTAAGAATCCTTTTGTCAAAGTTACTGCTGCATTATCTGCTGGAGATGCTGCTAAAACTTTATTTAAGTTTAATGTATAAGATGTACCACCATTACTTGTAAGAGCTTGTATTGTATATTCTGTTGCATTACCTGCTATTGTAAAACTTTCATTAATTACTGGAGCTGTAGAAAATCCATCTATTATTACTGAAGCTCCAGACTGACTAGCTCCTTGAACAAGAGGTGTACCCTTTTGATTCAAAGTAGAAGTTAATTTCATATCTAGTGTAATACTATCAGTATCAGCAAATTTTTCTAGAGTATATACAGTTGAGCTATTTAGTTGTCTTTTTACACATACAACCAAATGTTCATTTAATGAAATTATAGATTGAAATAAATCATTAGTTCTAGTTGTCCATAATCCCCAACCTGCAATTTTTTCATCTCTAACAGAATGAAAGATAGCTAGTGTTCCTGGAGATGTAGTTCCATTATTTAAAAAGAAAGCATATTGTTCTGGTCTAGTTGCATTACCTTTTAATACTGCTATTTGTTTAGGACTATCAATTAAATGTTCTGCAAGTATAGATACAGCTGTAGATTTGTAACCATCTTCAATATCAGAATAAACAAACTCTCTTATTGACTTGCCATTTTTTTGTACAAAGCCAGATGCTTGATCAAATAACAATGGTGCAGTTCTACTAATACCATAAGGTGTTTGTCTTAATACAGCCACATTTGCTGGTGTAATAGTATTGTCTGTAGCTCTTGGTACATAGTATTCACCACCATCTGTAAATATTTGTAAGTCTTTTACAGATAAAAAATGTCTAACTTCATTAACTTCAGAACCAGATATATCTAAATCTATAGCTTCATCAGCAGATCCTGTGCCTACATCAAAATTAAAATACTCAGATATTCTAGATGCTAATACAGCAGCAGGTCTATTCTTAACACCACCTAACCATAGTCTATTATTGTGAAAAGATACTGCTTGTGGAAAACCATTTACTGAAGATATTGTTTGTTCTTTCCAATTAAAATGTGGTCCAGTAGAACCCATATCTTCTATAATTGTAATTGTAACTACTGTTGCAGAAGTATATCCAGTTATAAATCCTTGTTTACCATTTACTTCTATATATTGATTTACATAAGCACTTGTAAATGCATTAGCTGATGCTGTAAGTGTTCTGCCTGTACCAACAGTATTAGCAGATAAAGATACACTTATAGTTCCAGCAGCGTATTTAAAAAATGGTTGTTGTGATTTATTTACTCCACCAGAAGATACAGAATCATCTGTACCAAATGCAAATTCTTGTACTTCAAAATTAGTTGCAGAAGATCTAAATATTTTTCTAATAGGATTATCTCTATGAGTTACAAATATAGTATCACCAAATTGTGCAAAGTTTAGTTCAAATAATTGAGCTGTACTCCAGTTACAATTTGTTGTTACATTAGATGATAGTGCAGTACCAGATATATTATATACGTCCATTCTATTATTAGATAAAGCTATAATAGCTATCTCGTCATCAGAAAATACAAATGGTATTAATCTAGACTCTCCAGGTAATGATGCTAAGTATGTAGTACCTGGTCTTCTCATTACACCACCTTCAGCTAGTAATGAAAAGTTTCTACATTGTTTTGCACCATTAATGTAAGCAGGTGTATCTGTTCTTGTTGCTAATAAAGGATTAAGCTCTCCTGCTGAAAAATTTGTTATTACAGTTTTTAATGATCTTGCCATTATACATCTGTTCTCGTTGAGTTTCTAAGATTGATATATCTATTAACATCTAATTGTTTTGTTGTTACTTCCGAAGAATCTATATTTTTAGATATTAGAAACTGCCTATCAGCCATTTGTTTAAACTCACGAATCATACCTGCATCTCTAGCTACAGATCCAGCAAATACTGATGCAAGATCATATTCTAATGCTAGTCTAAAATGTGCAGGAAAGAAGTCTTCATCTACACGATATATGTAATCTAATATTACTTTGTGTCCAGATCCATATGTATTTACAAATATCATATCTTTATATCTTGTATAAGGAATTACAAAGTCATTAACTGTAACTGTTATTACTTGTAGTACAGCAGGATTAGCAGGAAGTTGATATGCGTGTTCATATCTAGCTTCTGGTGCAGCTGCTAGTAAAGACATTTGTTTTTGATTAGTTGCAAATTTCCATCTATGTCTTGTAAGAGAAGACTGAACAATGTCTTCATAAACATTTGATGCTACTAATGCTTCAGTAGATCCATCACTAAAAGAAGATATAGGTGATGCACCTATCATTACCAAAGCTCTTGCACATATATCTACTTTTGTTGTTGCCATAAAATCCTTTTATTAAGTGAGGGCGAGTTGCCTCGCCCACACAAGTATCGTTATGCTAAAGCTACAGTTGTGACAGTAGCTGCACCACTAGCTGATGTTACTGATAGCACGTCTGCTGCTATAGTTCCACCAACGCCAGAAGTAACAATTATAATGTCACCTTGCTTTAGTTCGTTTGTTGCTGAGTTGAAGTAACCAGAACCTGTTACTGTTCCGATTGCATCTCCATCTATATAGAAGAAAACACTGTTACCACCAGCTTCA
>CAACVD010001168.1_pt1 | contig 12627 bp, 24 predicted proteins | sample 2381771 | NCBI WGS metagenome assembly CAACVD01 (sample SAMEA5211965, study PRJEB30684) | marine metagenome | biome: Marine; feature: Epipelagic; material: Water | collected 2015-10-15 | depth 15 m | reverse complement strand
AAAAGAAAAAATCTACTAAACAAATTACAGACTACTATATTCAAGGATGTGCTTATGCAGTTGCTCATAACGAAATGTATGGAACTGGTATAAGAGATATTGCAATTATAATGACAATTGATAGTGCAGATCCCATTATATTTGAACAAAATGCCGTGCCCTTTTTACCTTTATTAAAAAATAGGAGAAATCAATATGATCAATTGGTTATTAAATAAGTATTCAGATTGGAAGTTTGAACGCGAATTTCAAAAACGCAAAAAAGAGCTGACAGAGTTAGATCCATTTATATATGAAATACCCAGTGAAACAGAGGACCATCCTGGAGCTGAACCTACAAGGTATAATACATGGGAACATAAAGGTAAAGACATAGATTTTTAAATGACTCGTCGAATTAAAAAACCATTGAAAGACTTTTTTGAGAAACAATCTTTGACGGATGCTGAAAAAGACTTTATACTTGGATGTATAAATGCACAGAATAAATATCCACAACTTACGCATAGACAGTGGCAAATTATTAATGAGATTAAAGAGAGATATAAAAAATGTCAAAATATCCAGGAGTAAAACGCTTACCAAACGGTAAAATAGAATACAGAGGAACTAAATTTGATGGATTCAACAAACCAAAAAGATCAAGTAAACCAGACAAAAAAGGTATGGTGCTTGCAAAAGAAGGGGATAGAGTTCGCCTCATCCACTTTGGAGCAGCTTCAATGGGGCATAACTACTCTCCAGAAGCGCGTAAATCATTTAAAGCAAGACATGCAAGAAACATCAAGCGAGGAAAAATGTCAGCTGCATTCTGGGCTGATAAAGTGTTGTGGAATCCAAGACCTACAAAGAATGATGGAATTGCGGATTCAAAGCGTCCTCCAAAAAGTCAAAAACACACAAAAGGATTAAAAAAACGCTAATATGGAAAGGGATATAAATGCCACCTCGTAATCACAATCAATGGTTAAAAGAGCCAAATGTAGAATATGTTAGTAGTGAGATTTACTCATCTCATAAAATTTTTGAACAAGAACAAGAGATGATTTTTAGTAAAGTATGGGTTCCAATTTGTCATATTAGTGAGATGCGTGAGTTAAATAACTTTCGCACAACAACAATAGCAGGTGTTGATGTTATTGCCGTTAACGAAGCTAATGGTGTTAGGGCATACATCAATATGGGTGAAAAAAGAACAAGTGGAACAATAGATTATATCACACCACATAAGGGAAAATTACTACACTGTGAAGTAAAACACGGTCAGATGGTATGGGTCACTCTAAATCCAAATCCAACACAATCTGTAGAAGAGTGGACTGCGGGTGCGTTCGATTGTATTACAGATGCTATTGAAACCGAAGAGTTAGAAGTTTTTCACTATCATAAAGCAATCATTGATACAAACTATAAATTATGGCATGATACAAACAGTGAATTCTATCATGATTTTATGCATTACTTTAACAGAGTAAGTGGTTTTAATGATGAATATTTTGCCAGAAAAAACATTCCATTTAAAAATGGACATGTTAATGTTAGCAGTTTTACTGTTAATTATGAAGAGTATGATGGATTTGAAGATCGTGGCGAATTATCGTTTCCTACCTTGCCACCAAATCAGTGGTATATGGTTGACTTGTTTCCTGGCTATAACTTTAACTTACGTGGAAGTGCTTACCGTAGTGATACAGTTACTCCTTTAGGACCTAATCGGGTGCTTATAGAGTTTAGAGGATATGGACTACGCAAAGATACACCTGAAGAAAGACGAACACGAATGAAACATCATAATAGTATTTGGGGACCATTCGGTCGTAACTTACATGAAGATCTTATAGGAGTTGCAGGTCAAGGCACAACAATGCGAGAGGGCACTGAGGCTCGTCATATTTTACATGGTAGACATGAGAATCAAACAATTCACGATGAGGTTGGTATGAGACACTATTACTCAGAGTGGGGTAAGTTTATGAAAACAAGTCCGACAAACCCTTTACTCAATAGAGAAGCAGCATGAGAAGAAGAAAAACTTTATCAACTGATGATTACGTCTCAATGAGAATAGAACAATTAAAAGAAGACAGAGACAAAGCTAGCAATCAGTATGATAAAATGTGGTATTCAAGATTAATTCAAGAGCTATCTTGGGTTTCTATTCGCGGTGAAAACTGTTCATTAGAATCATTAGAGGTGATATGATGCTTAAAGAAGAACACTATTGTAAAAATTGTGGTCATCGGTGCCATTGCTACGGACCAGATTGTGAAAAATGTTACTGTGACACTTGTCAGTGTGGTAGAATAAACAATCATAATCAGGAAGATATTCCTGATTCATTTATTAAATCGAACACATAATCATGCCGACAAGCAAAACAATAAAATTCCATTTGGTAAAACCTTTACCAGACCAAATTATACTTCCTCCTGTAGCTTCTAAAAAAGTTGTTGCACCGTGGTTTAAAAACATTCATCCAAAAGTTGAAGATAAAACATTAGGCACAATATCTTCAGTGAAACGTTGTATGCCGTTTTTAGACGCAATGGCCGCTGGATATACCATGTTAATGCATATGGATGTTGTTATTCAGCTCATGGAAGATGGTACTATCCATTTACCTTTTATTGATAGTAAACATGAAGAGTTGATAAATCTTTGGAAGCCTATTGAAACTCATCCTTCGGTTCAAGTAAAAGGATCAGCTTTTGAAAATATGACTATTCTTAAATATATGAATCCTTGGGTTATCGAAACACCCAAAGATTATTCTGTTTTATATTTACCTTGTGTTAACAAACTAGAGTCTCCTATTATTCCTTTAACTGGGTTAGTAGACTCTGATGTTTATCATAATGTTGTTAATATCCCTTTTCTACACACTGAGTTAGAGCCAGGAGGTCCACCTGTAGTAATACCTGCGGGCACTCCTATGTGCCAAGTAATTCCTGTAAAAAGAGACAATTGGACTCAAAAAGTTACTGTATTAGATAAACAACATATGAAAACCATGACAAAACAAGTAAATGACATGGATCAAAATCGTGAAGATTATTATATGAAAAATCTCCATGAAAAGAAAGGATATAACTAATGAATATTGAAAAATTAAGAGAACAACTAGAAATTGATGAGGGAGTAGTACATGAAATCTATCTTGATCATCTTGGCTTGCCTACTTTTGGTATTGGTCATCTGGTCACTGAAAACGACCCCGAACATGGATTACCAGTCGGGACACCAATCGATGCCGATAGATGCATTGAAGCCTTCGAACAAGATATCCAAACAACATTGTCTGAATGCAAGCTCCTTTACCCAGACTTTGAAGATCTGCCAGAAGAAGTTAAGCAAATCATAGCTAATATGATGTTTAACATGGGTCGCCCTCGTTTGTCCAAATTTAAAGGAATGAAAGCCGGTGTAGATGCTCGTGATTGGAATCGTGCTGCTGATGAAATGGTAGATTCTCGTTGGTATCGACAAGTAACTAAAAGAGCCGACAGGCTTGTGCAACGCATGAGAGCACTTTCATAAAAAAAATACATAATAAAACTGTAACATTTACATGCTATAATGCTTACAAATACGAAAGGTATTAATATTTATGTATCCTACAGTTTTTATTTCTGATCTTCATCTTGGCACTAAAAAATCTAAAGCTAAAACTTTTCTAAAGTTCTTAGATGAGGTTGAGTTTGAACAAATAGTTCTTGTTGGTGATATAATTGATGGTTGGGCTCTTCGCCGTGGTCAAAAATGGACTAAAACTCATACTGAAGTGCTCAGGAAACTATTAAAACTTTCTGAAACTCGTCAGGTTATTTATATCGCAGGAAACCATGATGATTTTATTAGACCTTTTTTAAAAGATCCCTTTAATTTTGGTAACGTAGAGTTTCATAATCATTACATTTATGAATCTATCTCTGGTCGCAAAATATTTGTTACACACGGTGACAAATATGACTTTTGGATGAAAATACCTCCCGCCCCTATCAATCTGTTAGCTAGAATAACAGATTTTTTCTATCGTGAAAAACCCGAAAATCAATCAGTGCACAGATACATTCGCACTTGTTCTACTGAACGTCGTCTACGTCGCAAAGGTGAGCAGTGGGACGGAGTTATTTGTGGTCACACTCATCGTCCAAAGATTGATGATGTTTATATGAATTGTGGTAATTGGGTAAAAGATTGTACCTTTTTAGCTGAAGATTATGAGGGTAACTTCTCTTTACAAAATTTTGACATTTGAGGTGTCAAAAAATTGACACTGTCAGATTTTCGTCATTTTAATACATAAAAATTAAAAGCATTTGCAATTCTTAATTATTAAGTTATACTATTCATATGGGTATAAAAATTGCAATAATTATGAGCGCAATAATGGCTACGATGTGTGGAGGATTTTATTGGTACTACCAAGATTCTCAAGCTCGTATTGCTATTTTGCGTGAAAACAACTCTAAACTTGAGGTTGCGGTTCAAACTGCTGAAACTAGCATTAATACCTTACGTGATGACATGGCTAAAGTGTCAGAACTAAACAACGAACTTCAAGTTTCATTACAAAAAGCTGAGGCTTACGGAGACGATCTTCGTAATAAATTAAGACAACTTGATTTAGTTGGTGATGCAATAAAAGATCCAAAAACCTTAGAAGGTAAAATGAATGGCGCAACTGCAAAACTTTGGCGCGAGTTCATGTCTGATACTGGGAATGTTAATGAGTATCCTATTCCTGACTGGTTGCAGCGCTCCAGAGAAGGAAATAGTGACAGTAACACAGATACAAAAAACAACAGTTCCGATAGTAGCGAGACCGAAACCGCTCCAACTAGTTGATACAAAAATTTATGTAGTCAACGCAAATAATATTGATGAGTTTATTGCTGAATTTACTGAAATTCATGGTGATTTAGTTTTTGTAGCTTTAAGCATTAATGATTATGAAAATCTTGCACTTAACATTGCTGATATTAGGCGTTTCGTGAATCAACAAACAGAAATCATTGTCTATTATGAAAAAGCCGTAAAAGACGATGCAGATAAGAGTGTTTCTCTAAATGAAATTTCAACTAATGGAGATGGTCAATAATTTTAAACACTCTTTATTGATGGAGTGACATTGTTAAATCTTGCTACTATATTTACGACAGCTCATTTAGTTAAAAAACAATGATGCACGTATTTTTACTAATGGTTTATTTAGGAGTTGGTGAAGATAGACGTTTGATTTCAAATGATATGTATTTTTATGATATCAATCGATGCAATTATTTTGCTGAACAAGTATCAAAAAGATATGGCAATTACAGATATAGAGATTTTCTCGATCCTAGAGATAGAGTGACTTCATATTGTAAGCCAATTTATACAAATCCAGAAGCTTTAGGGATTGAAGTGTATGAATGACATTGAATCAAAGATTGCAGCAATGAGAAAAAAATTAAATTTACCTCCGTTTGATGGAAATATGGATAGATTGAAATTACGAATTCAGTCTTTAACAATGAGATTAGGACAAAAAACTGAGGTTGAGCCTGAGCCCACCTCTAAGAAAACAAACACAAACTTTAATGATAAATTATTATCATTAAAAAGTAAAAAATTATAGGAGATTTAATGTTTAAGTGGTTTATGTCGCTTGTGATGATATTTGTAATTAGTATAGCAAATGCTGAAACTATTCAAACAGAGTCAACGACAAATAGCACAGTGACTACAAATGGAAATATGGAGACAACAGTTAAATCACCTCCACCATCTGCTATTTCGCCACAACTTGGCTCAAATAGTAATAGTGATTTATGCACAATTGGCGTAGCTGGCGCAGTCCAGACACAAATCTTAGGAATTTCAGCCGGTACTACATTTACTGAAGAAAATTGTTTGAGACTTAAAAACGCAAAAACTTTATACGACATGGGAATGAAGGTTGCAGCTGTTTCCGTAATGTGTCAAGATGACAAAGTATTTGATGCTATGATGATGGCTGGAACTCCTTGTCCTTACGAAGGTCAGATTGGTGAAGCTGCAAAAATTGGCTGGGAATCTCATGAAGAAACGCAAAAGGAAAAATATACAAGTGAGGAGACTCAAGATCTTAAAGAAGACGCTATTAGCTTTGGTGGCATTCTCATGGGCCTCTTATTCTTACTCTGATAGTATTACACCATATTACGGTGTAACAGGTAATGCTGCATCAGGCGGTCATTCTTGGAGCATGGATAATGTCTTGCCGACACCTCCTGGATTAGATATTAATGGTGTCATTTACGATTATACGATTCAAAAGAATGTTGATGATTCTGTAAATGTACATGTTGGAAATAAAAACATTGCTGGAACTGGATATATTTTTCGAGAAACAGATGAGTGGCAACCAGGATCATTAGGAGGCACAGAAATCAGAAAGGTTGTACCGGTAGTTCCTGGATTAAATAGAGAGTTATGGGGTGACGGTTCTATTGAAGTAGATGGACCTGGATCAGTTGAAGATCCTAATGTAATTTATATGTACAAGGTAGATCCATGTTACAATCCACAGTTTGATCCGAATTGCCCAGGATACGAAGTACCAATGCCAGTAATACCCGACATAGAAATATATGACGCTACCGAGGACGAATACGTCAATTTAAATGATGATGAAAAGTCTTTAATAGAGGAAAACGAAGAAACAGTTGAAGAAGAATTAGATGAAGACGAAGAAGAGGAAGAAAAGCGTAAAAGAGAATATCGACTTGCAATGTTAGCTGATACAAACGCTGCTGCTCTCTTTGCTGAAAATCAACGAATTATAATAATGAATGGTATTATGCAGAAACAAATTGACAATGGTTATACAAATAAAACAATCAATGGCGGTGTATACAGAGAAACTGTTACATTATTTGATAAAACACTTGAAGATAATAAACAAGGGCTTAGAAATAATCTAGCTCAACAACTATTGCACGAACAAATGATTGATATGCAATATTAAGGAGAAAAAATGTTTAAGATACCCCTCTTAACTTTAATTTTAACATTAATTGTAAGCACTGTACATGCTGAAGAAGTTTTAATTCAAGGAACTGTGCAGTCCCGCTGTGTTATTACCACTGACACTCCAGGTGTGTACGGCAACCCTAATGCTTATACACTTACAACTACACCAGCTGATGGTGGTGTGCCACCGATTGTCAGATTTGACGTAACACTTGCTGACGCTTACTATGCTCAGATTACCACTCCTACGAGTTTTTCATCGTCACCCTCTATAGGTGAATCATTAACTTGGACTGGTACCACTGAAGTAAGCACAGTAAGTGACTCAGCTAATATGGGAACATATGAAACAAACAAAGTCACTTTTGGTCAAACAACTCAGTATGATTTAACAGCTACTGGTTCTACTTGGTTTAAGTCAACTTCTACCGTAACCATGGGTGGCAATAAAGCATTTCCAGGTGGCTCATATTCCGCTGTCGTAGACGCTGTTTGTATAGCTCAATAACAAATGAAAAAACTTTTAACTACTATTTTAATATTTTTTACCTTTAGTGTTTCAGCTCATGATATGACTCCAACATATCCTAAGCTGGAACCCTCTTATTTAGAGGGAGTATTGGTAACAGAATTAGAGTTGTTTAATAAGAGAAATGATGTAAAATATTATGAAATTGGAGTTTTTGATGAGAACTGGAATCCTATTCCTTTTGTATCCTCTTATACTATCTTTAAATTAGAATATTTAGAAAAAATTAAGTTTGAAGTATATATAAAAGAATCAGATAAACTTAAAGCTACGTATATATGTTCTAAATCAAGAAGTCGTAGTGATCCCTCTCCTCAAACAATGATCTCATCTACTATCTGTTCAAAGTTTCAAGGAAGTAAAAAATAACATGAAAAAACTTTTAGTAATATTTTTATTTATTCCTACCATAACATTTGCAGAAAACAGCTCATTAAATTTACAATTACCTAACTCTGGTTCAACATACGGTCAAGATTCATTTAGATCTGGTGAAATGGATTGTAAAAACTCTATTGGTGGAGGCACCAATCTTGAATTTGGTGTTACAGGCATTATTGATAATTATGAAAGCCCGTTTTCACAGAATGATTCATCAATAGGACATAGCACTAAAGACATTGGAGTATATGCTCGTGTTACAATACCACTAGATGGACCAAAAGAACGAATCAATTGTAATACATTATATCAGTTAGAATTAAAAACTAAGCGACTTGAGATTATGCGGCTTGAGGCAGAGATAAAAAAGCTTCAAAAACTTCAAACGCAGGAGTAGTAAATGAATAGAGATTTAAAGCAAGAACTTGAAAATGTAGAAGAAGGTATTGAAAATTTTAAAAATAAAGAGTTTCGTATCCTTGGTTTAAAAATAACTTTTATGTCAGTATCTGCACTTATTGCTGTGTTAGGATCCGTGCTAGGTGCTCTTTATGGTGGTTTCCTCATTTATCAAAAAGTTGAAGAAGCTATTGCTTTTGTTGACCAACAACAAGAGTATGAAGAAAAGATTTCTAACTATGATAACCGCATGCAAATTATTGAAACACAATTAGATGAAGCAATTGGTTATGCCAGAGACATCAAAGGCGACTTACGTGATGATATTTTGTCAATTGAAAAATCTGTCGATCGTGTAGAAGATAAAGTTCGTGAAGTAGAAGGTGAAGTAAGAGAGATTATCCAAAACGCAGAAGAGCGTTTTGAAAATAAACGAGATGGATTACAGAATGATTATGATGAAAAAGCGAATCGACTACAAGAATCCAATCAAAGTAGAATGGACGATCTCGAAGCCAAAGTTGAGAGAGATCTAAAAAACCTTGAAGATACTCTTAACAAAAAGCTTCAAAGAGCACTTGATAATCCTCTAGCAAACTAATTTTACACTTATAGGGAGTATTTTAATGGATTGGTTTACAGCAGACCTTATTCATGCCATGAATGAAACATCTTGGTTTGATGGTATCGGAACAATTTTAGTTCTACTTATAGCTTATGCAGCATACAGATGGATTAGGAAAAACATATGATTGAACGCATGTTTGAAGACACTCTTTGGATTTATACAGCTATCGCAGGTTCTATTGTAGGTGCGATAGCTTTAGCTTACCTAAAAGATACTCGTGTAGGCATTTGGTTTTATGGAAAAGTAGATCAAACGTTAGACTATCTTGTTGCCAGGTGGGGATGGACTTGGTTTGAACAACCAACTGATGTGTGGAGAAAAAAGTATCCTCATGTAACAAAAAAGATTGACGAGTTAGAAGCTCGTATTATTCAACTTGAAAAAACAAAAGCAATGACTAGCGACGAAAAAAGCTATCAAGACGCTTTTTAAAGGAGAAATACAATGAGTGAAGATACAACTAAAACATTTCACCCAGCTGATTCAAATGGTGATGGTCGTGTTTCAGATGAAGAACATAAAATGTTTCTTGAGTTTAAACGTAAAGAGATGGAAGATCAAGACGCACAACGTGATGCTATCCGCAAAATGGCATGGTTTTCATTAGTTGGTTTGTTAATATATCCAATCGGTATTGCAGTCACCTCTGCGTTTGGTATGGAAAAAGCCGCAGATCTAATTGCTGATATAGCACCAACATACTTTGCATCTATTGCAGTTTTAGTTTCAGCATTTTTTGGAGCTGATGCACTTAAGAAAAAGTAAATGATCAACGGAACTTAAGATATGGATGTGTTAAGTCATCAATTAGGTGTATTAATTTGTGCATTAGCTCTAAGTGTTAGTTGGTTTATGTTATGTGTAGCCCTCACGACAGCAGTGGGTGGGTTAAATAACCTAATCAAATTTATTCAACACTTTATAATAAGTTAAACAGAAGATGACAACCCTTGTTTAATTATTAATTGCATGTTAGTCATTAATAAGTTATGATTGAGAAAATCAATGGAGATTCTATGGAATATTTCAATCAAACACAAACTGATTGGCGTATTGCTCAGTGTTGTCAATTTCACGATAAACAACTAGCAAAACGCTACAATCTTGGAACTACCACAAAAACCTATGCTTTAAAAGCTGACGGTAAAGATCGAGTCCAACAAAAAGCTCTCTCTAACTGTCGTAAGCTTTTAGATATTCTTACAAACTATTTCCCACACCAACCAAGAAACTTTAGAGCGTTCAGAATATCTTCTGAGCTATTTCCCTGTTACACCCTAGATTTTACTAAACCTTGGTACGAGGAGATTAGAGATGAAATCAAAGATATATTACAAAGAGCGGGTAAACTCGCGATGGAGCACGAGGTTCGCTTATCTGTTCACCCTGGGCAATATACTGTGCTTGGGAGCAATAATTCTGATGTCGTAGCTAAGTCTATTATAGACTTAGAGTATCATGCTCTATATGGTCAGTATATGGGCTTACCTGCTCGTGATTTTACAATGAATATCCACCTTCAAGGACTATACGGAGGAAAACATGAAGACGGAATCAAACGCTTTGCTAAGAACTACCCCTATCTCTCCGACTATGCACAACAATGTCTCGCAGTCGAAAATGAAGATAAACCCAACGGATACGACATTGTACACACACTCGAACTTGCACAGAGAATACCGATCCGCTGTACACTTGACACTCACCACTATGCCTGCCATAGAATGGTTGAAACTGAGAAAGTTAAGATCGAAGAGAAAACAGTCAATCGGAAAGTGCGAGATGTGGAACACATTACCCACACAAGCGATCTGTTCTTGGAAGCTGTCAAAAGCTGGAAAGGCATACGCCCTTTGTTCCACAAATCACAATCCTTCCCGCCAGATGTTCGAGATTATTGGATGAAACCAAATGCACACTCTGAAACCTACTGGGACGAACATTTGATGGCGAACCATGTTCCAATGCTTGAATATGCAGATTTTGATATTGAGGCAAAACATAAAGAGGTAGCTGTTAAAGGATTCTACGATTTTATTAAAGCAGAACAAGACTACTCTGGCGAGAAGATACATCTCAAACGAGCTGCATAATGATTTTAGTATGGGTTACTTTCTTATCAGCCATAGCAATTTCAGCAGTAGCTGCTTGGTTTAGTGTTTTAGGATTAACACAAATATTTTCTGCTGCTTTTTTGCCTGTTGCAATTATGGGAGGAGTCTTAGAGCTCGGCAAAGTAGTTGCTGCTGTTTGGACTCACCATTATTGGAGGGAGATTAATTTTTTAACTAAATCAATACTTGTTCCTATTATAGGTTCATTGATGGTGGTTACTAGCCTTGGAATCTTTGGATTACTTTCAAAAGGTCACTCGGAACAAGAAATGCCTATTAAGATTGTTGAGCAAAGAATTACAACATACAACACTCAGATAGAGTTTTCTAGACAAAAAATTGATAACTTACAACAAAGATTAACTACACTCAATGCCGCAATGGAGAGATATGTAGAACTTGGAGCTGTATCGAAAGGTCTTGATAACACACGTGAAGATTCTTCACAGCTTGAATCAGATATTCAAAGTGAATTAAATCTCATACAAGATTTAGAAGAAAAGAAACTTAAAGAAAAATTATCAATTTCAGGCATTGAAGCAGAACTCGGTCCTATAAAATACGTAGCTGTGTTGTTAGGTGATGATTCAAATCTTGAAACAGCAGTTTTACTTGTAATTTTTATAATAATCTTTTGTTTCGATCCTTTAGCTTTGATACTTGTGGTGCTGTCTGTCGATAAACTGTTTACAAAAAAGAACAAGGTAAAACTTGATCCTAATGCTTATACTAAATTAAAAGCAATGGAAATGGCTCAAAAACAACTTGGACTTAAAAGGAATCAGATTGAAAAAATGACAAAAGATGCCATAATTGAGTTGTTAAATAAAAACTAAAATGAGATAAGAAAATTATGGAAATCAATCAATTTTATATTAAACTTCCTAAAGATACTGTATCAGAAAATATTAAAAAACACTTTTTACAAAAAGCGTCTTCTCACACTCCAGTTTTAAAAGGGTTTGAATTAGGTGACGATACTTTTCAAAATGTAGTTACCACTGATAGCGATATTAAAAAAGTTGACCAATCTCAGTTATCCTTAGTTTGGGGAAGAGTTGATTGTTATGATGATGATGACAAGAAACTTCTTAAAAATATATATCCTTATTTAAATTTACCTTTTTCTAATGATTATTTTGTTAGACTACAAATTCAATATGGAGATAATAAAAATGGTAGCGGTGATCTTAAACCACACATTGATGGAAATATCAACGCCACTGAAATTAATATTCCCCTCTTAGGAGACTTCTCAAAACCTGTTTGTTGGTTTAATGAAAAAGGTGAAATAGTAAAACAATGCTACTATGATAACCATCCCGTTCTAATCAACACTGAAATTAAGCATGCTGTGTTTGGTGTTAAAAAGCCAAGAGTATTCATTAGGATTAAAATTCCTTACACTTATGAAAGCATGTATGAAAAACTAAAATCATTATAATTTTGTTTTGACATAGCATAGCATTAAAGTATAATGAGGGTATAGATATATACCCTCTTTTTTTATGCGTATAGGAGTTATTAATGGCACCGAGAAAAAAACCAACCAAGAAAAAAGGCGCAACGCCTACTAATCC
>CAACVD010001103.1_pt1 | contig 12627 bp, 18 predicted proteins | sample 2381771 | NCBI WGS metagenome assembly CAACVD01 (sample SAMEA5211965, study PRJEB30684) | marine metagenome | biome: Marine; feature: Epipelagic; material: Water | collected 2015-10-15 | depth 15 m | reverse complement strand
ATTAATAAATCTGAATTTCTATAGTGTATAGAATATAAGTAATAAAATTTCAGAATCCTTTCTCCAAAAGACTTGCTAACACTTTGACCATAAGCAGTTAATCTACCCATTTTATCTTTTGAAAAGATATTATAAACACTTGCAGAAGATAACAAACTATTTGTATGTATCTGTATAAGTTTCTCATTCACTTCTTTATTTATAATTTCATCAAACATATTTTCCTTCCTTCCTTTATTATCTTATATCATTAAATAGGACACAAATGAATGTCCTATTTAAAAAATATTAATTTTTCTATAAGGTATAAATTATTTAGAACACTTATCAAAATGAGGACAACGACCATATTTTCCGTTACAAGAGAATTCTGTGATAATCATAGGATATTCATCAACATTATCCCCATACATATCCATTAAATTGTAAATATGACATATCATTGTTGGATACTGAGATATTGCATTTGGAGATATATTTAGAAAGTGACGATAAAAACGTATTTCCTTTGTCAGTACTATTACATTTAAAAGTATTTTAGGATTGGATATATTAAAATATTGCTTTGCAATTAATGTATATCCTATAAATTGACCGCTCATGCGATAGTTATCTTTAATACTCTCTGAATATCGTGATGTTGTTTTGTGATCGCAAAATACAATTTGATTGGTTTTTTTATCTCGATAAATTAAATCTATGCGTTGTGTTAATCTTCGTGCAGGAGCAACAGAATATTCAAATTCTTTCTCGACATGTAAAACTTCTATATCATCGTCTTTGTAATACTCGATATATTTTTCAACAGCTTGTATAGACTTATCTGTACATTCTTTAATTTCATCAATAAAACCATTAATTGATTCAGAATAATAATTAATTGCATCAATTGGTGATAAATATTCGTCACTGTCTTGATAGTAGTGTGCTAGTCCTATATGTACCATACTTCCTTTTTCTAGTGATTTTCTAAAGGGATAAATAATCTTTTCCTTACTTATATAATCATAGGCATATTTTCTAGGACACTGAGCAAATGTTTGAAATCTTGAGAATCCAAATTTGGATCTTCCTGTGTCTAAAAACTTTTTCTCGATCATGATAATGCTCCTTTGTATTCATTTTGATATATCACATAACTATTTTGGGCTTGGTCAATAAATGTCCTAAGTAAAACTATAAGATATCTGTTGACAATCAAAGACTTATGAATTATTGTTGAAATACCTATCACTAAAAAAAAGGAAATATACTAATGATACCAAAACGCAAAGATCCGACCAAACCTGTGTCGGAGGAAGAAACCTATGATGCTCTCCCTACTTGGGAAAACTCATGGATCAAAAATGCAACTCTATATGGAGAAATGCAGACAACATCCCCTTTATGCTACCAATTAGCTACGATGATTGGAATCATGGGATCTACTTGTCCTACAGAATTAAAGATGCGATATGCAGGAGATATGCATGTCTCATTCTTTGCTATGTGCGTTGGTCGATCAGGAGAGGATCAAAAATCCTCAGCCATAGGAATAGGCAGAGAATTATTATATGAAGCTTGTCCTGAATTGATTGGATCTATGCCAGCTTCAGCAGAAGGTTGCATAGAATCTTTGTCGAAAAAACCAAAACAATTAATTATATACAAAGAAATGGGAAAATTACTATCCTCAGCAAATGGGGGATATTTAGAATCTTTAAAAACTCTTTATACCGATTTGTGGGATTGTGAACCACAACAAAGAGTATTGGCAAACGATAAGATTATTACTGTCGATGATCCTAGACTTGTGATGCTCTCAGCATGTTCAATCCCATATCTCGAAAAATACACACAACCACACGATTGGGAAGGTGGCTTTCTCGGTCGTTGGGCTGTTATGTACGGTCGTAGAGAAAGATGTGTGCCTGATCCAATAGGTGATACAAGACACTTCCACCAATTAAAAACCATGTTGCATAATTATGCAAAAGCAAATCAAGTAGGCGAATATCTAGGTCTTACACAACATGCAAAACAAATGTGGAACGATTGGTTTTATGAATTAGACCAATTTGAAATGCCTGATCTAATCTCAGGTACAAGATCAAGATCACCAGCTATCTGTAGGAAGGTAGCTATGATTTATGCGTGGGAACGTGGGATCTGTTGTAATCAGTGGCAGTTAGACGAAGAAACTCTACAAGCAGCTATAAATTTCACCAACCTACACTTATATTCGATTGTGGCTTTAAATTCAAATATCGCAGAACATGAGGATGCGAAATTGCGAAGAAAGATTTTAAATTTCTTTAGTGATATTGGCGATGTTGTTAGTTATGGAAAAATACTAAGAGAATTAAAATTCAATCGAAAAATTGTCGATGAAATGTTGGATACACTTGTTCATTCCAATAATTTAGAGCAATTGAGAATCGAAAATCAATTAGCCTATAAGAGAGTAGACACTTTCCTAGAATTCTAATTATAAGAATAAAAAGGAAGACGATAGTAACGTCTTCCTTTAAACTTATTTAAACATTACATATCAATATGTCATTTTTAATGATATAACATAAATACAATATACTAACTCTAACAAAAGGAAATCTTATGTATATTTTAAACCAACAAACATTCAACCTTTGGCGAACGTCAAAGGATATTAAAAGTCATTGTTTTCATGACTTTGCCTTGTTCCTCTTGCAGCTGGAATCTTTTGTCCATGAAACAGTACCTGATGATACTCTATTTCCTATATTTAGGGATCTAAATGATCTCTTACAAGATACAGAAATTGTACTTTCAGAGGATGAATTGACCATAACAACGAAGGGATTTGGATATGTGTATTCCTCAATATTGGAAAAGTGTGAATCTACTCAATTTGAAACACAAGAAGAGATATGCAATAAAATGAAAACTTTGCATAGCAAAGGTCTTGGTATTCTTCCCTTTGATTTAGATTTTTCACTGATGTTGTTATATACGGCAACAATCGAATCAGAACACAAAAAATTGAAGAAAGAATATACCAAACTTTCTGAAGGTGTTGCCTTCGTCAAGAAGTTTTTAAGAAATTAAAACCAAACCTATAAACCAATAAACTAATTAAAATTAAAAGGAAATATTATTATGGAAACAGAAGACACATTTGATATTGATATCATTATTCCCAAAACAAGATTGCCAAATGGGGCATATAAAGGAACCATTGAAAAATATGAGATTAAAGAGACTAGAAATAATAAAAAGTACATAGCAGTTTATGTACAATGTTTGGATACCTGTCACCCATGCAGAGTAAACATATTTATAAGCGATAAAAATCCACAGTTGGCGAAACTTATTGTCTCGCTTGGTTGGGATTCCAATGGAGAGTTTAAAGGGAATTTGAATCCTAAATTACTTATAGGAAGAGAAGTATATGTAAAAATTATACGTGAAGGTGGCTACAATGGTGGCGACCTTCAAGAATTCCTTTATGACTTTGAGTATAAGGCAGAACATGGGATTCAACCACAAGAGTATGACATTATAGAAGTAAAAAAAGAAGTAGTTAAAAAACATTTTGTAAAACTACAAGATAGTAAACCACAACCACCAAAACAAGATCAAGAAGAAGATTATCCTCCTGATTTCGTTGATGTAGATGGTGTGCTTTGTACCTATGAAACACCACATCCAATACAAGGTGCGAAGATGCAAACAGGTATGGATGAACATGGTAGAAGATACTATAAACTCTTCTGATTTATATCTTTGAAAAACAATCAAATTAAAAAGAGAATACAATGAAAAAATTAAAAAGAGAAATAAGAATTTACTGTCACTTATGTGATAGTCTAGCAAATAAAGAATTATGTGTTTATTTTAGAAAAGAACGTGATGATTACGTTAATAGTATTTCTGTAAACTTCAAAATCGTTAACGATAAAATTTACATTGAAGTAAAAGATATCAAACGTGTATTTGATATGAATGACGATTATATCAGTAACATAGCAGACCTGTTAAAAGGTTATTCTTCTGAATATAAAGAAAGGCAAACATGGTCAAGGTATTTGAATAGACACTTTGGTTGCCCCTTTTAAAATCTCAAATAAACTATTATATAAAAAAAGACTACCTATTATAGGTAGTCTTTACTCAATTTTATTTAACCCTTAACCTAACAGAGTTATCATATGACTAAAAAAAATCATTTAACAACAATTAAAATATATACTGATCCTGTCGCTTTAGCAAGAACAAAATTTGCTAACGGAAAAGTTTATAATCCTCGAAAAACAGTACTTGCAAAACGTGTCGCTAGTCTTTATATGCAAAATGAATTTGATAGGAAAAAACCCTATTTTCAGCCTATTAAAGTGTGTATGACATTTGTATTTAAAAGACTTAAAACAACAAAGTCAAAAGAACGTACTTGGAAATCTGTAAAACCTGATATTGATAATCTTGCTAAATTGTATTTGGATGCAGGAAACGGAATCCTTTGGAAAGACGATAATATAATCTGTGAATTAAATTTAAAAAAGTTTATTGCAGGTGAAAATGAAAAACCACATGTAGAGATTACAATAGAAACCTTATAGGGAAGTATAATAAACAAATTGACAAACATTAATTAATTGCTTATATTGTAAATGGTATCTATATCATAGATATTTCTTTTTTTGATAGGTTATGGGGGGGAGAGTGGTTTCTCCCCTTTTTTTTTGGAATTAATTGTGTCAATAAAAAATAAAAAGTCTACATTATCAAGTAGAGTTAAAGATATACGAAATATGGGATTTTCATATGATTGTATTAGACGAGTATTGCCTGAAAATTTAAAGGTTACAAAGAGAACATTACATAGATATTCCAATGGTGGAAATGTACAAAGTTGGAAAGTAGAGAGAGAATTAAATAATATTTATTTAATTTTATACAATTTGTTTATGGAGAATAAAATTGGAGAATTCAATGCAAACAAACGAAGTGAAGACACCTAACGAAAACGAGAAAAAAAAATATCAATTAGTAGTAGGAAAAAATAAAACAGGAAAAACAAAGTTTCTAAATGAAATCGAAAATGCCATAAACATTTCTGATTTCTATTTAATTAATTACAATTTTATGAAAAGAAATTTATATGATGAGTTACTAAAAAAAAATAATGTACGAGTAGTTTTTTCTCCTAGCAAAAATGTAAATACAGAAGAAATTCAGAAAAAGATAGATAAAATAGAAGAGGTTGGAAAACCAATCGTACAACGTCTATCAGAGTTAAAAGAGCAAAGTTTCAAAGTAGATCCCTTGTTGCATCTACATGAAAGTACTTATGCTTGTTTAATGGGTACAATCGAAGAGAAGTCTTGTATTATCTGTGAGAATCAACATATAGATTTGGATGAATTATTTGAAAAGTATCGTGAACTTGGAAAATACATCGAACAACAACATTTAAACGTAAAGAACAGAGCTGATTATACGAATCTTAAATTGCAGTATGAAGATTTAAAATCAGACTATAAATTTCAATCCTCTTTTTTAAAGAAAATACAGGATGATACAGAAAAGAATAAACACCAATCCATGTTTGATGATTTTCTATATGAAATTGAAAAATTAATGCATGACGACTTACATATAAAAAATGCTAAATTAACGATAGATAGAGTTAGCAGAAAGATAACGATAGAAAACGATTTATCGAGAACACAACGTATATTTCTGTCTTTTATACTAGCAAATTATCTATATGAAGATAAAACTCTTATTTTTGATGATGTAGGTTTGGATACAGATAATTTAAAAGAATTAATTAAATTTATTCACGACAAAAAGTATAATAACACTATCTATATTTCATCACTTATAAAGCCAAAAGGTAGAACACTTCAATCATGGAATATTATTGAATTATGCGAAAAAACTTTAGAGAATTAGTTTTAAAAGACTTTAAATATTTAGAAGATAAAGGAATTGAACTTCTTGATGTTATCGTGGTAGAAGGGGATATAAAGGATTTTCCTCATGATAGAGATTTTGCCATGTCTATTTATGTTAGTGAAGACAAACCTATAATATTAAAATATAGTCCTAAATTATTACATGAAGATTATGGAACAATATGGGGTATAATCAGACATGAAATAGCCCATATTTGGTTTTTCACACAAGGTGATATCATAGACCATACTGAAAGGCAAACTGACAGGAAAGCAGAGGAATTATTTGGAACACCAATTTTTTATGATTCTAAGTATGTCCAAACTATTTATCCTTCTAAATACACAATAAGACCACATCATCTACCAAAATGAAAAAGAAATTACAGAATCTAGGTTTAAACAAATCAACAATCGAAGTCTATATGTCGATCTTTAAAGATATAGACAAACAAGATCCAATTGGTTGGTTCGAGAAACAAATTAGTATGAGACAACCAATTGGAACACTATTGCCTAAAAAAGCAGTATTAAAGCACTTTTTAATAAAAGAGAAAGGAATCTCAGAAGAGAAAGCGGATTTATTAATTCCTAAAATAAAAGGATTAAAAGGGAAACAACGTCAAGGATTAACAAAGGTACAATTAAAAGAATATAATAGATTAGCTGAAGTAGTATGTGAACCAAGTAGAACAATTTTGCTTTTACTTCCTCTAACAGGTATGAGAATATCAGAAATATGTAATTTAAAATATAATAATTTACAACAAATAGGTGAAAGATATATTTTTAAATTTATAGGAAAAGGTGATAAGGAACGGATTGTTCCTTTATCACTTAAAGCCCAAAGAATTTTAATTACTTTCATGAATGAATATCCTAACACTGTATTTATTTTTCAATCTATTAAAGGAAATGCAATTACACCGAGAGCAGTAAGAAAGCATACACAAAAAATAAAATTAAAAGCAAAAACTATAACTGACTTATCACCTCATATATTACGACACACTTTTGCTACAACTATGGATAGTAATGGGGTTTCAATGAAACGATTACAGAAATTGTTAGGACATAGCAATATTACAACCACATCACGTTATTTGCATCCTACTACTGAGGATTTACTTCAAGCAATTGACACTATGGATAAGGAGAATTAAAATGAGAAATTTTTATAGAGACATGGATTTGCCTAATTTTGCATCTAAAGATGAAATAAAGGCACAATATAAGAGATTGGCAAAACAATATCATCCTGATAGATATACAGGCAATCCAAATACGTTTCAAACTATATCTGAAGCTTACAATTTTTTATCGGATGATAATAGAAAAACGGATTTTGATAAGAGTCTTCAAGATTTAACACAAGAAAAAACAAATACACATACCGATATATGGGATTTGTTCTCACAAAAAGCCATGTCCGTTGCTCAAAATTATGTACGTAATGTTGCAAACGAATTTGTAGAAGAAACAGAAGAATATAGCCCATTAATACAAGAAACTTTGGAATTAAAAAACAAGAAAGGCAAAAATGGATCTTTATCCTGTACTATAAAATTATCTCCTCAATCCCTTCATACATTACTTGTTGCTTGTTCTAAAGGTGAAAATTTAGAGCAATATTGTTTAGAGATTGGAGAAATGGTCGCCAATGAAATGTATGAAAACATTATGGAGAATTGGAAAAATTAATCTTCTATATCTGTATCTTCTTCTTCTTCACTTAATTCATAAGGAGAGGCATCTTGTATTTTAAATAATAATGTTTGTTTAGAATTTAATTCTTTCTTTAGACGTTTAATTTCTTCTTTCAAAAACCGATCATTCTCTTTATTTCCAAATTCCTTATCTTGTAATTGCCGAATATAATGACCTAATGTAAACTCTATTGTTTCCATTTCTTCTTCAAGTTCTCGTAGGTTTTTGTCATATTCTTCTTCGTCATTAAATTCTAATAACCTATCATCAGGCGATACATAGTCCTTTTGTGTTGCTATTTCATATTCTAAAATAACATCATCACGTTCATCCATAAGTCTTTTACGTTCGCTTTTTAAATAATCTATTTCTTGATCATCATCTTTTTTTAATGATTTTCCAAGAAGGAAACCACCAAGAGCAGCTAAACCTAAACCAACAATATCTTTTTTTTCTGACATTTTTTATCCCTCTTCAAATTCTTGTTCTATATTTTCATATTGTACAATATTACTTTCAAAATATCTAATAATGGTGTCAATAATATAACACATGCTTGCACCATAAAAACCAAACATTATCATTTCTACAATTAATTTAAAATTAAAATTTATTTGATTAATAAATGAGAAAGTTAAAAATACAAACCACCCACAATGAAAGCCTGTACAGTAGGTACATTTAAACATTTTATCAAAGAATATACTTCTATTGTGAAGGAACAATGCTTTATTTTGAATCCCAAAACAAATTCCGTATATAGCAATAGTTTGTATTATTAAAACAGTAAAATTTTCCATTAGTCTTCTCCAAAACCAAGAGTCTTCATTTCTTCCACTAAGTCTATTTCTTTATCTTCAGCATCCTCAAAGTCTATATCATTTTCATCAAGACTTTCTGTACTGTCCTCTGAATTTCCATAGTCACAATCACATGGATCACACTTACAATATTTGCAATACTCATCATTTTCACTCATAATATACTCACTAAAATTAAAAAAATTAAAGATAAAATGATAATGAATATTCCTATCTCTAAATTATCTTTTCTTTTCATTAATCTTTCTTTTGTTGTTGTGCCAATGCTATCAATGTAGCTTCTTTTTTTGCTTTCCGTTCTTGTTCATACATTTCAAGAATCTTTTGGATATCATCAATGCTATCATTAATTTGTTCTATTTTTAATAATGATGTTGTTTCCATTGTTTCTAACTTATTTACTGACATTGTAAGTGACTTTATTGTTTCTTTGAATTCTAATAATAAATTGTCTTTATCAGATTGATATGTTTCAATAACTTTATCATATCTACTTCTAATTAATTCTTCGTTTTCTTTATTTTCTTTTCTACATTTATCTATTGCATCTAAGAATTTATCTTGTAGAGCATCCATACGTTTTTGACTTTGTAGGTAATTCCACACCATAAATGCGAGGAATATACCTGCCATTCCATAATCAACGAGACTTGTTATAACTGTTTCCATTGTCTATCCTCTAGTCTTCTTTCTCACTTTTTTTACAGGTCTTGATCTAATCTTTCTTGAATTATCTGTTGACATTATTCTACAACAAGATGTTTCAGCTGTCTTTGCAAAAATCTCAATTGAATCAGGAATACCGTCATTGTTGCAATCAAAACCTAAATCTAATTTTGTATTGTTTAATGCGTTCTCAATTAATTTATATTCTTCTTTTTCAAACTTTGTTGCTATACTTCTTGTGATTCTTTGATTGAGAAACATAAATCGTTTTATCGCTTCTCCCAATCCCATTTGCATGGTCTTTTGAAAAGAAACAACATTTTCTACTTTTAATTCTTTTAACTTTTTCTTTGGCATCAATTTATTCCGTTTTTAATTAAATAGAGAGGACTATACTGTCCTCTCTAATTTTAACACATTAATTATTTGAAAATAAAATAATAAAATTAATTATGATAATTCCATTATGAATCTTGGTTGAATAATTAAATCGTTAGCTGTGGTCGCAAAGCCAATTTGGAACACTACATCACCTGTTGAAGAAGGAACAGTAGTATTAATTTGACCGTCTGTAGTGTGAAGATAATATCGAGAACCAGCTACAAATGCGGAACTTTCATTGTAAAGACCGATTTGTGCTACTTCAATACTATCTCCTGCATTACCACCACTAACACAAATACCAATAACATCTTGCTTTTGCGAATTACCTGCATTTGCTAATTGTCCTCTACCTGCAACACCACCTGTCCTAACAATAGATACAACATCACCAACAGCTATTGTTTCATTTGCTACCATTGTAACTTTAGAATATGTACTTGTTTTATCAGTTACATATCCTGCTACTGCTTTTTCTGTTGGTACGGCATTATCAGAATCTCCACCCATTGTAGCATCTGTAGAGAATTCAGTGATTGAAGTACCACTAGCTAAAGCAAGAGTAGAAGAAACTGCCACTGCACCTGTTGTATTGGCGATTGTAATAGCTGCGGTGCTATCTTGAGCCTCTACAGCTGCGGTATTAACCAACGGAGAAGTTAAAGAAGTAGTTAGTGTAACTGCATTTGGCAATCCAACTGTTAATGTTTGACCACTTGATGAAGTTTCTATTTCATTGGATGTACCTGCAATTGTTAATTTTTGTGTATCCAAATCTACAGTTTGATCACCACCACTATCACCTGCAAAAGTCAAGTTATCATCAGAAATTTGACTATCAACGTATGCTTTAATTGATTGTTGAGTAGCAAGAGCTGTAGCACTATCACTTACCATGTTATTTTCGTCTTTAATAGAATTAATTACAACCGTTTCAGTTTCAAAATTTAATCCACCTGTTGTATCAAAAGTAACATTCTGATTGTGTGTTGTTGCCGTTGTAGAAATTGTCAATTTAGCGACACCACCTACTGTATTTCCAATAGAAGTTTTTGCTTGTACTGATACGGAAGCTGTACTACTACCATTGTTTCCTGCAATAAGTGATAAATTTGTACCACTAGCATCATTATTACCTGTAACAGTGAAAGAGGAAGAATCAGCTGCACCTAAAGTCACTGCTCCACCTATTGCCGTACCAAGTATGTCACCAGCTGCATCAATGTCTACATTTCCTGCTACTGAGACTATATCTAATTCATCATTGACAGTTAAATTTCCTGCACCACTACCATTTATTTGAATATTTGATCCGTCAAGATCAAAAGTAGCTGAATTAATATCTACTGTTTGTCCTGTCGCATTAATTGTATATGTACCACCTGTACATGTATTTGTAATTGTACCTAAATCAGATTGTACTGTTACATTCGCACCACTTGAACGTAATGTAGAATTACCTGCTGAGGTAATTGTACTTGTTCCACTTGTTGTAACACCAAAAGCACTTACAGCTGTACTATTTCCAATTAATAATGATCCTGTTCCTTGTATATCAAAATTTCCACTTGTTAATGTAAAAGTAATATTTTGTGATGAAGCGGTTGTAATAGTATTTCCAGCTGCATAAGCATTTTGTAAAGAAGTGTCAGCTCCTACTGCTGAATATGAGGAAAAATTTGTATCTGAATCACCTGTAGCGGATTGTAATTGACCTGTACTACTTGAACGTAATGCCATTAAATTGACTACTGCTACAGTTACACTACCTGAAGATTGTGTTTGTGCCGTAAAATCCAATAGAGCAAAAGCTGAATTAACTACATCAGGAGATGCAAAAGGAGCTTGTGATTTTATAAAAATTTCATTATTACTACCTTGTGAATGAACAATATAAATACCGTCATTTTCTCCGTCTGTTGTACCACTAATTTGTAAAATATCATTAACTGCAAAAGTATTAGCTGTAATAACAGTACCGCCTGCTAAAGTCAGTGATGCTCTTGCTCCGTTTGTGGTAGCTACAAAAGTAAGACCATTTGTACCTGAATTAATTGTAAATACTTTTCCACTAATACCTTGATAATTAAAAGTTAAACCTGTTTGTTCATATGCCGTACCGACATAACCCACATTTAAATCTAAGAAATTATCTTTAATTAATACTTGTTCTGCATCTTGTGAAATTAAATTTCCTGATACTGTTAGATTACCAAGAATTGTAGAGTTTCCTGTGACGTTTACACCACTTCCCTCTACTGTAATACCTTGTGCAACCGTCATAGAACCGTCTACATCAAGAACATCCCCTGTCGTAATTGTTTGAGTTGTGATTGTGCTATCGTTAAATGCAATTCCTTTTAAAGCCATTTTTTACCTCTTTTTTAATAAATTTAATTAGAATGATAAATTAATTATAACCAATAATTAATATTGCATTAAAATATTACCCTAATTTTATTAAAAAATCAATATCAATTAAAACAGAAACTGTCGAATCGCTACCATTGGCACTATTTAATTTCCCTATTTTATAGATAGATCCACCACTATTCGTAGGTGCGGTGATTGTTGCTTTTCCTAGAGTAGAAGATAAATACACAGTTTTTCCAATATCAGTAGTTTGTGGAGGAGAAGTAAACGTCACATTTGCTTTGCCAAAAGTAGCGATTTTTACGTTATTTCCTTGTGAACCACCATTAGTAACCACACCAATCACTTGTGTATTATTATCCGTTGTGTTTTGAGACTTTATTACTCTTCCTACTGTTAATCCAACATCCGTACTTGTAACGTATCTAATTAAATCACCATTTGATAATGTTTCGTCTGCTATAAAATTATCACTTATTTGACTTGCTGACGTACTTTCTGCACCTGTTCTTCCTATGTATCTGAATCCTACAATATATGGATCTGAGATAGTATTTTTAAAATCATCAGATAAAATTAAAATTCCATTTGCGTAATTCCAAACCCAACCAACAGTTTTATTAATTCCTGTTCCTGTTGTTCCGTCTGTTGTAGTTATTAGTGTACCTCCACTGTTAGGATTTCCGTCATATAATTGAATTGCATATCCGATACTTGGAGATCCGTTTGATTGAGGAATTAATTGTGGTTGTAGCCAATTA
>CAACVD010000556.1_pt3 | contig 12629 bp, 19 predicted proteins | sample 2381771 | NCBI WGS metagenome assembly CAACVD01 (sample SAMEA5211965, study PRJEB30684) | marine metagenome | biome: Marine; feature: Epipelagic; material: Water | collected 2015-10-15 | depth 15 m | reverse complement strand
GAACGAAAGACTCATCTTTCGACTCCTAGCTCCGGCATGCTCAGTGGATTATTTGACGGCTTCGAACAAGCCGGCGGAAACATTACCATGCCAATACATTACAATGGACAGGGTCAATATTTTAAATGCGCGCTCGGACAAGTTACGACTTCAGGCGCCGGGCCGACTTACACGCATTTATTCACGCCGTCATTCACGCCGCCGTCAATGACAATTCAATTCAATCGCGGAGTCGGTGTCACGGATGCAATGGAAGAATTCACCGGTTGTATGATCTCAGCTATGACAGTTTCATGCAGCGCGGGCGGAGAAATGACTGGATCATTTGACATTATCGCCAAGACAGGAGCGGCGCGATCAGGATCGGCAGCGGCGGCGAGTTTCGGAACAGGCGATCAGATCTTGCATCACGAAGCCGGGACTCTGTCATTCAATTCTAATACATACAGTATCCGAAGCTTTGATCTAACCCTCACGAATAATCTAGATCGTCGGAACGTATTAGGCAGCAAATTGACAGCCGAGCCCGTATTTACAGACGTTAGAGACGTTACGCTATCAGTTACCGCAGATATGGAAGATAATAACTTGTACAATTCCATGCTAGCCGGGGATCAAAGCGACGTAATAATTGTATTTACTTCGACAGCGAACAGCGCGCACACATTTAAGATCAAGCTAACAAACGCAATAATTCAAGACTACTCCGATAACATCACGTCATTCGGACGCGTTGAGCGATCGATAACATTTTTGGGCGTAGCATCTAGCGCAAACGCAGGACTAGAGATCGAAATTATCAACGGTGCAGCAAACGCCACCTCTAACTAATAGGAAAGGAAAAAAGAGCATGTTAAAAGAATTCATTCGTGAGTCAGCAATTGCGACTCACTGGACTGTTGACGCGTTCGACGGAGCGATCAAATTGCGCGGGCGTATATTATCGCCAGCTGAAGCGGAATCCGCTGGGATTACTTCCGGATTGTTAGCCGCTGAAATGCATGTGAAGCGACGGACGGCCGGCCACGGAATTGAAGAGCTCGCAAAGAAGATCGAAGAAGAGGGCGACAATTTGAGCGACGAAACGATCGATCAAATGCTTGAAAAAATGAAGATGATTCGCCCTGAAACTCTTTTGAGTTTAGCCGAGTCACAGGATCGAGTCATTACTACATGCGTGAAAAGTGCAAGCATGGACGGAGAGACATGGGAGCCACTGCGATTCTGTACCGGTGAAGATCAGCAAGATCCCGAAGCCGGAATCCTTTGGATCGGAGTCCTGTCAAGTTCAGATCGATCAGCTATCCTCGACAAGGCCATGAAAGGTCATAAGGAGGCCGCGGCGCGGCTTGCGTCCTTTCGAAGCTGATGAGTCGTTAGTCCATATTTATGACATCATCGGGAGAACATACGGACGACTCCCGAGCGAGATCGCGCAACTCTCATGGGAAGAGATCATGATATGCTTAAAGTGTATCCGCGCAAGATCTGATCGTGTCAATAGATCTCTAAAGTCTAGAGGGCGAGACATGTCAATTTTTCCCAATGCTTCGATCATGGATATGGTCGATTTGATAGGATAAATCATGGCTACTGAGACAGTAAATTATATTTTGGACGTTGACGCCGCCGGAGCTGAAAAAGGACTCGACGGAGCTGGAAACAGTGCAGAGAAAACAAAATCTGAATTGCTGAAACTGACCGCCGCAGTTGGCGCAGTTGGCACCGCCTTTGTAGCGTTTCAGCGTGACGTAGTTGACATGGTCAATAACTTGAATGATCTCGCAATTCGATCAGGCTTGACAACTGATCAAATTCAAACCCTAGAGACTTCATTCGTTGCAAGCGGACAGGCCGCCGGACAAGCTGTTTCTTTGTTGTCAAGATTTCCGGCGGTTCTTAATAGTGTGCAACGTGGTACCGGTGAAGCGGCTGAGACATTCGCGCGGCTAGGAGTAGCAGCGACGGACTCAAATGGCAGACTCCGAAATTCCGGCGACGTGTTTGAAGATTTGATCCATAAGATTGAAGACATAGAGAATCCGACAGAGAAAGCAGCGGCCGCCGTTGGCGTTTTCGGCCGTCAAGGCGCGGCGCTAGTACAAGCATTAGGAGCGGGCGAATTCGATGATTTTAGGGACTTTGTGCGCGAATATGGACTCGAAACTGGGCCAAGAGCAAGCGCGGAAGCGGCAGAATTTCAAAAGGCTATCGCGCTTCAGCGTGTAAATTTCCAAGGACTCAAACAAGACGTAGCCGAATTATTTGGCGGCAGCACTGGAGTCACGCGAAGTATTGCATTTCTTACAGCTGCGCTCCGTGGATTATTTGTCGCTTTTGATACCTTTTTCACATCATTAGCTAATTCAATTCTATTTGCTTTCAATGTTGCAAGAATTGGGATCAATGAATTGGCTTTAGCAGCGAATAGAATAAGTCCAATTGAATTAGTCGATGAAAGTGAGACACGCACAACCATTGATCGACTCGTAACTCTCAACAGAGAAATAACAACGCTCGAAGAACAAGCCGGCTTAACTGGTTTCGCTTTTGTTGATGCATTAGTAAAGGGAGTCACTACAGCGACGGACACATTTAGCGCTTTCAATCAAGCGACAGAAACAGCAGAGACAGCGACTCAAGCAGTCGGAGCAAGCATGGACACGCTTGCAGGAAAGACAGGCGGCGCGGGCAAAAGTATAGAAGAAGTAAATCAGCAATTACAAAACTTCGCTGCTTTTGCTTCGGATCCGCTGCAATTTGCTTTGCAGGCTGGAGTTAGTACGGCCGTATCGGGCGACGTTAGATCAGCACTATCGGCGGCGAGTCCTGAAGTCGCAGCGGTCATGGGGATCGTTAGTTCACTTGAAGCATTAGGCCAACAGAGTCCGGAAGATCTGCGCGCGGAAATGGAAGCAACGACTCAAGCGATCATTACTGGAATTGAAATTTTGCCAGATTTGCTTGTAAACGTGCTTCCGCCTGTACTGGCTAAATTTACCGCAGAGCTTGGATTATTATTGACTTTCAAATTACCGTTTATACTTTTAGACGCACTGATCAGGGGCGCTTTTGAAATAGTCAACGCTTTCGAAACGTTCTTTTCTGGGCGATCATTTTTCGAAGCTATCGGCAGCGGAATCGAGTCAGCATTTCAGAGCATTATTGATTTTTTCAAGTCAGTATTTGACCCGGGAATTCTTAGCTTCATGAGCGGCGGGAAGTTTCTAAGCGCGGAGGGCGGGATTAGATTTACAGGCCGTGATCAAGGCTTGGCAATGCTGCATGAGGGTGGGTTTGTAGTCCCGCAGAGCGGACAAGCGCCGCACCAAGTCCAGAGAAGACTCAATAATCGCCAAGCGGGGCCGCAAATCGTCATAAATAGCGCCGTCGTTGATAGTAACGCGATAGACTCACTAGTTAGACAAATAGAGAGCAGATTCGGCGCTTTTGGCGCTAGTACGTCGACTCTTTTCGGGGGCGTGTAATGTCAGCGAAGTTTTTCTATTATCCACAGCCTAACGGCACATTTTTAAGAGTGATAGATCTAGGCGAAGATCTTGGCGAGCTGTTTAGTGATTTCGACGTAGACGCGCAGGACGGAGTCAGCTATCGCGGCGGAATCTTTAGAAGTGTAGGGCGCACCGGCGAAATCGTGAACATACAGCGCGATCGGTTGTTACTAGGCGAAGATCTAGCGCGTAAATTTGTCGCGCTTCAGAATCATTTAGATCGGGGCTTCAGTGTTGGATTCACAGCAGATGACAGCAAAGCATGGGCGGCTCCGTTACGCTTTGAGCCGGTCGGAAATACAACGGCGCTTAGTTGCTTTCCTAATCCATTTCGTAACGCAGTCGGAACAAATACGATCGGCGCTAATGATTACATAGTCCTAGAGACTAGACCGCCGGCAATGCTGCATGAAGTTGTTAAAGTTGACAGCGTGTCACTATCAAGCGCGGGCGGCGGTGCAATAACTCTCAACAGCGGAGTCGATTTTCATTATCAAGGCGGCGGGCCAGTATTCGCGCGTTATTATCGTTATTGGCCGATCTTGAAAAGGCCAGCGGCCGACGTAGGACAGAACATAATAACAAACGAGGGCGGCCGACTCTTTTCACTGAGTCTTCGATTAGTTCCTGATTATCAAACATTATTCAAATTCCATCCGCGAACAAACAACAGCGGAATAATTGGGAACGTATTAGGGACAGTCAACACTAAGGCCGACTCAGATAATCCGGGCGGCGGATATGATAGGCCGGATATTGTCGACGGCGGCCCTAATGATGTAGTCCCGGAAGATGAAAACCACCTAAACGAGAATCTATTCGGATAAGTCATGGCATGGAGCGGGCAATTTATCGAGTCGTTAGGATTTCCTAGTCAGTCTTACGAATGGCTTTTGAGGTTTTTAGGCGGATCAAATGATTATTTTGTAGGCGTAGCCGGTACGATTTCAAGTCATGGAAAGCTTAGAATCGCAGCGGAGGGGCCGACTCTACAGGGGACTCGCGTTGTTCCTCAGCGCTGGGCCGTGAGTTTCGGCGGATTTGACGTGCCTGTAGTTGGCGATATTTCGAACGTAAGCGGGGGCATGCTACGAAAAGGAGCGATCGCAGAGCTTAGAGTCAGAATCAACGGCGGCGCTTATGAGCGACTCGCATTTGGACAGCTTCGCGCCGTAACTGGAGTCCGTGGTCGTTATCGCTTGACATTTGTTGACATGATCGGCATGCTTAGCACGCGACTCAGTACTAATTTAGACGAGCTAAGCTTTTTTTATAACGCCGGAAAAACAGCAACGATCACGGCTACGCATACAGCAAGCGCCACCAATTTATTAGTCGATGACGTTACTATATTCGACAAAGATTCAAACGAGGACGGACTCGTTAAGATCATTGACTCTATAAATAGCCGTGAAGATTTTTGGCGGTGGAGTAGCAAAGTAGTAACAAGCGGAACCGCTGGATATTTAGTCATTTCAGCGCATGGGAATTGGCCGCAACAGCTCAGCGGCGGATACAATACGGTCGGAATAAATCAGACAGCCATGAGCGTCGCACGCCTACAAGGGCGCCCTGAATATGAATTTTTGAGAATGCTCATGAGTACAGGATCAGGGACTCAGGGATCATTTGATGATTTTCCTAAGTCGTGGGGATCTGGATATGATTTTGATCCTAACATTATCGATCTCGACGATTTGAACGCACAAAGAAGCATATTTAACACCAGCTCGGGAAGCTATGAGATCGCCGTAGTAGTGGAGTCGCCACCGTCAAGCGGGATCCGATTCCTCATGGACAAATTCGCGCAGATCGGCATGTGGCCTATTATGCGACAGGGAAAGATCACATGGCGAGCATGTCAAGATCCCGACGCCGCGCGCGCGACAGCTGCGAACATAAACGACAGCGGAATTATTGCAATACTGGATCATGAATTATACTCATCACAACAAAGCGTTGTATACGGAAAGACCACGATCCACACAGGAGCGCAGAAAGCAAGCGCAAGCGATGACGATATAATTAACAATCAAAGCGTAACGATCAACACGATCAAGACTTTTCCAGCAAATAACGAATTGATCCGCGATAACAGATTTATTTATCGCCTTGATTCTCCAGTCCAAGCGGACAAGGCAACGGCAGATCTAGCCCGCATGAAGCGCTGGGATTTCGAAAGTTATGAGCTTTTGACTCTGCATGTAGTTCCTCGATTCGCAACTTTATGCGCCGGTGATATTGTATCTATCACATCGAATTACTTGATAGGATTTAGTGAGACAAGATCTTATAAAACTAGACGCGGCATGGTTGTCGGAACGTCATGGAATCCGCAGGCATCACGTTGTATTCTTTCAGTAGCAATTCTACCCCTATAAGCGAGATAATCAACATGACAATTGAACGCCCCGAAATTCTAGATCGAGTCAAGGCGTTAGGCTTCGCAACATTTGAGTCGGGCGCTGATTATGATTTGAACATTATCGGAGAGCGGAATCCGCGCGGACGTGCTGATCATTTCGATGACTGGCTAAGCGTGATCTATACGATTCGCGGGATATGGCACCATGAGATCTTCGCATGCACAACAGATCCCGGACTCTACTGGCTAAATAATCCCGGTAGAGTCGAGGGAACAGCGATCCTTAAACATCCGCAACAAATGCGCGGAGCCTATACTATTCGAAAGCATCGCGGCAAATATGATGCCTTATGTCAAGATCAAGCCGTCACGATTTGGCGAGATAGGAACATGGACAACTTACACGACTTTAGCGGGCCAGAGTATCGCGGATTCTATGGAATCAATATACATAGGGCGGGACTAACAAACACAGAGAGAGTCGGAAGATATAGCGCCGGTTGTACTGTCATCAAAGAGTCGAGTGATTTCGAGCGTTTCATGTACTTATGCCGCATGCAGATCACACGAAATTCATGGCCTAATTTCACTTACACTTTGATCGAGGGACTCTAATATGGAAACGCAAGCCGTCGCCGATCTGCTTATCAACGGGAGTCCGATGGCGGCTTTTGCTGCTTTCCTGTTATGGAATTTTTGGCAGAATCGAAAGCAAATAGAGCAAATGAACGCGAATCAATTTCAACTATACCGCGAGCTTAGCGCAGAGAAAGAAGCAGCAGAAGAGAAAGTACGCGAGCGCTATGATAAAGTCGTCTCAGATTTACAGGCCCGCGATCAGGCCTTACGGACTAGCATGGAGTCTAGACTTGATCGCGTAGAGACGAAATTAGAGTCGATAGGCGAACGACTGCAAAAAATCGAAGTCCGCGACATAGTGCGCGGGAACCCCGCTTAACTCGTTGCTAGTGAGGGCTAGTAACGGGGGCATGCGTTGATCTCTTTTTGCTCTTTTTGAGATCGGCGCATGTTTTTTCTTGACAACAGACATAACTTATTATTATCATTGACTTGTCAATAACAAAAGGAGCACATCATGAACATTGACGAAAACGATCCAAAGATAATCATAGCGGCCGTTTTAGCCGGTATAGCGTTCATTTATCTATTTTCATATTGCCTGTATAGCGGGGTGATAGGATGAATTACAAGATTATCTATATCAGAGAAAACGATAACAAGACAAGAAGCCGCATGGCCATGAGTTCACAAGTAGCCATGTCCATTCTTAAAGAGATTAGAAGAATCCACGGCGTTACTTTCTGGGCTATCGTCAACAAAGACAACGAAATAATAGCAAACGGGAGTCAATGATGACATTCGCTCAGTGGTTAGAAACGAAAAGGATCAGCACTACAGGCGATCTATCGAGGGAGCTAGGATTCGAATTCAATACGGTTCAGTGTTGGCTATATCGTGACGCGCAGCCGCGATTTATCAATTTGATTGAAGTTGTTAGAGCACTAGCAAAGCGTGAAAACGAGTCAATACAAAAGCTATGGAACGAATTATTAATTTGTGTGATCGAATAGGATCATTTTTTTCATCGCTACGATCCCCCAATAATCAAGGGGGATCATTTTTTTTGCGAAAGTGCTTTTTTTCTAACAAACAGAAATAAGTTATGGTACTATGAATACAGGTAGAGACAACACAACAACGGAGAACATAATGACTGCAACATTCAAAGAAGACATGAAGTCTTACATTATAAAGGGTCGATATGGCGACGATACAGTACATGTTTGCCCAAACTGCGCTAAAGAAATGCCAACTGTAGATGGGGATAGTGTTTCTGCCTACCCCGCCGAAGATGGAATTAATTGTGACTTCTCACAATCGTGTGGCTACAGACCCAAAGCAAACTAACAACAACAACAACAACACAAAAAGGCCCGTGGCACTGGAGAGAGCCACGGGCCAAGCCTTGAGAGACTTAAGGGATTATGCGAAGTAACGGATCGCGACCTTGTCGCCATCAGTCAAAGCAGCTCCGAAAGTGATTCGGCCAACACTTGACGCGCCATTATTGGCGATTGAGTATTGATCTTGACCGCTTGGAGAGTCAGCATAGTCCATGAGCAAGCCGTTGACAGATACTGAAAACAACTTTTTGAAGCTAAGATCTACAGCCTGAGCCAAATCCATAGTGCTAAAGCTTCCGCCGCTAGCAGTTACAGACTCGTAGAAGCCAGCGTAACCGAGCTTAGCGACTGTTACAGCGTCTTCGGCTAGCTCTGAAGCGCCAACAGCACCGGCGGCGATTTCCGAAGCTGTGACAGCATTAGCGGCGATTTCTGGGCTTCCGATTCCGTCAGCTTTGACAACTAGATTCCCAGATCCGTCACGGCCGATCGATGCATCGTCAACCTTGACAGACAGAACGCCAGAGGAAGCAGCAAGAGAAGTTGCTGAAGCAGTACCGGCAGCAAGTCCAAAAATATCCTGTAGAGTTTCGCGAACAGTAGTACCACCGCGATCAACTGCGATTTCGTCGATCATTTGTGCAGTACCAGCAGCAAGCGCGGAGACGTGCATTTTTAGATCGCTAACAGCGGCCGATCCGTTGTAACTTGTCATTACAAGACCAGAGTTAGAAGCAAGAGCCAGGCTATTAAGATTTGATCCAAGCGCGACACCGCTGATCGTGCTGTTTGCGAGCTTTGCATTTGCAATAGATCCAGCAAGCATGGCGTTAGTAACGCCGAGAGCCTTAACGCGCAGAGCATCAGAATCGATCTCAAGTGACGAGCCGTCAACATTTACAGAGAGCGTATTCCCTGATTTAGCGAGTCCGTTTCCAGCTGAGATTTGAGCGGCGCCGGTGAATTGAGTGAATACAATGTTAGTTGATCCGACATTGACAGTCCCGTCATTAGTGCAAACATAGCCAACGTCGCCATTAACTGATCCCTCCTGAACGAATACAGCGGCGGAGCTGAATTCTGATCCTGCGTCCATATCAGCAGCGCGAGCGGGCGAAGCACCAGCGATATAGATTCCGTTTTCAGTTTGATTAGTTTGATTTTTGACGAGGACTCGATCACCGTCTTGTAATGTTACGCCGTCGATAGCATCGCCGACATTCAAGGCAGTGGCGATCGTGATATTTGCAGTAGTGGCGACGCGGCATGCGTCTTTCCATGCCAAGCCATTGACGAGAGATTCAACAAAAGATCGAGTCGCAACGTCGCTGGCATTTGTCGGGCTAGCTGCTTGAAGAGTACCGGATCCGAAGTTGAAAGTTCCAGTAAGATCGATTTTAGCTGAAGTAATAGTAGAATTGAGAATTTGCCTTCCGCGAATTTGTACGGCCATGATAAAGCTCCAAAAATAGAATTATGAATTATGAATCCGATTCATAATCGGCGATCAACTTTTCACCCGAGAGCGGAGCATAAGATATTTGAAAACTCATGCGATCAGCTGACTCCGTTATGTCGTCGCCTATTATTTGCCGGATTCCATTTAAATATATTCGCAAACGTCCAGAAATATAACGCGAAGACACTGTGAATTGTGTTCGAGAGCCATTCACTTGATTAGTGAGATTCTCAGTTATTTCGCTACCAGAACCGCCGCCGCTGGGAATAGTCCCGCCGCTATCATTGAAAACTCTTTGAACGGCCATATCAGCGCCCCCATGTAATTTCAACAAAGTCGATCGTAGTCGATCCTGTATTTAGCTTACAAAATACATAAAGTTGATCGTTATTCGCGACGCCTACATGAGCATTGAGCATAAAGCCAGCGGTGCCGCTTGTCGAAGTTGTTAGTCCTGTAAAAATATTGCTTGTCGTATCTGTGATAATCATTTGATCACCAGCTGGATCACGGCAGACTCTGATCGTCGCGGTTGTCGGATTGCTTGCAAGGCTAGAAAACTGTACAGTGATCAGGCTAACATAACCGCGATAAGCTTGATCCGGAGGATACATGCCCATGTCAATTTGTGCAGCTTTTGACACGTCGAAATTAGTATCAATCCCTGTAATTGGGGTATCAAATACCGCTCGAACAGTTTTTCCATTCATCGAAGACTCCTAATTTTTTGACGGGCGTATAGCCGCGCGAAGAATTTGAGATCCGGCGGACACAGAACGCCGATCAGCTTAGCGCAGTCCTCACAATCAGAAAGCGCCGTATGTGCCTTTCGACGCTTCCAATTTAGCCATGAGCATATATTATCGAGCGACATCGACTCAAGGCCTAGAGGGGCGAAAGCGGCCCGGCATGCGTCGCGAGTGTCGAGATATGGAAAGCGGATAGGAATTTCCTTACTCTGTTTGTTGCTTAGAGCCCTCAAAAACTTAATATCGAAATTCACATTGTGACCAACTAGAGTCGCGTCAGTGTGTCGAGCCATGAAAAAGCTGATTAGATCGGCGGCCTTTTGCTGATTCACGGCTCTATTTCGCCATTTTTCGGGATCGTATCCATTAATTTCTAGTGCTTTCTTATCAGCTTTTTGAGGATAATCTGGCAAGATCCATAGTTCCCATGACTCTATTATGCGCCGTTCATAAACAACGAGCGCGCCAAATCCGATCATTTCGTGCTTATTAGGATCGAGTCCCGTTGTTTCGGTATCAATGATCAGATATTTCATCAAATTAGCTCTTTTGTTGGCACGTCAAGACAGTCATAAGTTATGCTAAATCCATACACAACGATAACACAGGATGCACACAACATGCAACGATATGCGAAAGTCCCGGATTTCATAGTCTTATCGGAGGATCAGCAACTGATCACGTTATGGAGCGTGATCTATTTGTCTGAAGTATCACGGCAGCGTCATGACCATCAAAAGAACATGCGTAAATATTCAATGAATAGAAGTAGATACTTTAGATTATTGAAGAGAGTTAGAGACTATATCAACGAAGAAACGCGCGCCAGATCGCCCGGGACTCAAGCGAGACTCCGCCGGGACTCGAGTAGGACTCGACTGAGACTCGAGCGGGACTCGAGTGAGACTCCAACAGCACAAACGATCCCGGATATATCGGAGTCCGTGATTCCAGAGTGGGACTCAAGTGAAACTATAGTGAGACTTGATCAGGACTCAAGTGAGACTATAGTGAGACTCGGGCAGGACTCGACTCCTGTACAAGTCCGGCGTGATGGCGTTCATGTGGGGCTCTATAAGAATAAAGATAATAATAAAGATCATGATATTTCTTTTCAAGAACCTATATTGAAATCAGATCGCGAGATCTACGAAATGACAACAGAGGAGCGGATCCGATATATCCGACTAAACGAACAACGATTAAAACAAGCGGGGAGAATATGAGCCTAGAATATAAAACAGTTGAGTCAATATTAGATCTGATTTGTGGTAACTGGTACAGCACAGTACAAACGCGCGACAATTGGCGGCGTCAAATCAACAAGGCATGCGCAAAAGTACCCGGCATGATCCTGTTTTCGATGACTGAATTGTTCATTCAATCGACAAGCTCGCAATACATGCCGCCTTTTGGGCAATTTGTCGAATTCATAAAGGATCAGTGCGGGCAGCAGTATTTTAGAAGAGAGCATGGGGAATACTGCGATCACTGTCATCATTTCGAGGGCTGGAGGGAGATTCTAGCCACCTTTAGAGATTCGGTAGGGGAACACGGGGAGCGCCTATTTAAAGCGCGCTGTGATTGCTCAAGTGAGGGCCTAAGCGGGAATCCGTGGAATTGGCATGTCAAAAAGATAGAAGAAACCCATGCAGCTATGCGACGCCCGGGCGATCCTGATTGTTCGATTCTTGTTAGCGATTCCGAGCTTACGAATCTTCGCAACTTCTCAGGAAAGACTTGGCGCATGCGTTTAGATCGTGGATACTTCGGAGAGGATGAACACGGCGCAGTCTATCCGATTTGGAGCCATGATTTTTGGCTTACGTCAGTAGCACCAGCGCTGCTTAAAGATCTGAATCGTGAGGGCTACGAATGGAGCATGCCCGATCAGCTAATCGAACGTCGAAAGAGGAAGCGCGTTTCATTATTGCGACGAATGAACAAACATAAATCTAAAGATCAATTACTTGAATTGTTGGGAGACTACACATGAAGCATAAAGACAGAATGATCCGCACGAAGCCGAAAGGACAACGGACAACAGCGCCCGAGAAAGGGACTCCCTCGACAGAGTACACGATCACGCTTAGCGAAGATCAAGTGAAGCTATTGAGTCTCTTTTCAACGATCGATCACGTTAGCGCAGAGGACTGGATAGCGCGATGCGTTGGCCGTACGCTAGTAGATCGCGCAAGTGGATTCGGACGTTGACAACTTAGATAGGAATAAGTTATGATAGTATTGACAACTAAGGAGCACAGCATGCAGATAACAGTAACAGAGCAAACAATAAACATAAGTCAAAGCACCGGACAAGGTGACAAGTCACGCGAAAAGGGCGTAATATGTTCCTTTTGCTTAGCGACTGAACACCGAGACATTTTAGATCGAATTGCGCAGGAAGCGAACACGACCAAAGCGCAAGTAGTCCGATCGGCGATCGAGTTTCTAGGAGCGGCCCATGACTCTACAACAATTCAACGATAGAATCGAGCAACTAAGAAGAGTCCCGCAGTGTCGACTCAACGCTGATCAGCTACTGACTAGCGCGACGCTTCAGAGGACAATCTTAAACGCTGTAACTTGATTTAGCTTCGAGGGGCGCCCTTTATGGCC
>CAACVD010001166.1_pt1 | contig 12650 bp, 11 predicted proteins | sample 2381771 | NCBI WGS metagenome assembly CAACVD01 (sample SAMEA5211965, study PRJEB30684) | marine metagenome | biome: Marine; feature: Epipelagic; material: Water | collected 2015-10-15 | depth 15 m | reverse complement strand
TGATTACCTTGTATATAGTTTATTTACAAAACAAGATATAAAAAAAGATGTTGAACTATTTTTAGAGTATGGTGCTTAATGAAATTTGAGTACAGAGGTGAAGACATATACTGGCACTTTACTGATGCTGAAATTGATATATTGAAAAAACAAAAACATTTAGTACTTAAAGAAGAGTCTATTAAACACATCGCTAATGTGTTTGGTAGGATAGCTACAGAGTTTAATCTCAAAGTTACAAAACCAGAACTGCAAATGAAAACTACATCTTTAGATGATAATATTATATTAGATGATAAATAAACTTTACACAAAGTATGCTTGTACTTGGCAAACTCAAGGAGAAATATTTACCCTTAAATATGATGATGAAGAGCATATGCAAGAGTTAGAAAAAATAATAAAAGAAAACATAGGTGTGTTAGATTACAAAACAAACGTATTGGCAAAAATGACAGACTATTCTTTTTTTGTTGAGCATCCTAGTTTTAAAAAACTTGGACAATGGTTTTATGGCAAAGTTTATGAGCATCAATTAGTAGACAAGCAATATTTACAAGAAGATAGATTTCACGCACAAATTAGAGATGCTTGGGGTAGTGTATTTAACAAAGGCGATAGTGTAAAAAGGCACGATCATTTGGGTTCAAAATACGCTTCTGCTTTATATTTTGATAATTATGCAAATTTACAAACTGAGGTAGGAGAGTTTCAAACAGAAAGAGGATTAATCATAACAATACCAAGTCATCTCAAGCATTGGGTAGACCCTTTGTCAAACGAAGTAAATAGAATAAATCTTGTATGGAATTGGTTTGCAAGAACAAGTCAACAAATAAAGGATCAAATATGACACCACAAGGAGGCACAGAAATACAACACAGACTTTTATCACATTATGTTGATGAAAAATTATTATCTAACTTTCAAATTTGTACATCTATACCAGGCAAAATTCCTTTATCTGAAGATAAAATAAATATACTATGGCAAAAAAATAGTTATGATCAACCAAATATTTATCCTTGGTTTGAAGACAAAACCAATCACGATAAGTTTGACTGGTATGTTTTTAATTCACATTGGAACTATGAAAAGTTTAGATATAAGTTTGATGTGCCTACGCACAAATGCCACGTTATAAAAAACGGAGTTACTAATTTTCCAGAACGTATTCCTTACAAACAAGGTGACACTGTAAGAATGTTATTTCACGTCACTCCTTGGAGAGGTTTAAATGTTTTATTAGGTGCTATGCAACAACTACAAGATTGCAATGTGCATTTAGATGTCTTTAGTAGCTGTAAAATTTATGGAGAAGATTTTGAAAAAGCAAACGAACATATTTATGAGCCTTTATACGAACAAGCAAGAAAACTAGAAAATGTGAATTACATTGGGTATAAAGAACATTCTTTTATTCAAAAATTTATGTATCGTTATCATATGTTTGCTTACCCAAGTATCTGGGAAGAAACTAGTTGTAACTCTGCTCTTGAAGCTATGGCTAGTGGTTTATATTGTATAGTTACTAACTTTGGTGCGTTGTTTGAAACCTGTTCCGAGTTTCCTGTGTATGTTACTTATGATAAAAACTATCGTAACTTATCTACTGCTTTTGCTCACGCTATTCGAGGTGCAGTAGAACATATGCACGAACCACGAATACACGAACATTTATTAATGCAACAAAACTTTGTTAAAAAATTTTATAGTTGGGAAAAGAAAAAATTAGAATGGACAAGTTTTTTACAAGGAGTATTAGATGCAAAATCATGAGCCTATTTATTTAGATGATAATAAAATAAAATTATTTGTAGCTACTCCAGTACACAGTGAAGTATCTATACACTATATGCAATCAGTTTTTAAATTACAATCCAAGTGTAATGAAAAGAAAATACCCATTATGTTACAATTAATGAAGTCCTCTTTAGTAACGCAAGGTCGTAATTTATGTGTATCGGAGTTTTTAAATTCTGGTTATACACACTTGTTGTTTATAGATAGTGATATATTATTTAGTGCAGATTCTATTTTCAAGATGCTTGAAAAAGACGAAGAGGTATTAAGTATACCATATCCTATGAAAGTTATACAGTGGGATAAGGTATTAAATAAATGGCAAGGTATACCAAGTATGAATGCTACACAAGCTAAGACAAGTGGTAATATGTTTCCTGTTAGAATTAAAGATAAAGAAAACGATATATCAGTGACCAATGGTATGATAGAACTATCACACTCTATGACTGGTTGTTTGTTAATAAAAAGAGAAGCATTAGAAAAAATGATAAAAGCGTATCCAGACTTGACTATTAAGCAAGAAACTATGATAGATGGCGAAAAACAATTACGCAAAAACTTGTATAATTTTTTTGATACTTATTACGATCCTGAAGAAAAGTTGTATTTAGGTGAGGACTTTGCTTTTTCACGATTATGGACAAAAATAGGTGGTAAGTGTATGGCACTTATAAACGAGTATATCACTCACGTTGGAGAACATCAGTTTACTGGTAGGTTAATAGACGAAATGGTAGCAATTCCCACAGATAGTATTGATACTTCAACTAAGAAATAGTAGAATATCTTTATATATCAAACTAAGGAGTTTTTTTTATGACACCACTAATACCTATAGCAGCTGGAGTTGGTAGTTTTCTTTTAGCAAAAGCAAGTGGAGCAAGTAACAGAGACGCATTAATCGCTGGTGGTATAGGTGCATTAGGTGCTTATGGAATAGGAACGGCAGCAGGTCTTGGCACATCCTCAGTCGCTGCTAAAGGAACAATACTAGGAACATTAGGTGGTTCACCAACAGCAGCAGCATTAACTGGTATAGGTGCAGGAACATTAGGAAGTATGGCTATGCGAGGACAACCTGGTCAAGCTGAGCCTCTTCAAGAGATGAATGTAGGATTTAAAGGAGTTGATCCACAACAATACGCACAAGCTACACAAAATTTACAAGGTATTACACAAAGAGCAACTTACGCTGATGCTCCGTCAACAGATGTTGTACAACCTAGTGTTTATGATTTTAGTAATCAAGAAATGTATACAGCGAAAGAAGGTGGGTTAGCAGAGATAAAAAGATTTAGAGAAGGTGGTGTTAATTATTTACCAAGTAAAATAGACCACGATGAAAACGATTACAACAATTACACTAGAGCTGAAGGTTATGTAGAAGATGGAAGTGGTAATGGTGATAAAGATGAGGACACAATGTTAGCACAATTAGCTGATGGAGAGTTTGTATCAAGAGCAGATGCAATCTTAGGTGCAGGAATTATGGAAGGTGCTAGTCCTGAAGATTTTAAAGAGATGAGAAGATTAGGTTCCAAGTTCTTTTATAAACAACAAGATCAGTTGAAGAGAATATACGACATAACCTCATGATAAAGATTGAAAAGGTTGATGTCGCAGAACATTGGACAAAAGCATCTGTAATGTTAAAAGATGCGATAGATTTAAGTAATGGTAGGCATACGATAGAAACAACCTACAACAACTTAAAAAAAGGAGTTATGAGATTGTACGCAGTTTATGTTAAAGATAAAATTAAAAGTTATTTCGTAACTCAAATTACTGTTTATCCTGCCAAAAGTGTATATGGTATTATTTTTTGTGGTGGTAAAGAAGTTATACGACATATAAAAAAGATAGAGGCGTTTTTTAAAAATGAGGCAGTCTTAAATGGTTGTAGAGGATTAGAGATTATAGGAAGAAATGGTTGGGAGAGGATCATTGATAATATCCCATCTTTAGAATTTCAAGCAAAAGGTGTGTTTTATGAAATGGATACTTAAACTTTTACCAAATAGATTAAAAGTTTGGTTATATAAATGTTTATACGAAGACATAGCTGAGAAGGGAGAGTATGAAGATACAGAACTTGCTCACGTTAACCCTTATGAAGTAAAGTTATTAAAACAAATTGGTGGAAAAGGTAGACTAAATCAAGCCACTGGACTAAAAGGTTATTTTGGTGGTGGTGGATCACCAGCACCAGCACCAGCTCCTTCTGGCTCTGGAAGACAAGAAACTATATCAAGAGAAGCACCAGAAATAGAAGCGAGAAAATTAGCATTGTATGATCAGGCTATAAATTTAGCTACTGAACCTATGGCAGTGCCAGAATATAAAGTTGCAGGTCCTTCTCCATTAGAAACTCAAGCCTTTCAACAATCTGCACAAACAGGAATAGGTGCAGTACCAGTACAAGTTGGTATTGGTGCATCATTAGGTGCTGGACAAACAGCAATGACAGATATTACACAACAAGGAGGACTGATAGATAGTTTTATGAATCCTTATCAAAGATATGTTATTGATGAAATTAACAGACAAAGTCAAATTCAATCTAACCAACAAGCAGCAGAGGCAGTTGCATCTGGTGCTTTTGGTAGTGGTAGAGAAGGTGTACAAAGAGCAGAACAAGAAAGATTACGACTTGGTTTAATTGGTCAAGCACAAGCAAAAGGATTTGATACTGCACTAGGAGCTGCTGAAAGACAAAGACAATTTCAAACAGAAGCTCAATTAAATCAAGCAAGTCAACTAGCGTCATTAGGACAAACACAACAGACTATGGCACAGCGTGATATACAACAGCAATTACAAGGAGGGCAATTACAAAGAGATATTGCTCAAAAAGGCTTAGAGGCACAAAGAGCAACAGAAGTCGCAAGACAAGCAGAACCTTTTCAAAGAGTAGAATTTGCAAAAGGTATTATGACTGCATTACCAACAACAGCGTCACAGATTACTGCAACAACAGGACCTGGTGCTAATCCATTGGCACAGGCAGCAGGTGCTGGTATAGGTGCATATGCCGCTTACAATTTATTATCACCAACAGGAGCAATGGGAGCTAAGTAAATATGGCAATACCAAACGATACATCTAAGTATATAAGTCAAATACCTGATGAGACTATTACTGAGGAGATACAAAAAACAACAGAGGTACAACCAGAAACAGTCGTTACTCCAAGCTCAACAACCACGCAACCTGTGTTTAGTAGAAATGAAAGAATTGGTTATACACTATTGCCTTTAGCTAGTGCATTGTTACAAGGTAAGAGAACTGGTGGTGGTAGTATGTTTAATGATACTCTTGCTAGTTTAGGTCAAGGGTTAATGGGTACAACTGATGTTGCTTTAAAAATAAAACAGTTAGAAGGTGCAAACCAAACTAAAAAAAGCACTACTAGAAAACAATACAAAGTACAGCCAGGTAAAAAAGTACAAATAGGTAATCAAGTATTTACTCCTGATATGGGAAAAATTTTATCTTTAGATGAAGCTACTGTTGCACAATATCCAGTTGATACTTTTATAGAAGTAACAAAAGATAGTAAAGTAACCAGTAAAAGTATATTTGTAGAAAAACCTTTTGAGGTTGATGGTATAAAATATGAAGTAGGCACAAGAGAAATACCACAGTCTGTTATAAACAAACAATTAGCCAAAGACCCTAATGTGTTTGGTGATGCACCTACTGAAGATTCAGACAAAGCTACTTTTAGAAATTATATATTTTTAAGAAAACCAAAAAAATTTAAAAACAAAGAAGGAAAAGAAGAAACTAAAATGGTAGACGATACAAGTCAGGCATATGCAGTTTTTGACAAAGGTGGTCAATTATTTGTTAGTATAGATGGTGAATTAGTTCCTCAATCAAAACTAAGAAAAGAAAATAAATTAGGTTTAGTTTTTACAAAAAGTCAAGCACCAGATTTATCAGGTAGACTTAAACCAGGAAAATTTAGAGATATTTTAAAAGACGCTAGAGATAACCAAGACAAATTAAGAACCTACAACGATTTATATGAAGCACTTAGAGATACTGGTGAAGGACTCACAGGTAGGCTAAATCAAATTGTTGCTAACATTAGAGTAAACGCAGGATTATCATTAAACAAAGAACAATCAGCAGCTTTGCAAAAAGAGGGAGCTCTAAGAAAATTAATAGGTCAGTCAAGACTTGATTTGTTTGGTCCTGGTGTTTTAACGGAATTTGAACAAGAATTAGCTAAACAAGCTCTAGTAGGTAATGATAAAGCTATAAATCTAGAAGTAGCAAAATCATTGTTATTAAAAGCAGCTCGTAAATCAATTGGGGAGTATGAAGCATCTGTAAATGAAGTAAATGAACAACAGGATTTAAGAGGTAAAGATTATATGTTTATGGATTTTGATTACAGAACTTTACCTTTGTTTGCTGATGATATTAAACAGCAAAAAAAAGATCAAGGAGATAGTTTTTAATGACTTATTTAACTAATCAAAGAACAATAGTTCCAGAGGCTGGCACAGAGTTCAATGGTAAAAAAATTAAACTTGATACAAGTTCTGGTGCTCCTACTCAAATAAGAATGTTAGTAGGTAATAGAAATGATCCAAAAGAACGATTAGAATTATTAAGAAAATATTATCCTGATGCTATGAGTTTTAATGAAAATGATGCTTTAAAAGAAATAGCTAAAAAAAGAGGTTTTGGAGAAGATAATTTTATTTATACTGTAATTGATGATGATGGTAATGAAGTACAAACTTTATATAACAACCAAACTTTAGATATACAAGATGTTTCTTCTTATGGTAGAACTATAGCTGAAAATATCGGAGGTAGTCTAGGAGCAATTGTAGCAACTGTTGGTGGTCAATTAGGACCTCAGGCAGCAACTCCTGAAGAAATATTTACTGTGCCTATAGCCATAGGTCTTGGTTCTGAAATGGCAGGACAAGCGTATGACAATGCTATGAATATATTAGTCAATCTATCAGGCAAAGAACTAGTAAGTAGAGGTAAATTATCTAAACAAATAGTAGATGCTTTTGCTAATGTAGGAATTGAAGCAAGTGGTATTAGATCAGTTGATGCTCTTACAAAAGCCTTAAAAGATGTAGGTCTAACTAAGTTTGTTCAACCTTTAGTTGGCATTGGAAAACAATCCAAAGAAAAAGCCAAAACTTTAGCAAAACAAGCAGCTTCGTTAGGTTTAAAAATACCTACATTAGGATTACTTACTCAAAATCCCACAGTGCAATTTTTAGAAAAAGTTATGATACAATCTCCTGTAGGTGTAAAACAATTTATTAATAAAATAGAAGAGTTTAATACAGGTGTTGGTAATGCTGTAAAAACAATAAGTGGTAAATATGGAAAAGGGGTTACTGAAAAAGAGCAAATAGGAAAAATAATATTTAAAGGTACAGAGGATTATAAACAAAGGTACACCGAGATTGCAAATAAATTGTATGGTGAAGTAGACCAATTATTTCCAAACAAAGTAAACCTTAAAAATGTTAAAGAATTAGCAACTGAATTACAAACTAAGTTAGACGAGGGTAACATACCAGCAGCTATCAAACCAACATTAACGGAAACTTTGAGGTTGATAAAAGCAGCAGAGACAAACCAAGGATTAAAAATAGGTGTCTTACACTCTAATAGAAGTGATATTTTAAAATTAGCTAGAGAGTATAAAGCATCTGGCAGTAAAGATACTTTAGCAGTTAACACACTAAGAGATTTAGCTAGTGCTATTTCTAAAGATATGGATGCAGGTATTGAAGCGTTTGGTGGAAAAGAGGCAGTAAAAAAATATAAAGAAGCAGCTAGGTTTGTAGCTAACAAAAAAGAAGATTTTGTAAATTACTTAGATGATATTTTAGCAAAAGAAAAAGATGCAGATAAAATTTTTAATTTTGCTTTTGGTTCTGTTAAAGATGGAGGAACTAAAATCAACACTATTTTAAAAAATTTAACTGAGGATGAAAGAGGAGATATAGCCTCTTCTATGATACTTAGATTAGGTTTAAAAAACCCAAGTGGTGAAGTGCTTGATGAAAGTTTTAACCCTAGAACTTTTATAACGAATTGGTCTAAAATATCTCCAACTGCAAAAAATGCTATTTTTGGAACAGGAGGAAATAGAAAAAATTTAGATGATTTATCTAATATTTTAAAAAGTTATTTAAAAGGTGAGAGGTATACAAATTTTTCTAATACTGGAAATAGTGTTATGACTGTTGGCTTAATGTTACCTGTTTTAGGTGGTTTAACTTTTGGAGCAAAGGGAGCTGCTTCAGGTGCATTAATTACAGCTCCTTATTTAGCTAGTAAATTATTTACTAGTGAAAGTTTTATGAATGCTATAGTAAGAGAAGCTCCTAAAGTTTATACAAAACCTAGCACATTGGGAACTTGGGCAGGTAGATTACTAGATGATGCAAGAAAAGAAGCAGAAAGAAAAAATGACACAACTATTTTAGATGCAGTAGAATATTACTTACATGATTTACTTTCTAGTGAGCCAGTAGAACCAGAGGATATATCTGAGGTAGATACAAGTGTACCATCAGCTATGGCTCAAGCAGATATACCAAAAGAAACACCACAACAAAAAGTAGGTAATGTTCAGGTAACACAACCCAATATTAATATTACTCCACCTACGTCTCAACCACCACGACAGACGGCTTCTCTCCTCCCTAACACACCGTCTGTCGGTGGTGGTATCACCAGTGTCGGAAAAAAAGAACAGTTTGGGGGTTTATTTCCTACTGATAATATTGGTAAACTTATAGCAAACAGGAAAACGTGATGCACAAATTAAAAATATTAGCACCGTATATGGTTATAGTAGCTACAGGTTTAGTTACTTGGGGTAGCTTTTCTGCTCGATTAGATGAGGTAGAAAAGAAAGCAGACAACATTGCAAAGATACAACAAGACATAGCTGTTATAAAACAAGAGATCGTATGGATGAAGGCTTTTTTATTAAATATGGATAGATAAAGAGTGGTGGTCAATTGCAAAATGAAGTTGATAATAGTGGTATAAAAGGATTAGAAGAGCAAGACCTTGGCACAGTAACAGTAAATCCTAATGAAAAAGAAACAGTCTCAGCCTTTCCACAATTTACTGATCAAGAAAAAAGTAAAAGAGGACTAGAAGATTTTAGAACTTTAAAAAAGAATTTTAAATCTGCACTACCTCACATACCCAACCTAGCACAAGAGTTTGCACCAGGTGCTGACTTATTAAGATACTTTGGTGTACTAGGAGATATAGGAGGAGAACAAACTTTTCAACCTAGTACAAAAGAAAACGTAGCTACTGGTATAAAAAAAATAAAAGAAGGACAAAGAGTAGAAGGTGCAGTAGATGTGGCTACTGGTGGTTTAGAAACTTTAGGAGCTGCATCAGATGTTATGATATTGGGTGCTGGTTTAACAGGACCTTTAGCACCTGTGCTTTTAGGAGCAGGTGTAGCACTTAAAGGTATTACCAAAACTGGTTTGGCTATATTAAAAAGTAAAAAAGGCAAAACTTTTTTCGCTAAACTCAAAGGTAATAATATACAATTGACACCTAGAAAAAACGGAACAGGTTATGAATCTACAGCAGAGGTTGAAAGTATAGTAGCCAGTAAACCAGAAGACGTTGAGGAATTAGGAAACACAGACAATTTACCAATAAGTTATTCAGAATCATCTACAGAACAAATATTAGAGAAAGAGGGAAGACGAAATAGATTTCAAGAAAAATCTAGACTAAACCAAGCTATTGACACTTTACAAAATAAAGCAAGTGGAGAACAGTTTTTAAGAACTCTAGAAAAGAAAGGTAATTATTCACCAGAAGAATTAGAACAATCAGGATTAAAAGATTTTTTACTAAGTGAAGAAAACAAAAATAAAACTATATCTTTAGATAATATAAAAAATTATATGGACAAAAATACACCATATTTATCAGTAGAAAGAAGAGTCAGATATCCTTCTGGTGAAGATGACTTTATCACAGAAATGACTTTTGATAATGAAGAAGCTGTAAGTTTTGGTGATTCTGGTAGATATGATCTTGAAATGGAAATGTCTCAAGAATATATGTTTGAAAATAGAACAGGTTCTCCTGTAAATGATTTATTGGTATATAAATTAAAAGAAAGAGATGGTGTTACTACAGGACCTGACGAAGCAAACTTTTTTCAATTTGCTGACCAAGCTCAAGTAAAAAAAGAAACAATAAAAGAGATAGAAGATAATGCAAAAAAATTAATAGAGGACATACCAAGTTACGCAGAGGTTACATCACAAACCGATTTGTTCGATCCTGATAAAACAAAAAGATTTTTAGAAATGGGAGAAGATGAATATTACGAACAAGCCATTAAAGATAAAAGAGATAAATTAGATAATCAAACAGAAGGCTATGATGCTTTAGAAGAAAGATACTTTCTTGATCAAGATGGATTTATTACAGAAGAATACGCAAGAACAGCTTATGATGATCAACCTGAGATGATATATACAGATAGTGGTACTGGCTATCAAATCATAGGAGATGAACAATCAGGATATTATTCTATTAGAAGAGAAGATGGAGAATTTGTAAATACTGACGCAAGTAGTTACGATGAGGCACGAATACAGGCTCAACAAGATGCACAAGACAGAGGAATATTAGAGTATGAGTACGATGATGATGAGGATTACGCAGAAAGAGTAGGCAAAACTTTATACCACAATTATAAAACTAATTTAGGTAAAGATGAGGCTTATGAAGAATTACCTTACAAAATACAAAGTAAAAAAAGTTTAAGAAATGTATTTTTTGATGCAGAGCAAAACCATTTTCGTCAAGTTAATAATGTAGGTCATTTAAGAACAACTATAGTAGATGAGACTTTACCATCAGCTAAAGGTAGAAAAATTTTTTTAGTAGAAGAATTTCAACAAGACCCAGTGAATGTTGCTAGAAAAGATGGTGGTTTTGCACCCTCTAAAGAAGATATTGATGAAATACAAAAAATAGTTGGAGATGATAAGATAGGTCGTAACACAAGTGGTGTTATTAATATTACAGGTAGTGATGGCACTTTATACAGTTATTCAAGAGACCCATTTGAAACAGGTAGTGTAGGAGGATTTGTTAATAGCAAAATGATTGAAGGTCAAGGAACAACACTTATTAAACATCCAAAAAACAATGAGATATTAGCATACCTAAAGAAAAATAAATTAAATCCAGCAGGTAGTGTTGATTCAGGAATACCTTTTAAAAATGATGGATATAAGTTTAATTTCAGACTTGCATTATCAGAGGCAGTAGATAAAAACCAATCACATATGAACTATGTAGCAGGTGAAACACACGCACTGCGATATGGTGAAGCTATACCTTTAGATAGTGTTGATAGAGTGCCTGATAAATTATTAAAAGATGAGTATAAAACATTTGTTAGAGAAGTAAATGAAGGTAGATATAATGATAATACACTACGTTATAACAGACAAACAGGTGAGTCTCGTGCTGAATATGTTGCAGGTCGAGATGGCACCGAAATAGCATTACCTTTTAATCCAGATGATATGAGTCCTAAATATAAAGGGAAACTTGAGGGGTATGCTCAAGATAGGACACAAGAAGATTTTTTTGATGATATAATGATGGTAGATATTAACTTTCAGGATACTAATGCCATTAGAGATTCAACTGTTAAAAAGACACATCTTATGGTTAACAAAAAAACAGACGAAATACTAGGTGTATTTTATTCCGATCAAAATCCAAATATGAGAAGACCCTCTCAAGAAAGTACTGGTAAAATGTTTCATGAAACTCAAGTATCAATAGATGATGGAAATGTTGGTCGTATAACAAACAGAACAAGAGAAATGGGTGATTCTTTTAAATTAAAAGAGAGTGATTTTGCGTTTAGAGGTAAAGCAAATTTGCCAGATAAAATATCAGAGCTTCTTACCAAAGATGAACTTGAGAAACTTAAAAAAGATAGCACAGAAGAAAATTATCTTGATCAATTTGCTGACATTAGTACAGAGGGCAGAGTAATTGGTGGAGAAGGTAAGAAAAAATTATACAACAATATGATAAAAAAGTATGGAGAAAAGTATCTCAAAAAAATTGATCCTGATGTTAAAATTCAGTATGAAATTTTAGAAGACCCAAACGGTAATCCAGTGCCTACTTATGGTTTTAAAATCACAGATAAAATTAGAAAACATATTTTAACTGAAGGTATAGAAAGTTTTAGTAAAGGTGGAGCTGTAATTATACTGAGAAATAATAAGAAAAAACCTCAACCAAAAAAATATGTACCACAAATTGTTCGCAAAAATTATGGAGCTTTCATAGATAAACAATACAACTCTTACGATATTATAGATGGTTGAACCAATATCCACTGCCCTCGCTGGATTGGCACTAGTTAAGAAAAGTGTAGAGTTCATAAAATCCAACATCAGCACAGCGAAAGACATTGGTGATATAATAAACCACGTTGATGCTGCGATGAATGGCGAACAACAAGTAATTAAAGAAAGAGATAGAAAAGGAGATGACCCATTCGCTGTAGAGAACGTGGCGAAATCTGTTTTAGATGCCAGAATAGCCAGGGAAAATTTACAGGAGGTAAAATTGATGATTGAGCTTCGCTTCCCAGGTGCTTGGGGTCAGATATTAGCAGAAAGAAAAAGAAGAATTGATGCAAAGAGACAAGCGATAAAAGAAGCTAAAGCAAAGAAAATAAAAAAAATGCAAGAGATAGAGGAGTATGTTAAGTATGGTTTTATAGCTCTAGCTACAGTTTTATTTATAGGAGTATCTGTGGG
>CAACVD010001165.1_pt1 | contig 12657 bp, 12 predicted proteins | sample 2381771 | NCBI WGS metagenome assembly CAACVD01 (sample SAMEA5211965, study PRJEB30684) | marine metagenome | biome: Marine; feature: Epipelagic; material: Water | collected 2015-10-15 | depth 15 m | reverse complement strand
TCTTGGGCAATGATTCAATAGATATAAAAGATAAGATTGATTTAGCTTACGATGTGATAAGTGGTGTGCTTAACCCTTGAGCTTGCCTATTGACTTCAGCCCAAAGCTAGCAGCTATGCTGGCAAGTATACCCCAAGACAGCCACTCAGGACAGTCCTCACGAAGGAAGCGGAAGCCATCCTCAATATAGGGCTGTAGTGCAGGTACGAAACAAGCAAAAATTAAAGCTATAAAAGTTAGAGTCCATGCCTCGTCTTTCCACGAGTCTGCAGAGGCAGACATAGCAGACTCTTCCCAGCTTGCATCAGACTGCACCTTCTTTGTTTTAGCTTCAATCTTGGCAACCTCTAGTGCTTGCTTTGCTTTAGACTTCTCTGCACGGTTAGCCATCCACTGACCTGCTAGGTTAGCAACTGGTGTTAAAAATTGTAGCATTACTCTTCTCCTGATTCCATCATACGGGCAAGCGTGTAGGCTCTTGTCTTAACTTGTCTAGCCCACTTGCTGTCTAGCATTTCTTTTGCAGCCTCTCCGTAATCGTTGTTTTCCAAAGCTGCCCACATTCTTTTAAAACCTCGTAGACGAGGAAGGCCGACATTGAAAGCCATATCAAGAAGAACCCTAGTGCGAACATCATCAAGGCTATCAACGATAGGAAAACTTTTCCCAAGCTCTTGCTCAACAATATCAATATCATTGTTACAAAGGTAACGGGCTTCTTCTTCAGAAACTCCCCTATCCACAAGGTTGCGCCCAATACCAATAGTTTCAATTCCCAAACTATCTTTGTAAACTTTAAGTTCCATTCCTTCATGTGTAATTAACTGGTCAACCAGCTTCTCTTTATCATAATTCATTACTTAGTTGCCTTAAATATTTCGTTATTTATTCTAATTATATTACTTGTTAAAGTTTTTCTTTGTTCTTTAGTAAATCTTTTGTCATTGTTTAATTTTCTTGCTAATCTATCTTGACCTGAATCAGTCATTAGTTCTGGCATGTAACCAGTCTTTCCTATCGTCATAATTTCGTCAACATTTTTTTCATTAATATTTTCAAAATTTCTAGTTGCTGCCCGAATAATATCCATGTCAGTTACTGTTTGCCATCTTTTATCTTCTACATCATAGTACTTCATATTTCTTGCTATTGACAGATAATCTTCCATATCTTTATAAACATCAGCCTCAAGTCTTGTAGACCTTTCATAAGTATTTACAATATCTTCTATATCTTCATCCGTAAATTTTCTTTGACCCTGTTCTTTTAATCTTAAATTAAATTGACGTTGAAGAGTTTTTAATTTTTTGTAATCTTGATATAGACCATAACCTAAAGCTCCAGTATAATTCATAGTATTGTTACGCAGACCTGTTTTAAGATGTCCTATAGCTTCATCTAATCTATTAGGAAATCCTGAAGTAGTTTTTCCTTCACCCTCTCTACCACCAAGAACTATTTCTTCAATAGTTAATGGCTCTTCATCAAAGTCTCTTCCTGCTACCTCTTCAGCTTTATAAGCATCAATTACTTTAAGACTTCCTTTACCAAAAGCACCAGCAGGTAAAAGAACTCTAAACATTCTTTTGGCTATAGTAGCTGCATCAGTTGGCTTATCTAAACCACCCGTTGTAATAGGACGACCAAATTCATCTACACCACTAATAGTTTCAACACCAAATTTAGTTAGTGCTTTTTGACTATAGTATGGACCAAGAACTTCTTTAAATATATTTCCAAATGCTTGGTCAAGCTCTCTATCTGTATAATCTTGACCAGCCATAACTCTTCCTATTATTTGTTTGATTGGTCCTTTAACACTTTGACGAGCATCTATAAATCCCGTATCAGTAAATTGTGTATATATCAACCCATCTGTATCCCTATAAAGAGGCTTAGTAAAAAACTTTTCTGTTGTTCTTTGAAAAGGTGGGACAACTTGATTAACTGCCCTAATCTCATTTTCACCAATATCTAATGCTTGATTATTTGAGTCTATAGCATAATCAATACCAGCAGCAGTGCCACCTAAAGACGCAAGCCTTACAAATCCTGCATTAAATAAAGCTGCTGCTTCTTCAGGGTCTTTAACTGTAAAAGAATTTCTAATATCTTTTAGTGCTATTTTAGCCATGTTATAAGTTGTTCGTATTATTTCAGCAGGAAAAACAGCGTATGTTCCTATTGGAGTTCTTGATAAACCTCTAACAATAGCAGGGGCAGTAGTATAAGAAGGCATAGTATTTCTAACAACATTAGATGCATAAGCAAATAGTTCATCTTCTGATGCATCTTTAAATACATTTCTATATCTGTCCATTTCTAGCCTATGACCAATAATTTTCCCAATGTCATCAGTAGCACCATATGCATAAGCTAAACCTCTAAACGGACTTCTTATAATCCTTTTAAATTTTCCCTCTGCTTCTTCTCCAGAAAACCTATCAAGATTTCTTTTAATAGCTTCGGCTGTTGGGTTAGAGTCAATAACACCTTCTCGTTTTAAACGTCCCATATATTTAAGAGCTTCTTCATCTCCCGCTTTAAATCTTTCATATACATTTTTAATACCGCCTATAGCCTCTTTATATGCTTTTGGATTATAAAGATGTCCATTTCCTGCCAACATATGAAGCATTCCCATAATGTTAACCTGATGGGCTGTTGTGTCTAATACAGTTTCAGTTCCTTGAACATATGCAGAAGCACGTTGCAAAGCAGTTAAAAGAGGACCAGTCCTACTATGGTCAAAAATATCTATACCTTTTTCAAGTATATCAACTAAATCTTCTGTTGAATAATAATTATTTAACCCTACAAACGAACCATCTCCCCCAAATCTTCCCAGTTCTTTTTCAACAAGACTTTCTAGCGGAGCAGTTACATCTTGAGGAACATCACCACCTTTAATAAACTTAGCAGTTTTACTAGGCAAAAAAGGAAATAGTCCTTTTAATGCTACTTCACCATCTAAATTTTCTTCAACAATATTTTTAATATCTCTTAAATATTTTGCTCTTGCAATAAGTCTATTTTGACTGTTAAGGGTTTTTCTAAGATTATCTATAGGGTCTTTTATTTCACCCAGTAATTCTAAAATTGGTTTATCTAAATCTTTACGCCCCCGCAAAACTTTTTGTGCAACACCTGTATCTGAACCTGTCAAGAAAGGAATCAAACCAGACAAAGAATTTTTATTTTGATTTGCACTATCAACTAAACTATTTATTAAAACATCTATTTCAACATCTGTGTATGTAGGATTTAGTTCTTTTAAATGTTTTCTTGCATTAGCAACAACTTCTAAAACATCTGCATTATGTTCTTTAATTCTTTTTTTTGTTTTAAGAAAAGTTCCTGGAAGTTTTGCAATAAATGGAACTTGTTTAGGAGTTAAACCTTTCAAAGCTCTATTAATTGTTTTAGACCATTTTGGATTAGTTGCAAATGCAAACTGCCTTGTTAAATAACCACCCATATTTTCATCTATGGCGGCACGTAGTTTACTATCTTTTGGTAAACCAAGCGTATTAATTATTGTAGTAGAGTTATCGTCTACTAAACCACGTAATTTTGTCGCCTGTTCTATTAGCTCTGAGGATACTCCTTGTGTTTCTAAACCGCCCTTACTCAAAGTGGTAAACAAACCAGCTTCTTGATTTAAAATTTGATTTATTGCCACTCTAGCTTTTTCGGGGTCTGGTGATTTATCTATTAATTTTTTAAGTTCTTTTAATTCACCCTTTATTCTAATTTCCATTTCAAGTGGAAATCCTCTGCTTTCTAAATAAGCATCAAAAAATTGTTTAGGCATAGCAGCTGTGCTGGTAAACAAACGACCTGCACCAGTATTAAACTTTGCTAATGATTGATATACTGTACCAGCTTGTTGATAAGAAGTAGGAGCGATATTATTTACAACAGTTGTTAGCACTGTTTTTCCTGGTGTGTTGTCTGGTAATTCTAATATCCCATCTCGAACAGCTTTTGCTTTTCCTGCAGTTGCATTAGCAGTTATTGACATTCCTTTTGCAACTTTAGGAGCAACAAAACTTGTACCTTTTCCAGCTACAAATAAAGTTCCCCCAAAAGCACCTACTGCTGCAAGTGAATCTATTACTTGTTTAAGTCTACGCTCTGCAACAGTATCATCAGGGTCAATCGCTAGCTTTGAAACAATCTGTTCTATTTCTTTAGGACGAGCATATCCGTAACTCTCTGCAAGGTCGCCTACTTGAGAAACCATATCTGGCAATATAACTTCGTCTTCTGGTCTAACTAAAATATCAGCTACAACACCTGTACCACCTAACTCAGCAGCTTTTCCTAATTTGCTTTCAGGCTCTCCTAAAAATTTTCTAGAACCTTTTTGTAATACTTGTGAGGTTAAACCAAACCCAGTAAAGTATGAAATAAGTTCTTCTGCAGGAGTAAGCTCTGGTTGAATTATAGTTTCTTTTGCTGTTGTAGATAAAGAACGACCTACTGGTCCTAAATTAGACTGAAGCCCCTCGTCTATTGTACTACCAATTTCAGAAAAGACATTCTCGACTTTTTTTCTGCTTTCTTTATCAGTTACTCCTTCATAAATATCAAGACCTGTACGGATAAAGGCTTTAGGAAGAGCAGCAGCACCAGCTATTACTGCCTTACCTGGGTCAATACCAAATAAAGGTTCTGGTCTTCCAGGTGGTTTCAAGACCGTATCAGGATAAAATTTATTTTTAGTTTCTACCATTGTTTAATCAAAAAATATGCTTTGTATTTCTGCAGCAGGTATATTGTTAATAAACTTAGTTACTTCTCCATATGACACGTTAGGAGATTTTCCACCTTCATAAGCATTGTTAAATACATCAATTGCACCTTCAAGATATTTTGCAAAGGCTGCTTTTTGGTCAGTTGTAGTAAAAGGAAGATATCGTTCTGAGTCGGGGTCATACTTTGCACCAAGTCTTTCTTGAATATCTTTTCTAATAGCATTTACATAACCAACTGGAAGAGTAGGACGTTGACCTGCTTTTAATTTAGCGGCTTCTAGTTTTGCCCTTGCTAAATCTTGTTCACTTGCAGCTGTTACACCTTTAAGTGCGCCACGGGCTGTAGTTATAATAGGTGACTCGCCCAAACCAGGTGACTCTGCTAGTATAGACAAACCAGTTCTTATTCTTTGCGCTGGTGTTAAATTTTGAAACGGGTCAATATTTTCTGCATAATATTTTAATCCTTTACCAGCACCTCTAATAATTTTTGTAATAAAACCAGCATCATCATCAGATTGTAAATCAGCCGCAGGTTCTCTACGAGCAATAGATGCATCTATTCTACTTAAACCTTGTAACTTTCCAAAAGGACCAACAGCAAGTGCTGCTTGTTCTTCAGCTGTAAGTTTACCATCTTCCATTGCTTTACTATATTGTGATTGAGCTTGTTCTTGTAAGTAAGTAAATTCAGATTTTGATGGATAACTAAAGAGAGAATCAAGAATACCACCCCCTTGAGCTTCAACTACCTGACCACCATCTTTTTGATAAACACCTCTTTCTCCGCTATACATTCCAGGTCTACCATAAATTTTAGTTTCTATAGAACCTACGTCTGGGTCTATAAGTATTGGTTTTGATTTTGAGCTTCTTGCTTCTGCTTCTGCTTCTGCTTCATCTATTTCTTCACTTTGTTTTTTTGTAGGTGGCCCTTCTAATCCTTGATTTTCAAGTTGTCCTTTTTCATCTTTATTTAGAAGAGCTTGTTTTAGTCTGCTAAATATACCCATGCGCTCAAATGATTCTGTTTTGGGTGAAGTTGAAGGAGTACTTCCCATAGCTAAGTTTGCAATTGCGCCGCCTTCTGCAGCAAATGCAGCAGCGGCGTTTGCACCTGATTCTGCAGCACCAGCAAATGCAGTTATTCCACCAATTAGTTCTTGGAAAGTACTAGGCTCTTGTTGATATTGAGTTGTACGTAAAGGCGCACGAGATACAAAGTTACCATAATCTCTTAGCAATTGATTAGGGTCGCCCTGTGTTCTAATAAATTCTGAATAGTCAAAATCTTTTTCTCTTTGTGCTAGGTTACGCTTGTCTTCTCCTACTTGACCAAGCACACCTACTTGACCTAGCCTAAATCTATTTTCATCTTGACCTGCTTGTAAAGCATCACTACCAGCTGTATATGTTTGACGAGCTAATGGAAGAAGTCGTTGCCTTTCTGCATCAGCCATACCAATAGCTTCTTTAGAAAGCCTTGACTCTATTCTTTCAGTACCCCTACCAAATTCTTTACCCTGTTCTAATGCAGTTAAAAATTGTCTAGAGCCAGTAGCTGCACCTGGTCCAGCTAAAGATGCCTGTAAACCAACATCTCGTAAACCAGTATCAAGAGCTTCTTGTAAAGCTGAACGCTCTGCAGTTACTGTAGGCTCAAGTATACTTCTTTGCCTTGCTATATCATCAGCAGCAATTGGTTTAGCATAGTCTCTAAATAACTCTAAAGATTCTTCTCTAAGACCAGCAGCTTCCTTAAAAAACTCTGGTTCATTAAAAGCTAGTTCTTTTAAAAGGTCAAAGGCTTGTAATTCCTCTTCAGTAAAATCTTCAAACCTATCTCCTACATATTCGGGTATACCCTGTTCAACATTTGATTGCAATTTCCCAAGAATATATTTTGCATCTTCTTCAATTGCAGGGTCAAAACCACCACCAAAAGGTTTTGGGTCAGGTGTACCACCAAATATTTTTGTTAAAAATCCCATAGCTATCCTAGTCCTATTTCTTTTCTTAATATTTCAATGGAGTCAATTTCTTTTGGTTGTTCTGCACTACCTGTTGCAGCAAGACGTATTTCTTTTCTTGCATCATTTAAACGCTCAACACCCTTGTCAATATTCCCCTCTCCAATTTCTGCTACTTGCTCACTGTCTACAATTATTTCATCATTACTAATGGCTGCAGTATCTATTTCATTTGAATCAGGCACATCAAACATAACTGTATCTGCCATACCATCTCCTCTGCCTTGAACAAGACCCATAAAACTACCGTCTTTATTTTCAACTTGAGGAAGTTGACTCATAATTTTTTCTGCACCTGCTTCTGAAGAACCATTACCTGCCATAGATACAGTTGCTGCATCAATTACAAAATCATTCTCACTAACAGAACCACCATTCATAACAGCATCACCTTTTTGATATTCTGAAAGATTAAGCTGCCCCATGCTGCCGCCTACTGCTTTCCTATTAGCACCAAAAGGAATACTCAAACCTATGTTTCCTTGATCTTTTTCAAAACGACCAAAAACTTTTCCCCCTGGCAACACCCCTGGTGGTAATCTTTTTTCAACGCCAACACCAAGCCTACCCTGTCGTCTTCCAACGTCTACACTAGTATCTTTATTTTTATATACAGGAATATTAAAGTCTCTTCCTAAAGCACCTCTTGCTATCGGTTTTAGTATATCTACTAAATCTCCCAATCTAAATTTATCAATACTACCATCAGGAGCTTTAACATACCCTACCTTGTCTTCCTTTCTTGGAGCAAGACTTCCTAATGTGTTTAATGTTTGAATTAATTCTTCTGCCATGATACTATATTATACAATAAAAACTAAAAATATACCAGTTAATGAAAGTCTACAAACCCTGTTCCAGAAACAAATCCACGAAACTTTGATGCACTCAAAGAAAAAGCTATGTCCCCGTTTTGAGGATTACTAATTGTTCCTGTAGATACTACTGTAAGTATTCGTGTAGCTGGTGCATTTTCTTCAGTAGTGTCTCTAAAATCTAGCTCACGGGTTAATTCATTTCCCCATGATACAATTCTACTTTCTAATTCTTTAATAGTTTGTGCAAAAGAAAACGTAGAAAAATTTGGATAGTTAGCCATTATCTTTTACCGTCCTCTCCTAACGACATGCGAACACTTCCCCACTTCCATGCTCCAGAATTAGTAGCTGATACTTTTACAGTTGCTTGCCTTCCCCTTACTCTAAGATTTATTTTTTCTGTAACTTGGTTAATAATAAATGGACCTTTTACTTTTTCAGTACCATTCGGAAAATCTTTTGTATTAATAAAAAAGTTAACAGACTCACCATCACCCAATGTATAGTCAGGTATTAACCTATCTACAAACATAATATCAGTTCCATCTGCTAAATCAAAAGATGCTGATTCTACAAAAGAAGACAATGGTTGTCCGTTTCCTGTAAATGTATCTGCTGGTTCATTATCGTAAACAAGAAAAGTATCAGTTGAAGATACTTGACCAATAGTAATTGTATTATCATATACGTTTCTATCTTGGAATACACTAACTAAACCATCTTCAAATATTTTACCAAACACCCAAGTTCTTTCTTCATAATTATAAATTATATATGAATCAGGTTCGCTATTACCTTCTGTTGGATATAACCAAATAACTTCTTGAAACTCTGAGTTTATACCTGCATAAACTTTTTCTTTTTGTGACATATTAAAACTATCAAACAAGTGTCGCCTAACGGGACAATCCATTGTTTGAACACGACCATCATATGCAAAGAAATTATTTTCTCCCATCCAATAAGATATACCATCTACGTCTATTGCAGCATGTGGTCCTATTAAACCACAGTTAGAACCAACCTGATTAAAACGAAATATTAAATTACCACCAACAAATGTTTGGGTATACATAGCTTTATCTGTCCAAACATTAATTGCATTCCTAGAACGAATAGCTCCAATAATACGTGACCCTTCAGTTAAAAGAGCATCACCAGCACTATTAGTAGAAGAAGGAGTCCAATCATTAAAACCTGCGTTTCCAGGTGTAGATTGGTCTGACCATCTAACTAACATAGGAGTCACGCCACTTCCTGCTGACTCTCCTAAAGCTCTTGCTCCGTAACAAATAGTATGCCTATCATTAGGAGACACAATAAATGATGTTGCTGTTGGAGAAGCAGTAACAACTACTGCACGTTCAGGAGTTGTAGATGCATTTGTATCAACTCTAAATATTTGTCCAAATCTTCGTTGAGCTAAAAGGTCTTCATCAAAAGTATCAAGTGTCCACATAGAAGCTAAGAAAGTAATATTAGAAGCAGATGCTGGTGAGTTCCAAGCTCTACGTCCTGCTACTGATGTAGCTCCTGCAGTATAAGTTCCTGCACCATAACCAAGTCCTTGAATATTATTGGATGGTTCAATAGGAAGAACAAACTTAATTTTACCTTGAGTTCCTGTACTAGTTAATGTTGATGACGCATTAGAAACATTTGTAGTTGCGCTCATAAAGAAATTATTTAATCCAACAGTACTAGTGACAACATACATTTTATTAATGTCTGTAATACCGCTTGCACTTGTACCACTTACAGCACTAAGTATAACTCTGTCACCAATACTTACACCGCTATTAACAAGACTAACTCCAATAATATTACTTCCGCTAGTAAATGAAAAGGGAAGACTTGCTGCTGTTACACTTACACTACTAACAATAGGAGTTGAATCAAATTGTGTTTCACCTTGAGTTACATAAAGAAATTTATTTGTTCCATATGCTTGATATTTTCTAGTATTATCATCCGTCCAAGTTGTCAATGCACGAGGGAAACCTTCTACAATAGATTCCTCACCAAACTTTTTATAGCCTCGTAGATTTTCTGGTTTACCTTCACGAAATCTAACACGATTTCCATTAAACCATTTACCCTCTTCAGCATACTGAGTAGACTCCCTGTGAAAACCAGGAAGAAAATCTAACTTAGTAAGTTTAGTATCTGTAGATGCCATACTTGTAAACCTGTTTTTATTCCACTAACTTAGTATTAATTTCATTTTTTTCTGCAAGAGTTAAAAGTTCTTCTTGTTGTTTAACCATTATGTTTCTAAAACTTTCAACAGCAGCTTGTGTTCTTACATTAGAGTTAGTATTTGCCACCATTAATATTGGCATAAATGTTATTGCACATCCCCATTCTTCAATTTCTTTTTCTCCTTGAGGATTTTTACCTGCTAGTTTTGTGAACCATGCACAATCTAATTGCTTACATGGTTCAAAGTTATGTAACGGACATCCGTTTTTTGATTCAAGTTGCATATATTAATCTTTAGTGCAGACAATAAAATTTACATATTTAGGATTTAAGTTAAAACTACCAGCGGCACTAACTACGTGATGGTGACTATTTAGACTGTGCGTGTGTCCAGCACCACCACCTGCACTACCAGTAGCAAAAGTAGGTTGCGTTGCGCTTCCAGAACCACCGTCTGCTGTAGGTGGACTAGTAGTTCTAGAAGTGTCTGTAGCACCTAATACAAAATTAGTACTTACTGTATGAGTATGTGACGGTATTTGAGAAAGTGTTAGTGTAGTGCTGCCTGTATTTCCTGTAACTGAAGCTGCTATACCACTAACAACTACTGCTATAGTTGAACTAAAAGCACCATTAAAAGTATTTGTACCAGCTGTTCCACCACCAGTTCCACTTGTTGCGGCAGTTATAATTCTTAAAGCAGCATTGTTATACGTTGCACAAGTTTCAACTGTCCATCCAGTTGGCGCAGCAGCTTGAGCAAAAGCCATTCGAGTTCCTGATTCAAACTCTGAAGACAGTTGTGAAATATTAGTACCATTTGTAGCTACTAAAGACCTAGCACCTGTTCCAACTGTAACTTTTGCACTACCAGCTTTAATTACAATTCCTTTACCACCGCTTGTTTCATTTGATATATAATAAATTTTTTCTGCGTTTGGTGCCACAACTGTACAGTTAGCTGCTAAACCACCTGTAAACCTTAAACCAAAATTTCTTGACTGGTCTGTTGTTCCATTTGCAGCTGTTAATGTAATACTAGATTGAGCAGATACATCAATAGATTCATAACCAGCTACGGCCTCATCAACCATATCAATAACATTTTGATTTAGCCGTGTACCCCAAGTGTTAGCGTTTTCGCCATCACCTTGTTTTTCTAGTCTAATTCTTGTGGTAAATGAAGATGACATTTTAATTTTTTCCTAAATATTTTTTTACTGTTTCTGTTTCATATATACGAATAGATACCCAGACTAAAGATAGAAGAGCCGTGACCTCTGGTATCCACGCCATAAAAGCACTAACTGTAACACCACCTGCTGCTACATCAGCCACCTGTTTTCCTTCTTCTGTCATAATCTATATTTTACCCTATAACTATAAAATAAACAACTATTATCCTAATGTGAATATTCCAAAAAGAACACCAACAAAAACAATCATACCAACAGCAATTGACCCACCTATAAATAACATATCTTCAAAATCTTTTTGTTTTTTTCGTGCTATGCGTTTCTGTTCGGCTATTGCTTCTTTCTCTTCTCGTATTCGCTTTGCTCTTTCTGCTACTATCTGCTCCCATGTACCATGACCAAATCTAAAGTTAATTAGTTTTTTCATTTCGTACATTTGTTCTTGTGCTAATTTAGAATCAATAACTGAATTAGCTACATCTTTTGTTTGACCTATAACAGATTTATTACTAAATCTTTTTTGCTGTATTTGCTTCTCTCCAGCAAACATGCCATCAATAGCATTGGCAATATCTTTAATATCATTAGCTGTGCTGATATTAGATTTAATAAACTCCACAGATTTTTGAACCAAGGCAATACCTGCCAAGGTAGTTGATATAGGTTCCATTGCTCTCTCTCATTATATTAATTATTTTAATATTAATCTAGTTATGTTTGGCTATCTACAAATGTTTCGTAAGCAGATTTTACGCTGTTCGTCCACACGGCATTACATACAGCCTGTACGGTTGCATCCTCATTAGAGATGTCTGTGTCTCCCCAAGTGTCCCCAGATTTTGTGCGACAATGCAAAACATGACGGTGGTAGTTACGGCTAATTTCTACATCATCATCTTTTATAATTGTTGCTGTACGGACTTGGACATTTTTGTAAACGCCACGAACTTCGCAGTCATATTCGGTTTCTTTTGTAAGTGCCATTGTTCTATTTCCTTAAAGTAATTAAGCACCAAACTGGTACATAAATGTTATTTGTAAAGCCGCACCACTTAAATTTGCATTTGTCGCATTTGCATCTTGGTCATCAGCCTGTGTTATAAGCGTAGTTGTTGAGCTAGCTTGATTTCTAAAAACATAGGCTCCGTGTGTAGAACCAGAAACATAGTGAGTAAAGCCACCGCCTCTTGCTGAATTTGTAAAAGGCAAGCCTCCAATTTTTGCGGCATTGGTGTCAGAAGTAGAGGGATAGGTAACATTCATTTGACATATAATAAATCTACCAATTTTTGTATAAGTTCCAGCGTTACCAGAAAATGTTAGCCCTGCACCAGATTGGTCATTTGGAGTAAACGTACCTTCTTCGTAGTCTCCCAAACCATTTGCTGCCGCAGAGTCCGTGCCAAACTTTATGCCATCGCTATCAATTCGTGCAAGCTGTGCTGCAGATGAATTAGCAAAGAAAAAACTGTCTGCAGCTGTGCCAAAATATGATGTAACAGTGCCATTATTTTTAAACTGTACTTTATATGTATTGCTATTGGTACTATCAACTTCAAGTGGAACACCACTACCAGCAACATCTAAGCTGGTATTTGGTGCTGTATTACCTACCCCAACAAAACCTGCTTGGTCAATAAACATAGCAGTG
>CAACVD010001164.1_pt1 | contig 12660 bp, 15 predicted proteins | sample 2381771 | NCBI WGS metagenome assembly CAACVD01 (sample SAMEA5211965, study PRJEB30684) | marine metagenome | biome: Marine; feature: Epipelagic; material: Water | collected 2015-10-15 | depth 15 m | reverse complement strand
ACTACTCATGTAAGGAATATTACTTGGACAAAAGAACAAGTTAGGATATTTCTTAACTATTGTTACAATGATTTCAAGTATAGAAACTTAGGATTGATAGTACAAATGGCATACGAATGGTGTCAGAGGGTAGGAGATATGAGAATGTTACAGTTTTCTAGCATAGATTTTGACAAAGGTGTACAAGATATATTAGATAAGGCTACAGTATTAATAGGACACAACATAACATATGACTTGATGTGGTTGTGGGAGTGTGGCTTTAAATATAATGGTGTTATATTTGACACCATGTTAGCAGAGTACGTACTGAGCAGAGGTAACCCTGAGAAATACTCTTTATCATTGGAAGCCTGTGCAATCAGACATGAGTTGACTACGCAGAAGCAGGACACTCTAAAAGAATACTTTGCTAAAGGTATGGGTGTAGATGAGATACCAAAGGACGAGTTAAAAGAATACTTACAAGCAGACTTGAAAGCAACACAAGAGTTGTGTGCTAGTCAGTACAAGCAGTTAATCAACTCATCTCTCATGGACACAGTTATACTTACAAATAAAGTAGCTATGACTCTAGCTAGAACACACAGGAATGGTTTCAAAGTAGACCAAGATGTTCTAGAATCTGTAAGAAAAGAATTTGAGAATGAGAAGATTGAAATAGAAGATAGGCTATCCATACAAGTAAGAGAACTTATGGGTGATACTCCTATTAATCTTAACAGTCCTGAACAAATGTCTTGGGTTATCTATAGTAGAAAGCCTAAAGACAAAGCCATGTGGGGAAATGAATTTACTCCTCACATGAGTGTCGAAGACTTTAAATATAATGTAAAACAAAACTCTGACATTGTATACAAGACACAAGCAAAGATGTGTAGCGTATGTAATGGTACAGGTAAAATTAGAAAGGTAAGAAAAGATGGAACTTTATACGCTAATCAAAATAATTGCATTCGTTGCGGTGCTAGTGGTTATACTTTTAATTCCAGACCCGAAGTTGGTGGGTTAAAATTTAATGCACCCAATGCTAAATGGATAAGTGCTAATGGTTTTGGTGTATCCAAAGGCAACTTAGATACATTACAAAGTATGGCACAACGTAACAACATGACAGAAGCTAGTCAGTTTCTTCAAGACCTCAAGAGATTGTCTGCCTTAGATAGTTATTTATCTTCTTTTGTTGAAGGTATCAAGGCACACGTTAAGTCTGATGGTATGCTTCATGTTAGATTGTTACAACATAGAACTGCAACAGGCAGATTTAGTGGAGCAGACCCTAATATGCAGAATATGCCTAGAGGTGGCACGTTTCCTGTAAAGAAAGTGTTTGTTTCACGTTGGAAAGATGGCAAGATTCTAGAAGCAGACTTTGCACAGTTAGAGTTTAGAACTGCAGCCTTCTTATCACAAGATGAGGTAGCAATCAATGAGATTAAAACAGGCTTTGACGTTCATGCTTATACGTCTAGAGTTATTTCTGCTTCGGGTCAGAGTACAACTCGACAAGAAGCTAAAGCACATACCTTTGCTCCGTTATATGGTGCGACTGGGTTTGGTAGAACAAAAGCAGAAGCGAAATACTATCAAGACTTCACGAAAAAATACAAAGGCATCGCACTTTGGCATTCCAGATTGGCTAAAGAGGCTTTAGAGAAGCGTAGTATTACAACACCATCAGGCAGACAGTTTAGTTTTCCTGATGTAGAAAGAAGAATGAATGGCTCTGTGTCACACTTTACACAGATAAAGAACTACCCTGTGCAGAGCTTTGCAACTGCAGACATAGTGCCTTTGATTCTACATTACATAGAAAACAGATTAGAATTATTACAGTCTTGTATTGTAAACACAGTACATGATTCAATAGTTATTGATGTACACCCTGATGAAATAAATAAAGTTGTGTTCATCTTGAAAACTATTAATCAAGACATAAATAATATTATAAACAACGAGTTCGGAATAGACTTTAATGTACCATTATTATTAGAATCAAAAATAGGAGATAATTGGCTTGACACTAAAGATATTAACTGATATAACTATGAGACATTTTAAAATAAGAAAGGAGAAAATGTATGACTGAAGCAAACTTAGTGACCATAGACACGAATAATTATGAATCTATGGCAAAGGCTATGGGTATAGCCAACGAGACTTCCTCTTCTACTGAGAAGAAGGCTCAACAACTACCTAGATTTAGAATACAACACACACCTATCATAGATGGTGATGAGGTTGTTGTGAAGGGTGGTGCTTACAAACTAGATATTCCTGAGAAGGATATTCTATATGGTAAGACTGCTACCATCAGACCTTTCATGCAAAGATATATGTATAAAAGGTTTGTCAAGAATAACTCTGCAAAAGCAGGAGAGCCTTTAGGTATCTATCATAAGACAGTTATGGCAGATAATCTTAATAAAGATTTGAAAGATAATCAAGGTGGGTTCAACTGTGGTAAACCTGCAGGGTGGATACAGGACTTTGATGCATTGCCTGATAAGACTAAAGACTTAATCAAGCAAGTCAAACGTGTCAGAGTTGTGTTTGGCTTAGTAGATTTACATGACGTTACAGACGCTAATGGTAAGTCCTCTAAGTTTGAGACTACTCCTTTTATATGGGAGATAGATAATAGAGATGCGTTCAAAACTATAGGTTCTAACTTTACTAAGTTAGCCAAGATGAAGGCACTTCCTGTGCAACATACCATTAGTCTAGCTACTGAAGCAAGAAAATTACCTAATGGTAGTCAATTCTATTTGCCTACTAGCACTTTGAATCTTTCAGAGAAACTTGATGTGTCAGATACAGACCAAACTATGTTCGCTGATTTTCTAGCATGGATAGAAAACTATAATCAGTACATAGTTTCAGAGTGGTCTGAACAGGCTTCTCAGAAATCTATAGACGAAGATATGTCTAGTGCAGTAGAGAGCATAGTAAATGCAGAGGACAACTTCATCGAAGTTGAGAACGCATAGTGAAAAGCAACGACCCCTTCAAAACACATGGCATAAACTACTTGTCACCTAGCAGTATAAATACTTATATCAATGACCAATCATTGTGGGTGGCAAGATACTTGTTTAAGATTAAATCTTCAAGTGGTGCTAGTGCAGTAAGGGGTATTGCTACAGAGTTTGTACTTGCAGACAAGTATGAAAAAGGAGTCTTTGATTATAATCTTTTAGATGTAAAGTTTATGTCTCTCTGTGCAGAGTCAGGTATTGACTTGGGAGATATAAAAACTGCAAAAGAAAAGAACTTACTCAAAGGCTTTGGCTCTGTCATTGATGAGAACTTTGACTACGAAAACCTTGAAGCATATCAAGAGAAAGTTGAAGTTCCTATTGATGATATGCCTGTGCCTATAATGGGATATATAGACTTCCGTTTTAAAGATAAGATAGTAGACTTAAAAACATCTACAAGGATGCCAACAAGACCTACTGAAGCTCAGAAAAGACAGATGGCTTTATATTCTATGGCATACCCTAATAGTAGTGTAGACTTATTCTTTGCTACACCAAAGGAACACAAAAAGTTTACACTAAAGAATCTAACTTTGTATAAGAAACAGTTACGTAAGGTAGCTCTTTCTATACAGAAGTTTTTGTCTATCAGTGATGATAAGCATGAGTTAGCTTCTCTTATGTATCCTAACCTTGACTCTTGGTTGTGGTCAGGTATGAAAGAAGAAGCAAATAAAATATGGAGTGTAAAATAATGGCAGATAAAAAAATAGAAGACCTGCAAAAGGACATAGACTCTATGGAGAAAGAACTAGCAGAAGCTAAGAAGACTCTTCGTGAAATGAAAACTAAAGGTTTACGTGAAGCAATGGAAGCTAAAAAGTTAGCAGACGAAGCAGTAAGAGAAGAGATGAAAGCACTTGGCTATAACTATAATAGTTCTGAGTACGAGTGGAGTCCTTTCTCAGGATGGAGAAGGCTACTCTAGTGTCTCCCTATTCTGTACGCAGGATTGCAATAAAGCATGGGTATAGGAGTGGTTTTGAGCATAAGCTATCAGACTACTTAAAAGAACTGAAGTGTAAGTTTGACTATGAATCTATAAAGATACAATGGGAAGACTTGTGTTATCGTACCTATACCCCTGACTTTGTACTTAACAATGGCATAATCATAGAAACCAAAGGTAGGTTTCTAGCTATTGATAGGAGAAAACATTTAGCAATAAAGAAACAACATCCAAAACTAGACATTAGATTTGTGTTTGAGAATAGCAGAAGAAAGTTACGTAAAGGTGCTAAGTCAACGTATGCAGAGTGGTGTATGAAGTATGATTTTAAATTTCATGATAGAATTATACCTGAAGAATGGATAAAAGAAACAGGGAAGAATAAACATCCTAAGTTTATTACATTCCCTAATAAAAAATTAAGGAGATAGTATATGAAATTAGATGACAAGATAAAATCACACGACTTTGTTGTAGTGATTAGACCTCACGTTAGTAAAGATAAAAGATGGACAGGAGAGGTGTCTGTTAAATGTGTACTCGATGAAAGAAACCCTTTGAATGATGAAGACTTTGAAGGTATGTTACACTTTACTAGACAGGTATGTGCATCCATACCTTTGATGGAAGACAATAAAGTATTTAGAGAAGCTGCCGAAAAGTTGGCAGAAAAGTATTTACCTATGGAAGAGATGTTAGATTATCCAAAGTATAAAGATAAGTTGACACTAGAAGATGATGGTGGTAATGTAATTCATGTGGACTTTAAAAAGGAAACGACATGATGGGAATGTATAGAGAAGCAGTAAGAAATAAATTTAGAGAGGTAGGTAATATTATGAGAAAACAAGCACAAGAACAGTCAGACCACAAACAAACTTTGGATATGGTTAATAGTCCACCACACTATAATAAGAATGGAATAGAAACGATTGATGCTATTAGAGCTATGACAGATGATGGCTATGAATATTATTTACAAGGTAACATTATGAAATACTTGTGGAGATACAGATACAAGAATGGTGTAGAAGATTTAAAGAAAGCACAATGGTATCTCAATGAATTAATTGATGAGCTAGAGAAAGATGAGAGTTAGAATAATGATGACTCTGCACATAGATGCAGAGGAGTATCCTATTCCTGCAGATGGCAGGGTAGATGATGAGATGGAAGAATATATCCATGAGACTTTTCACGAAATAGAAGGAGTGAAAGTTAAAAACATAAAGGTAGTAACAGAGGAGACATGAATGCAAAACTATTTACCAACTGATTATCAGAATTTTATTGCTCTTTCTAGGTATGCAAGATGGAAAGACGATGAGCAAAGAAGAGAGACTTGGAGTGAAACTGTAGACAGATATTTTGACTACATGGAAAAACACTTGTTAAAGAAGCATGGTTATACTTTAACCAAAGCTCTAAGAGAAAAACTAAATGATTCTATATTATCACTAGGAACTATGCCTAGTATGAGAGCATTGATGACTGCAGGTGTGGCACTCGACAGATGTCACGTTGCAGGATATAATTGTAGTTATATACCTGTAGATAGTCCACGTTCTTTTGATGAATGTATGTATATATTAATGTGTGGCACAGGTGTAGGTTTCTCTGTTGAAAGAGAAAATGTAGATAAGTTACCTACAGTTAACGAACACTTTGAGAAAAGCACTACAGTAATTACAGTTGCAGATAGCAGACCCGGATGGGCAAGAGCCTTACGTGAGTTGATAGCTATGTTGTATGTAGGACAGATACCTTCTCTTGATGTGTCACAGGTTAGACCTGCAGGTGCGAGACTAAAAACATTTGGTGGCAGAGCATCAGGTCCTCAACCTTTAATTGACTTATATAATTTTTGTATAGCTATATTTAAGAAAGCAGCAGGAAGAAGATTATATCCCATTGAGTGTCACGATATCATGTGTAAGATAGGAGAAGTTGTAGTTGTAGGTGGTGTCAGACGTTCTGCATTAATTAGTTTATCTAATCTTAATGATGACCAAATGAGACACGCAAAGTCAGGCTCATGGTGGGAGAATGAGGGTCATAGGGCATTAGCTAATAACTCTGTAGCTTATAAAGGTAAGCCTGACATGGGTACATTCATGAGAGAATGGTTAGCCTTGTACGAATCTAAGTCAGGAGAACGTGGTATATTTAATCGTAAGTCTGCTAAGAAAAAAGTAGAAGAAAATGGAAGACGTAAGCCTGACCATGCTTTTGGTTGTAACCCTTGTAGTGAAATTATACTTAGACCTTATCAGTTCTGTAATCTAACTGAGGTTGTTGCACGCGAAACAGATGACTTGAATAGTTTAAAAGAAAAAGTTAGATTGGCTACTATACTTGGTACGTTTCAATCTACACTCACTGAGTTTAAATATTTACGCAAGGTGTGGAAGCAGAACACAGAAGAAGAAAGATTATTAGGTGTATCTCTTACAGGTATATTAGATTGTCCTATTTTATCCCCTAACAATGGCTCTTTAGAAGATACTCTTGAACAATTAAGACACGTTGCAGTAGAAACAAATCTACAAATATCTAAGGTATTAGATGTACCACAGTCAACTGCAATTACTTGTATCAAACCATCAGGAACTGTTTCTCAATTAGTTGATAGTGCAAGTGGTATTCATGCTAGACACAATCCTTTCTATATTAGAACTGTACGTGGAGATAATAAAGACCCACTCACACAGTTTATGAAAGAAGCAGGTATACCTATTGAGCCTGACATTACTAAGCCTGATAGTGTATCAGTATTTAGTTTTCCTATGAAGTCACCCAAAGGTGCTATTACTAGAACTGAAATGACTGCCATAGAGCAACTTAATTATTGGCTTACATTTCAAAGACATTGGTGTGAACATAAACCTTCAGTTACTGTCTCTGTAAAAGAGAATGAGTGGATGGAAGTTGGTGCATGGGTGTATGAAAACTTTGATGAGGTATCAGGTATCTCATTCTTACCTTTTAGTGAGCATACTTATAAACAAGCTCCTTATCAGGATATAGATGAGAATGAGTACAATGAACTTATGAAGACCATGCCAAAGGCTATTGATTGGAGTAAGCTCCAAGAATTTGAAAAGGAAGATACGACAAATGGTAGCAAAGAACTCGCCTGTACTGCAGGGGTATGTGAAGTCGTTGACATCGAGGCTACTTAATGCTATAGTCTTAATTCCTATCCTCGCATATATGCTTACCTTAGTGTTTGCAGGTATCGTGGGTAGCGAAGCACTTGAGGGCAGTATGATTGAAGAATACTTTTATTGTATTGCTCTCTTAACTTTAATATTAATTATAAAGGAGATTAAATATGTTATCACCATCTACAGAAGACAGAAAGAAGTTTGACTTAGACCTAGAATATGGACAGGTACGAGAAGAACTAGTAGCTAATATGCTACAAAATAAAAAGATAGAAGTAAAAAGTGAAAGAGATAAGTGGCAGAAGACAGGCAACATAGCTATTGAATACGAATCTTATGGTAAGCCTAGTGGTATTAATGCTACAGAAGCAGACTATTGGTTTCATAATCTGTGTATAGGAGATGATGTATTCTGTACACTTGTATTTAGTGTGGACAATCTGAAGAAACTTATTGATAAGTTAGACTACAAGCGTAGCGTATCAGGTGGAGACCACAACGCATCACGAATGTATCTATTAAAGTTAGAGAAATTATTCTCATCAGACGTAATAAAAACATTTAAAGGAGAATGATATGAGAGAAATGTTATTATCGGCATTAAAATCCTACTACGTAGGTAACATCAATAAGCATATAGCAAATGTAGAAGTTTATTTAAGAACCTCTGTAGGTATTGGAGAGCACTCTGATATACAAGAGTCTATAGATAAAGAACTAGAGAAGGTTGCTATGTTTGATGACAAGCTAACAATTATAATGAAATATTTTGAAAGGAGACAGGAAAATGAAGAAGAAAAAAAGGAATCCAAATCTAAGTAAATATGATGCACCACTACGTATTCAATTTGAACGTGGGGTGAATGCCTTCAAGGGCAATCAATATATTAGAAATGTTAAAGGACATAAAGTTATAGCAACAGTAAGTCCTTATAATTCTAATACTATGCAACATAGAGAGTGGCAGAGAGGATATGACTCTGCTTATGCCAAACAGTTGGAGAAAATAAAACGTGATGAAGCTAGAAGAAGAAGCCAAGAGGTTCATGCAGGATAGAATAAAACCTGCAAGTTCTCTTGACGATATAATTAAAAGATTAGAGAACGTTAATAAACAATTAGAAATAATATTTAAGAAAGTGAAAGAGTTGAATGCAAAAAGTAACACCGACACATGACCTTTCTTGGTATTTAAAATGGTCAGGTTCGTTCCTAATTATGTCAGGTATAATATGTAGGTCAGTGGGTGTTTTACCTCTGTATGACCTTGTATCGTCTTGTATTGGTACAGGATTGTTAGCAGGGATGGCTTATATATGGCATGACAGAGCTTTGCTTATGGTAAATGGGGTAGCTTGTGCAGCATTAGCTATGGGAATCATGAGATATTTGTTTGGTTAAACTAGCACAGATATTTTGGTATACTCTGCACATAGTTACGTGTCTATTTATTATCGTAGGTAATGGTAGGTTGTTAGGGTTATGGTAATTAATAAAATGACTTTGCCAATGCTCTACCTATATATACTGCATTTAAATAGTGATTAGTATCAGGCTCTTCTTCCTGCATATCAAGGACAGACTTACCATACTTTTCAATGTAGTATTCATCTGCTAATTTTCTTTGTCTTCTCGTTAGTTTAGTGTACTTAGCTCTATCAAAAGGGGTAACAGATTTATCTAGTTCACGAGCTTCTTTTAAAGCTAAGTCCTCTCCTAATTGTTTAGCTATTTTTCTATAATATTTTAACTTGTTAGCAAACGCAGCTTCTTTTTGTGTGTTGCTTAATCTTTGATAGTATTCACTATTTATTTCTCTAGTTATATTTTCCTCTGCTAACTTACCAAGAAACTTCTTAACGTAAGAATCTGCAATCTTATCTCCTGTGGTAGGCATCAATTCAAACTCTTCCATACCAAATCTAACTAATTCTTTTTCTATAGTATTCTTAACAGGTGTGAAACGTCTACCTGTAAGTTGCTTACCTATAGTGCTTTGTTCGTATACAGGACCTTCTCTTGTAGCAAATTGTTTCTCAGGTAAGTTCTTACTTACAAAAGGTAAGTTTCTTTGTATTGCATTTTGAAATACTTTAGAACTTCTTTCTATTGCACCAAATCCCTCTATTTGTCTAGAGTCACGAATTATTGAAGCCTCTTTATCAAAGGCAGCTTCAATATCTTTTAGAACTCTTGCAGGTGTTACTGCACCACCAACTAATTCACCTATATATCCTGCTACTTTTTCTGCCAATCTTTCGGCTTCTAACGTATTAAACTCTTCAGGACTGCCTAGTCCTAAGAACATATTATCTATGACATAAGCACTAGCACCATTTCTAAACATAGCTCCTGTAAAACCTTCAATGAAATCCTGTCCTAAACCATTTCTTAGTGAGTCATTTTCCCACTTAACAAATAAGTCTCCTATTATTAAGTAAGGAGCAAGAGGAAAGAATGGTCTTATATCTACAGTCCTTTCATCATCACTTTTCATCTCATACCAATTAGTATCTTGATGCTCTTTTCTATACTTATAGGCAGCCACTAATGCTGCTGTACCTATCATTCCTTTTGATAATTCCTCTCTAGCTTTTGATATCTGTTTGAATCCCATATCTTTATAGCTTTGGTCTTTCTTTAATATATTCCATGCACCTTTAGTTAGATTTATTAAACCAATACTACCACCCACAGGAGAATATTCTAATTGCATTTGCATGGCATTAGCCATAAACCTTGAATAAGGAAACTGTCCTGTTCCTAAAGGTATGCCCACAAGTCCGGGAAGAGGTCCTAAACCTTCATTAATCTTTACAAATAGATTGGCTAGATTGTCTCCTACTTTACCACCACCTTTTTTAGGCATACGTGCAAATGTAAAGTAAAGGGATTCCTCAACTGCATTCTGAAGCATTTCCTTTGGTAATGATTTGCCACTTACTGCAACTTCTAATGCATTTGTTCCCATTCTTCTTAACTGTTTATCTATTTTAGCAGTAAATACTGCTCTTCTAAATAGAATATCTTGAGCCATATTAGCCTTATTTAGAAATCTAGTTACGGATGACAGGCTTTGGTCTGCTCCTACTTCTTGCAACGACCTATCCATCTGTGCAGCGAGTCTAGGATTATATTTTAGTAACTGTGATGTTATTTCACTAGCTCTGAAAGAGCCTGAACCCATTATATTAAGACCACTTAATGTGCCAAAGGTATCTCTGACAATATCGTTAACACCTTTTTGTATACCACTAGCACTAAAGTTTCCTTTTAATGCACTATTTACACCTCTACCTATATTATACATTAAAGACTCAGACAAGTTTGAGCCTATGTCAAAGGTAACTCTCATTCCACCTGTTGCTATGTTACGAACAGTAGTAGATAATTGAGTAACCATTAATGCTCTACGTTCTCTATCTAATCTCATCATAAAATCATGTGCCTTTGAGAATATAGATGTAGTGGCATCTTCTTTACCAAACTTTTTTTGAAACTCTTTTTTAAATGCAGGGTCAAACTCTTTATATTCTTTTAAAAACTTACCAAGGGGAGAGTCTGTTTGTAATAACTTACCTGCGTCACTACTTGTAACCATTACAATTTTTGAAAACTGTTCTCTTGTTAGACCTGCTCTAGAAATTGCAGCGTCAAAATCATCTGCATCAACACCTTCTAGCTTATTTAATCTTTCTAATAGTTTCTTAGTAACTACCATAGCTTTGTCACCATTTGCAGTTACTTCTTCTACAAAATCTTTTGCAGCTTTATCTGATGATTTAGTTAAGTTTTGGAATGTTTCTAAGACAATCTTACTTACTCTACGTTTCATGTCTATATTTAAAGTGGCAGAAGTTATCTCTGTGGCAGGGTCTAGTGTCTCTAGTATCTTTCTTCCTTGTGCTAGGTCACTATTTATATCATCCTTCTGTTTGCCTACTATATCTACTATAGCATCTTCGTTTATAGGGTCAAACTCATCTAGTTGTTTCTCTGTTACTTTACCTTTTGCACCTTGTTGCATAAGTTTCTTTTTGTAACCATCTCTTACTGTCTGCTCTAGATTAATATTCTTAATGGCAGCTCCTCTTCCCAACTTACCAAATGCAGAAGGAGCAAATGGAGCAGTAAGTCCAAAGGTAAGAGCACCTGTTATACCACCTGACAATAATATTTCTTCTGCACTAGCAGTATCTTCTCTTAGTCCTGCTTCTACATCTAGCTCTGACAATGCAGAGGAAGCGTATGCACCTTCACCTGTAGCGACTGCAGTTTCTGCAAGAACAGGAACTGCACTAGCTTTGAGTCCTATTTTAAATGATTGTTTTTTGGCTTCTGCAACGGCAGCTTCTTTGGATAAGCCTTTTGCCATTTGGTCAAGTATAAGTTTCTTTGTTGCTTTCGTAGCACCAAACTTAGCTACTGCACCTGCACCAAAACCAAAGTATGTGAGAGGGTCTGTTAGTAATGCCTTACCATAGTCTGCGACTGCATCAAATGTGCTTGTACCACCTTCTTCATAGAAGTCAGGAAGTCTTTCCATGTCTCTAAACAAAGCACCATATCTATCTTTCTCTGCATCAGAGGCAGTACGAACCCAATCAATCTGACTCATGAGGTCAAGTGTATTACCATTAACTTGTCTGTAGTGTTGTATGAAACGTTTAGTAAATTCTTTATTTGATTCATCGGCTTGTCTTCCCTCATCTTTTCCAAAACGAGCTTGAAGATACAAGTCTGCTTCTTTTAGAAACTTATCATCATTTATAAATTGTTGGAAGGTTTTCTTTTTATCTAGGTTGGTTGTCTCTTGAGCATAGTCAACATCAACATCATCAGGTTGAGTTGCTTCCAAGTCAAGGATAGGTTTGACTTTCTTTTCTTCTTTTTTATCTAATCCTAATTCTTTTTCTGCTTCACGTTGAAATATATTGGTGACACGAGGTTTTTCTTTTTCCTCTTCTTCAAGAATATCCTCTTCTTTTTCTTGACCAATCCCTAATTCTTTTTGAGCATCACGTAGAAATATATTTGCCATAATTACCTACTTATTGAATAATATCAGGTTTAGTCTTTTTAGTTCTCAATGCATCCATAATCATTCTAATTAAATCTTCTCGTTTAATATTAGGATAAATCTGTTCTGCTGTATCAAGAACATCTTCTCTTAGATTCTTATCGTTTTTGTCTCCTTGATTTATTAATATTTGGATACCTTGTTGTGGTATAGGATTCGCCTTCTTAAAGTCTTCCATTCTTTTCTTTGCAAGTTCGTTAGCTTTACTTTGTTCTTCTGCTTTTTCTTTCTCATCAATATCTTTAAAAGGAGATACTTTCTTTTCAGGCTTACCTATGTCATCCTTCTTTTGTTGTTGAATCTCTTTAGCAATCTCTTTTAAATCAGGATTTAATTGTATCATTTTTATTCCATTAGTATTTAAAACACCACCTGTATCATCGTTTAATATATTTTCTACGAACTTTTTCTTATACTCATTTT
>CAACVD010001163.1_pt1 | contig 12673 bp, 17 predicted proteins | sample 2381771 | NCBI WGS metagenome assembly CAACVD01 (sample SAMEA5211965, study PRJEB30684) | marine metagenome | biome: Marine; feature: Epipelagic; material: Water | collected 2015-10-15 | depth 15 m | reverse complement strand
CTAGTATGGCATCATGGCAAAATAGTTCTGGTAAAGAAAATCATAAATCATTATTCGATAACGTATCGCACGATCGCTGCATATTTTGTGGAGGGGACAGAACAGAAATTGCGAGAACAGACTTCACAATTATGTTTTCCGAGTTTGAATATTCAACAGGATCAATCTGCAAGACTTGTTATCATGCTAACGCAAAACAAGCTAAAGCTATCTAGAAGCGAGCAACTAAAATTATTTAATCTTTAATAACAACTTCTAATTTTTCATCGTAAGATATTCCTGCACATTTACCTATAATATTACATACTTGAACTTTAATAATCTCTTCATGTCCAAACGCATTTGCTTTAGTAACGAACCCACCACCATTCATCATTTGAACATTTAATCCAATTATTCCAACTGCAATTACAGTTAATATTCCTTTAGTAAATTTATCCATATTTTTCCTTTTGTTTTAAGCAATATTACAGGCTCAATAATCAGGGATCAAGAACCAAGGATTGATATTGAGCAGAACCTAGTTTTTTGGTAGGTTGAATTATATATTTTGTAAGATGTGTAAAAGAAAAGGAGTATAATTTATGAGAAAGATTTTTTTAGCTCTATTATTTGGCTTTCTATTGAGTGCAAATGCCTATGCAGATAGGGATGAAATGGCACAAGCTGCAAAAACAATTCCTGGTGTAGCTGATGCTGCTTTCAAAGCAAGCTCTTCATTTTGGGTGGTAATATCTAACCCTAACGCAGGTCATGATTACGATTATTATGGTTCCATGCTTTGTAATGGAGGACAAGAAAATTTTGGTGTTGCGAAAGGCTACACAATTACTTTCTGGAATGCCTATACGAAAAAACAAATTAAAAAATTTAGATGTTATTAACAAATGAAAAAGTTTCTACTTGTTATTTAACTTTATGTTTTTGGTAAATTAATTCTTTTAATGAAAAAGATTTTTTTAGTTCTATTATTTGGTCTTCTCTTTGGTGTTAATGCTAATGCCAGTGTTATAGAGGTTTGTAATCTAGGACCAGGAAATTACATGGTAAAAAAGCATCGATCAATATCATCTCATTCCAAAAAAGCAGTACGTAAACTTCCTGGTTCGATTAATATCAATTGTGAAACACATTTTAAAAATGATAATATAGAATTGTATAAAGCAATTGTACAAAAATTAGTTAAAAGTAAAGGAAGTGGAGGTTATGGCTTCACTCACAAGATATTTGATCAAAACTATAAAACTATTGTAAAAAAATTTGATTATAACTTGGGCGGACATCTTCCAAAAACCCAAGTCGCTGAAGAAAAACGAAAGAAAGAAGAGAAACGCATAGCTGACGCTAAAAAGAAAAAAGAAGAAGACAAGAAAAGGATTAAACCCAAAACAAGTCCTGAAGATAATATAATAGTAGCCGCTTCTTCTGGAACTGGGTTCTATGTATCAAATACAGGTCACATAGTTAGCAATTATCATGTCATAAAGGAATGCAATAGTGTTAAATTAACTTTTAAAGGTAAAGAGGTATCAGCAAATGTTTTAGCAGTTGATAAAACAAATGATCTTGCAATTTTAAAATCTGATCTTTCTCCAACAAAAGTTTATTCAGTAGCAACAGAAGACGCCTCATTATTAGATAATATAATTATCGCAGGTTATCCCTTGGGTAAAAAAGTAAGTTCAACTATTAAAACATCAAAAGGAAGTATTACTTCTCTTGCAGGTTTTGGGAATAACTATTCTGAATTTCAAACAGATGCAGCATTGAACAAAGGAAACAGTGGTGGACCAATTATGGATCAAAAAGGAAATGTTGTTGGAGTTGCTGTTGCTAATTATGGAAAGCAATCTGGTGTAGAAAGTTTTAACTTTGGAATTAAATCCTCTACATTAAAGACATTTGCAAGTGCGAATGGATTAAAGTTTTTACCTCCAAATAATAAAGATTTATCAAACAAGGATCTTGGACAATTAATAACAGAGGCTACAATATATCTAGAATGCCATATGACAGTTGCAAATATTAAAAGAATGATTGCAGAAGAGAAAAATAGAAAAGCATTCTTTAGTGAGTATCAATAAATGAAAAAGATTTTTTTAGTTTTACTTTTTGGCTTTATCTTTAGTGGCAACACTTTCGCTGAAATATTGAAATATGAATGCAAAATTCCAGGAGTGAAACAACTAGAATATGCAAATATGACACTCGATACAAATAGGAACAAATTGATTAATGAAACAAAAGGGTGGGGTAAATATGAGACGTTTGAATTTAATATATTAGAAATAGACAGCGAGAAAGTTAAAGTATCAAATAAAGATTATAATCCTTGGTATTTCTATTATGCTACTGATCAAAGAGGTTTTTTGCCTGACAGAAATCAAACACATTATTATAAATGTGATTTCGACTTCAATAAAGTCAATCAACTATCAAAAAATATATCTAATAACTCTTATGCAAGTTCACAATCCTCTGGAAAAGACATAACATTTAATATTAAACAGAAAAAAGAGCAGTGTGAAGCCATAGGTTTTGAACCAAAGACAGAAAAATTTGCAGACTGTGTATTACGTTTAGTAGAGCTTGATGTTAAATCTCAACAAGATAATCAAATAGTATCAGCAGAAAGTTCTGGAAATGAAGCATTAGTTGAAGAACTTCGAAAACAAAGAAATTTACAATCATCAAGATACTTATTAGATCTTGGTAAACAATTGAGACAACCTAAACAATACAATTCAAATATCTATATGCCTCAAACTCAACGATGTACCATTATGGGATTTGACACGTTTGCTACAATGAATTGCAGATAATGAAATTTAAAAATTCACAAAACGATTACATAGAAAAAGTCTCCTCACCATTAAGTTGGCTTTGGGTGTTTTTACTTGGTCCAATTTACTGGGCTGTTCAAGGTGTCTGGAGACATGCCATTGTTCATTTAGTTTTAGCTGTAATTACATTAAGTGTAGCACATTTTATTTACCCATTTTTTACTTACTCAATATTAAGAAAGCATTATCAAAAGCTTGGGTGGAAAGAGATTAAGTGAAAAAATAAGCAAGAAATTTTGATAAATGAAAAAGATTTTTTTAGTTCTATTATTTGGCTTTCTCTTTAGTGGAAATGCTTTTGCAGAGAAGATTAACTTATCGTGTAAAGAAAATATACTTGATACGATTATTAGTTTCACAATAAATACTGATAATAAAACATTATCTATTCAAGGTTCAAACAATGATCCGTATTTATATTCAAATGGAGTTTTTACATCTTTAATGCGAACTGAAAAAAATGATTATTTTTATAGACTAAATAGAAACACAGGTATTTTGATAGTTAAAGTTTGGACAAGAAATGAAGAAGAATTTGAGAAAATGATTAATGAAATATCCGTTAAAATGTTGAAAGACGGGAAAACCACTAAAGACCCTGAATATGTTTTAAATCTTGTCGTTGAAACATATGATAAGAAAGAAGATTACACTATTCTTAAATTTACTTGTAACAAAACTGAACCTAAATTTTAATGAAAAAATTATTATTTATAACTTTAATCAGCTTTGTGTGGTGTAATAGTTTACAGGCACAAGAATTTTATCCTAATAAAGATATCGATTTAGACAAATTTTTTAATTTTGATATATCTAACTACAGCTTTGAAGATTATGAAAAGATTCTTGGAAAAAACTCTCAAAAATGGGACGGAGATCCAGATAATAAAGGGAAAAGCGAATTAGACTTTAGAAAGATCACCATTAAACTAGATGGTAGAAAACAGGAATTAAAATTAAGAAAATTTAGCCAGATTGGAAGATTGAAAGGGTTAAAACTTTTTTTAACTTTAAATGGATATACTTGTGATGAAGCTCAAAAACTAGTTCCAGAGAGATATATTAAAAAAGAAAATTATTACAACTATTATTCGGATTATGTAGTATTGAAAATGCAATTTATTGATTTTTCATTTGATATTAGAGAATCTAGAGTCTCATTTAGTTGTATGGGAATGGTTAGCTCTTCTGGGGAGGCAGAAAAAGTTGACACTATATTTTTAATTGTATCACCAAAAGAAACTAGCTTTAAAGTTTTATCTCTTAAACCAATATCTTGTATTTTAAATCGAGCCAAAACGAATATTAATAATGAATGGTCTGACATGGAAGGTGAAAATTATTTAAATTTTTATTTAAAGGATCATAGGAAAAAACTTTTAAACCAAAGCTATGTTAATACTGGTGATACCATTGTTTATAATAAGGATTTTATCCACACAAAAAAAACATATGAAAATAAAAAAGCGTCAAAGCAAAGAATTTACGATGAATATAAAATTGATAGAATTAATGGAGGATTTACATATATCAAAAAAAATTTTGATCCAAATGCATCAATGGTCAAAGATAAAATTATTATAGTTGAATATACAGGAAAATGTAAAAAGAGAACTGAAGAAAGAGCTTTTTAGAATAAAAAAAGAATTGTGAAGCTGCACCAGGGGTTTGGGCGCCACTAACTGCAGCTCCACATAGGACTTATTATTATTCAAATATAATATTATAATTTTGTTTTTATAAAAGATGTTCATTATGCGTGACCCAATAATCTAGGGTAGGATAGCGTGGATCTAGCGACAAGCAACATGGATCATTAAACATGGCAAAGGTTATCTAGGGATCTAGGCATCTAGGGTTAATAATATAATTTAATAAGAAACATAGAAACAGGCCCCAGGAATTAACTCAATCGAGCTTGCTCGAAAAATGGGTAGTTTGGGTAGATCGTTATTTTTTCCTTTTTAGACGCCATATTTCTTCGTCTACCTTGCTTTTAAATCTAGGCTCCTGGTTAGATCGGATATTTCTAACGTCTATTTCAACAGATCCGTCATCTGTTTCATGTGACCAGGTACTATCTTTTTTAGCTTCATGGTAAGGTTTTCCTGTCAAATAAAATGAGTTAGATTTATTTTGATGCTGCTTACGTTTTAAATCTTGTTCCCAAAATACATTTTCATTTCCGTATAACATCCGGCCATATTCTTTGTTTGGTTGGCTCAATCGTTGTTGTGCTTTAATTTGCTCCTCTGTTTTTTTCTTTCGATAGTCTTTTTTAATTTCTTTATATTCATTTATAAAATTTGGATCTCTTTCATTTACAGCACGCAGCATTTTTGATTCATTGTATTTTCTAAAAGCATCATTTGGATAATTTGCATTATGATGATTGCCTCTGTTTATTTTTCTCTTGGTGGGTTCATTTTGACCAGGGTTTCTTTCTATAGTGTCACGCGTCCTGTCTGGGTCCTTAAATAAAAATTTTGTTCCGTCAAATCTATATTGACCAGAATATGCACCCCGTCTCATTGCTAATCTAACTGCATTTGTTGTTTTACCTATTCTTTTTGCAAACTCTCCTCGAGTTAAAACATATTCAAAAAAATCATTCTTTGTCATAAGGCTAACATGTTAGGTTGAATTCTGATTTTGGGGTGGTCTGCGTGCAATAGAGTTTTCCAACCATTTTTTATATTCTCCTGTTGCATATTTCCCGTTAGCAAAGAACCTTGTTCTAGGATCATAAATATAACAGCTGCAATTTAATTTACATTTACAGCCAACAGCTTCTTTCTGACGCTTAATTGTTTCAGGGTGTCTGTGGTCATGCTCTATAGGTGGATGTTCTATTTCTTCTAAATATTTCATTTAATTAAATCTATTAGTTCGTCTAATCTCAAGACTGCCAATTCCTCTTGTGAATTTCTTTTGATTACTAGTATTGGTTCAAGTGGTCCATGCTTCTGGCATTGTTTGAACCATTGATAAACTGTTTTCATTTTTTCCTGGTTCTTGCATTCAAACTGATAGGGGATGAGCTTTTTTGCTATACGAGATAATTTGATATCTGCTCCCGGCTCACTCATGATTGCTACTTTGACATCTGCATCTTTTAAATGAGGGAACGCTTTGAGCAATCTATCCCTTAAATGATTTTGCAACCTTCGACCTTTTTGATTTCTAGATTTATTATTCATGAGTTGATTAATAATTTCCTTCCATGGCTTTTTTATTAGCTTCTTCTTCAGTACCAGATACTTGAGACTCTTTAGGAAGTTGTCCATTTCCAGAAAATAATCTTTGAACATTCTCGGGTCTGTTGGCATAGTTCAGCTGCTGTTGTGTTCGCAATTCAGCATCACTTTGACCAAGGTTTAATGGTCTCCAAATTTCGTTGCAAAGTTCAGTAGGTTGTTTTTTCTTCAATCTTTCAATGTCTCTTACAATCCATAATGAAGGTTTCTGATTAGTGGATTTTTGTAGAACTTGGCCAAGTTTATAAAATCCTAATCCTTCTAAACATTGTGATATTGTTTTAGGATTTGTTGCTGCCTTCTGTAGTGTTGATGTTCCAAATTGTTTGTACCATTCCTGCAGTTCACTAGTTCCTTTAATCTGATCATTAAAATTAAATGGCTGCTTTCCTTCCTTAAATTTACCTTCCATATCAATCTGTAAAATATGTGATGAAGTTTGAGCCATTTTAGATTTAGCATCTGTGTTTGGTGCCGGGGCTGTGTGATCAAATTTACTTAAATCTCTGTCTAATAAATAACTCATTACATAAGCGCTGCCTTTGTCTTTTCTCCATTTGTGAAAATTAGTATAGAATTTTTGCACTTTTCTAGGCTCCAAGTTTTCTGTCACAAAGTATCTAGCGTCTTTGTCGTCAATGGATAAAGCATCATCATTATTTGTAAAAATAATAAAATTAGTGAACTGTTTTGTAGCTCCGTAATCTTTGTATAAAACTCTTTTTTGGATACGCTGCTCTGTGATTATAATTTTCAAATCATTCAGTAGTTTTTTGTTTTCGTTAAAATCTCCAGCGTTTCTACATTCATCTATTAAAACAAATAATTTATCTGTGAAAGTAACGCCTTTATCTAATATGGATTTAACACTTCCAGGTGCTGCATTATCTTCACCCAAGATATCAGTCATGACAGCCCATAAACTTCCCTTGCCGATTTGATAATCCTTTGAGTAGACTAAAACTGCATGTCTAATTTTAACACCAGGGTTCTGAACTATAAATGCTAAATAATTTAATATATGTTCTCTTTCTTTTTCAATTGGAAATAAATAATTAATCAATTCAACAAATGGGTTTAAGTCTCCCATTGTTGGTTTGATTGGCTGCAAGGTACCAGGAACAAATGTATTTAAATATTTACATGGTCCGTCTTTAATCACTCTATTGTTTGGATCATATATATCTGGTCTATACATTTTTGCCTCTACCAATAGATGATCTTCGTATTCTCTAAAAACCTCTGACGCATTAGTTCTTTTTGAAAATATATTACTAAATTTCATATTTAAACTAGTAGGGGATAGTGGCCGGTTAGTTCTCATATCAAAATATTTATCTTCTTCCATGTCCCACACAATATTTGATAAAAACTCTGCTATTACGTTATCGGGATTATTTATTTTATATTTTTTTCTGCAGTTAGATATTTTGGTTTCAATATAATCTTGTTCATTACTCTTTTCTGATTTGTGTTTTACTAAATCAAAATAAGTTTTAATTTCATCATTTGTGCATTTATCTAGTTTGATGCAGCAAGCAACAAGTGAAACTATGTGATTGTCAAAAGTCCCACCTTTGGGATGTTCTTTTCCTTCTAATATATCATCTATAATTTTATCTGCTTCTTTGGAAGGTTGTCTAATTAATTTGTTTGATGCTGCATCTACAATTATTGATGATGCTGTTTCTTTTTTTTCTTTTTTCTGTTTCTCTGCAACAGGAACTTTGTGCCAATACTCTTCTGTCCAGGTGGCTTTTACTTTTTGAGCATGGACCAGGAATTCCTCTAACGTTCCAAGTGATAAATCCTCTTTGACTAGAACATTTTTATTTGGATGAAAATCTGGTTTAAGATATCTTTGGTCCTGTCCTTTTGGCATATACACCAATATTGTGGATCTATAGGGCAAGGCTATCCCATTACCAAACTTTCCATTTATATATGCTTGTTTTGGAAATAACTCTTTGGCTTTGATATCTAATTTTTGATTGTAGTATGTTAAAGCATTATTAATTTGATGATATTCAAAAGGCTCTTTTGAAAATAGGTATAGATGCAATCCACCGGACTTTGAATAACAAGGAACAAGTGGCAAGTTCTCTGAATATATCTGCTTTACTACTCTTTCAAGCAGCTTATGATCGTCGTAAATATCAACATCAATAGCGCCAAAAACACCTCTGCCGTCGGGTCCAAGTGAATTTAATACAATCCCATGATCCCATGAACCACTAATAACTATATGATTACCAATTTTAATTGTATCTATTACAGGCTTTTTATATTTAACATGTGTTTCTCTATTACCAATTCCATTCTCATCACAGTAGGGGTTATCCCTATTAAATAATAAATGGTGTTCAATGACTTCAGTTTTAAATGGAAATTTTAAATGGCGTGTTTGGAAAACATTATCAACTTTTGATAAATATTTGAGCTTACCTTTTGGAGTGAGTTCTGGTTTAAATTGATCGTCATATGATCCCCCGTAATATGTCTCCTGGTTGTGATTGAATAGTTTAAAATATTCTTCGATAAGATTTTTTTCCACAATAATAAGTTCCGTTGTAATTCATTAGTTATCTATGCTTTCATTTTTTAGATATTTCTTAAGATTTTTTTGTACTTGAGCAGCTTTCAGTTCATCTGCTTCAATTTCCTTTTTTAATAATATGTTCTCTTGCTCAAGCTTTGCAGCATCAAATAATAGATCAGTATTTTTAGAATTCAGTTCATCAATTTCTCTTTGTTTAATATCAATTACATTGTTGAGCCTATCTATTTTTGCTCTGTCTTCTTTCATAAATTTTGTTATCTCGATTGTATGTGAGAGATTTTTTTCAATAACTGTGTGGTGCTTGATGTTAGCTTTCATAGATAGCTTTGAAAGTTCTCTTAAATGTTTGATCATTAATTCTTTAGTTGCTTTTAGTTCATCAAGTTTAGACATTTCTATTTACCTTTATTGGAGCAAATGATCTTAACCCTTTGGAGTTATTTTTAACTTTTTCCTGATAGCTTTGTTCCTGTGCTGCTTGGAATTTATTTTCTAATTCCTTCAATCTTGGATCTTCTATTCTAGGATCAGGCAACCCGGAGTAGGGGTCGCTAATAAATGGGTCAATTTTCATTTGTTTAATAGGTTGAATAGGTTTTTTAACTACAGCTTTTTTAGTTAATGTTTTTGCTTGGTTTGTAAAATACTCTGCAATATTGTTTGGTGTTTTTAATGGTTTAACTTTAGACCTATTTTTATTTTTTGAATATTCATCAGCCTTCAAATACTTAATTTCCTCTGAACTTAAATCTCTAGCTTTGCTTTCCTCTATTAGAAAATTTCTACCAACATCATCAAAAGTATTACCTGGTTTCAATGTTTGTGGATCAAATGCTGCAGGCTTCAGGTCTTTTTCAGTTAATCCATAAGACTTTAATGTTTTAGCTTTTCTTTCAGCTAGGTATTTTTTATTATTTTCTTCTGCTTTTTTATTTTGTTCTGGTGTGCCAGGACGCGTAAGATGAGACATCATTTGGTTATAATCCTTAATACGCATTAATCCTTTGCTCCAAATGTAAGTTTTAATAATTTATTAACTGCATCTTTTTCTTTGTCTGTAAGTGAGCTTAATGTTTTTCCTTCTTCAAACATTGATGCAAGATCAAGCTTTCTAGTTGCTTTGTGCCAATCATTGTCTTTTTTATACTTTGCAAAATCAATTACTTTTCCACCAGATCCAAGACCTAATCTTATTTCTTTGATATAATCTTCTTCTGTTTTACCGGGATTATTTTCTAAATAATTATCTAATTCTTCCTCGTACAATTTATCTAAATAGTCTGACAACCTTTTTTCCTCTGCTCTTGTTTCACTAGCCACTTTTATTGACTCTTTAACAGTGGGAGCGTTGTATATTTCTTTATCTATACTGTTATTTTTCATGCTGTTTCCTTCGCTATTTTTTGATCTGTTGAATAGAGATCATATAAAACTCTGCCATTGATTTTGGTCCATATCTCCATGCCACTATGACCATATATGGATCTACGTTTTCGGAGTGTACTAGGTTTAAGTTTCCAATGTTCTGCTGCTTCTTTTTCATCTACCCAACGGTCTGAATATAAATTTTTGTTCATAAGACTTCTATCTCATAAAAAGAACTAAATAGAAATAATAGGTAATACCACGATCAAGAACGTGGGATTAATTTACCATGCATCAGGGATTTATCGTGGCAATTTAGTATGGACCTAAATAATATTCTTCATTATCTCGCAGCCATTTCTTAAATTCTTTTGGCTTTTGTTTTACTAGGCGTCTATGTTTTTCTACAATACGATCAATAATCAGTTGTCTATGATATTTCTTATTCATTTTTATATCAGGGACAGTTTGAAATTCTCTTATACTTGGATTGATGTCGGAGTAGGGAACACCAACAAACATGCAATAACTTTCTAAATTTTTATCTACTAATTTGTTTAGTGCTAAATCTTTGTTTTCTTTTTCCTTCCAATCATTTTCAATATGCATGCAAAGAATATAAGTGCTTTCATCTTTTTCACTCATTTTCGAACCACGCATCAAAACATCCATTGCTTTTATTGGTTCGTCGTATAATTCCTTTGCCATTTTGAAAACATTGTCCCAGGTGTCCTGTCTATCAGCTTCTAAATCTATTTTTTTATTTGGATCAATTATTATGTAGTCATTTTTCTTTGCACCTTTTAATGGATAAAAATCTACATAGGGGATCTGACCTTTTTTTAAAGCAGCTCCAACAGTTTCCAAATCCTTCCAAGGAAAATGTTTGTTTATTTTTTTGATCTTCTTCTTTTTTTTAGCAGCGCCCATAACCAGATATATATCTGATTATAGGGTCTATGCCACGGAACTTTTAGGCAACATGGGAATTGATGCTAACGTAATTCCTTATTTGTTTCAGTTTATTTCTACGCTGCTGCCTAGAAACATGTGTATATTTTTGGACTGCTTCCAACGATTTCCAACCACCCATTTCTTTAGTAGCCATTATATCTCCCGTTGCTTCATAAACAGTTGTTGCCCAGGTATGACGTAAAAAATGAATAACTTTATAGGGCAGCTTTGCCTTTTCTATAATTGTTTGATGCGTTTTCCGTGGGTCCTTCATATGCTTACACTTAAACTTTTTATCTAGTGAAGGAAATACAAATTTATATCTTTTATCTTTATGATTAATTGTTTTTTGATGAAGTCTCATAACTCTCAAGATTGCTGCAAACTTATAATCATAATCTAAAACAATAGGCTCACTATTTTTAGTGTCCATAAATCTAATTAATCTATTTTTAAAATCTATTTGGTCCCACTCTAAACAAAAAATCATGCTTTTGGATCTACCACCCAATATGCCGGCAGCAAGCAGCATGAGACAGGGAACAAGATACACAGAAACATTTTCTTTAATTAATTCTGCTGCAGCTTTTCTGTATCGCTTCATTTCTGAAACTGTGTACGGATCTTCCTTATCAAGTCTGTTGTTCTCTTTGTTCAATTCCTTCTTACCAAAAATACAAATTCTTTTTTCTAATACACCTATTTCGATTGCATACTGTTCAACTAATCTCATATCTTCTATTAGTCTATTTGCCTGGTGTTTAGAGTTTTTTGAGACTGCATTATGGATAGTAATATAATCATCTTTTGTTATGTCTTTGAATGCTGTTTTAATTAACCTAAATGCATATGCTTCAAGCATATACAGTTTTTTATGGCGCTCTAGTTTAGAGTTTAATTTTATGTAAGTATTAAATCTGCTTATATAATCCTTCCTTGATGATGCTTTATAATTTGAACTTGGAACACGCTTTAAGATCCAATCCGAATAAACACTAAATAAAGTTCTACCTTTTCTTTTAGCTTGAACAATAGAGTAGGGATCTTCTTTTTTTGCTATCTTGAAAACCATTTCTTTTGCCAGGGATCTTGCAACAGTTGGTGTCATTCCAATTTTATCCTTGAAACGTGGATCGGAATTATCGTACCAAGTTCCGATTGTGATTGTTTGTTTCTCTTGAACTGTATTTGTTGGATCTTTTGGTCGGTATCTATACATGAAAACTTTAGATCCACCTGGATTTACTCTAACTCTAAAACCCATTAATTTATTATCTGCAACAACTAATGTTCTGTATTGATTACCCATTGGAATAGGTTTTAACTTTTTCATGACAGTTTGATCAATACTAACTCTGCCTTCAATGTCTGTCTCAATTCCTAACTTTTTAAGAAATTTAATTTTATCTGTTAAGTGTTTTTGCTCTCTCATTTTTTATCTTTCTTTTGATTGTTTATAAAAAATAAAAAGAAAAAATAAATCACTGTTGATACCATGATTGAGATCGTGGCTTAATCCTACCCCCAACCTTACCCCCAAACTGATTTGTACTAATGAAATTAACTGCAGTTTTATTGAGTCAATATTTCGGGCCTTGCCCCCAATGTACCCCCAACACAAACAACTAATGTTCACAAATAGTATCATTTTCTCTTTCTATTAAATGTTGAAAACATCAATGATTACGCATATA
>CAACVD010001162.1_pt1 | contig 12677 bp, 9 predicted proteins | sample 2381771 | NCBI WGS metagenome assembly CAACVD01 (sample SAMEA5211965, study PRJEB30684) | marine metagenome | biome: Marine; feature: Epipelagic; material: Water | collected 2015-10-15 | depth 15 m | reverse complement strand
TCCTGGACAAACAGTAAGAAAATTATCAGTTTCTATACAATTAACATCACCAGAAAATTATGAAGGTGGTACATTTCAGTTTCCAGATGATGTTGATAAATTCAACGTAGAGGATTCAATGGAACAAGGCACTGCTATATTCTTTCCTTCTTACATGAAGCATGGTGTTGTCCCAGTAACAAAAGGCACTAGATATAGTTTAGTTTGTTGGGTGCATGGTCCAAACTTTCAATAGGAAAAAAAATGTATTATGTTGTTTATGATAATTTTTTAAGAGCAGATGAATTTGGTGTAGTCAAAGGATATTTGGGTGCAGGAGGTGATTTTCCTTGGAAATTAGCTCCAAGAATAAATAATAATGACCAAAGAAATAATGATATGTATTTTGCTACAAATATTTATCATGCTTACTCTGGTTGGTCAGATCATTTAGACACTAAAATATTTGAAACTATATCGTCCAAACTTTACATAGAGGCTTTATTTAGGATTAAAGCTAATATGTATTTTCCTAGTCACACTGGAAAAGTTGTTCATCATGCACCTCATATTGATGCTGATTTTCATCATCAAGGAGCATTGTTCTTTTTAACAACTTGCGATGCACCTACAACAATGGCAGATGGAACACCAATAGAATCCATTGAAAATAGATTATTACTGTTTGATCCAGTAACCAATCATTCAAGCTCATCTCCCACAAATGCATCATTTAGACAAACCATAAATTTTAATTATTTTGGAGCAGGAATACATAATAGTTACAAAGACAGAATGGTAAGTCCAATACCTATCATAAGTAAAAATGCAGAAAAACTTGATGAGTTTTGGGTTAAAAAATAGACAGAGTTGTCATAACCATCATTTTGAAGTAATATTCAATTATGCCATTAACGTCTTTAAAATTTAAACCTGGAATTAATAGAGAGATTACGTCTTATTCTAATGAAGGTGGCTTTTTTGATTGTGATAAAGTTAGATTTTATACATCTTTCCCTGAAAAAATAGGTGGTTGGGTAAAACAATCTTCTAATACTTACCAAGGTACAGCTAGAGCATTACACAATTATGTTGCACTAGATGGCTCTGATTATATGGGTGTAGGTACTCATCTTAAATATTATATAGAAGAAGGTGGCGAATTTAATGATATAACACCTACTCGCAAAACTTCAACTAATACTATCACTTTTTCTGCTACAGATGGTTCTAGTACAATAACAGTTACAGATGCTTCACATGGTGCTGTGGTAAATGATTTTGTAACTATATCTGGTGCAGTTAGTTTAGGTGGTCTTGTCACAGCAGATATATTAAATGTTGAGCATCAAATAACAAAATTAGTAAACGGTAATTCTTATGAGATAGTGGTTGGCGTGACAGCAAACTCTTCTGATACTGGCAATGGTGGTTCTGGTGTTGATGGTATTTACCAAATCAACGTGGGCTTGAATACTACTGTCGGTGGTAATGGTTGGGGTGCTGGAGCTTGGGGTGGTATAAACCCAGATCTAACTCAGTTTGGTTGGGGTGAGGCGGCTCAGTCAGGCACTACAGCTACTATAAGATTATGGTCACATGACAACTTTGGTGAAGATTTACTTTTAAATGCTCGCGACGGTGGTATTTTTTATTGGGATAAAAGTAATGGTTTAAACACAAGAGCTGTAAACCTAACAAGTTTGTCTGGGGCAAGTGATGTACCTACAATAGCAAAACAAGTATTAGTGTCTGACATAGACAGGCATATAGTTGTGTTTGGAGCTAATACTATTGGCACTTCTATACAAGACCCTTTACTCATAAGGTTTGGTTCGCAAGAGTCATTGACTAATTTTACACCTGATACTACAAACACAGCAGGAGATTTAAGGTTAAGCAGTGGTTCTACTTTTGTACAAGCTGTAGAAACTAAACAACAGATATTAGTTTTTACAGACAGAAGTTTGTTTAGCATGAGGTTTATTGGTCCTCCGTTTACTTTTGGTTTACAAGAACTTTCTAAAAATTTAACTATAATGAGCCCTAATTCAGCTGTCGCAGTAGATGATGTAGTGTTTTGGATGGGTAAAGAAAACTTTTATGTATATACTGGACGTACTCAACAAATAGCATGTACTGTTAGAGATAAGGTGTTTTTAGACTTTAATTTTTCACAAGCTGATAAAGTTGTTTCTGGTGTAAATTCACAATGGTCAGAAATATGGTGGTTTTACCCATCAGCTGACAGTGAAGAAAATAATAAATACGTTATATATAACTATGCAAATCAGACATGGTATTATGGTTCTCTTGCTAGAACAGCTTGGCACGATAGAGGTATTAGACAGTTCCCAATAGGTGCTGGATCGAGTTATCTATTTGAACATGAAAATGGTAATGATGATGATGGTAGTGCTATGACTGCATCAATTGAATCAAGCCAATTAGATATAGGCGATGGTTATCAATTTACTTTTATAAAACAACTTATACCTGATATTACATTTGAAGGATCTACTTCAACAACTGGTAACCCTTCAGCTAGCTTTACTTTACAAGCTCGTACTGGTCCAGGAAGCACTTATGGAAATACATCAAGTGGAACAAGCACACGATCAGCCACAACCCCAGTAGAACAGTTTACTGATAAACTTAATGTAAGATTAAGAGGTAGATCATTCAACATGAAATTAGAATCTACAGAACAAGGTGTTGCTTGGAAGTTGGGTACACCAAGAGTAGATATAAGACCTGATGGTAGGCGATAATGTCTAGCCGTGACATAGCTCCACCTAGACTACCACAACCAAACGGTGCTATTACTCTTGATTATATGTATGATTTAGTTACTACCCTTGATTTTTTTATACAACAACAAGCAAATCCTGGAGAAGGTAGAAATACAAAAATAGTTTTTACTGCTTTACCTACTAGTGATGTAGGTTTAGAAGAAGGAACCTTGTACAGAATAGGAAATGATGTTAAGGTATCTTTATTAAATATCGCAGGAGTTAATGGGAATAGTTCAACTATAACATTAGGTTCTGTAACAGTTTCAGTTTCATAACTGACTGCACACTTGTATAAAAGTTTTTTATCTGTTAAGATGGTGATATGAGTATTGCAAGTCTTTCATATGATGTAACAAATGCCAACCCGATCGGTTTAGCCACTTTAGAAAATGCTTCTAAAATGTTAGCTGACTTTGGTCGTAATGGCGATACTTATGTAGTCCACGCAAAAGAGGGTGAAACAGTTATACCTATGGAAGTTTTGGATAATAATCCAAAGCTGAAAGATATGCTTTTCCAACAAATGCGTGACTTAGATCTAGACCCTTACCGTTATATTGTTGGTAATGAATTAAATTCTATAAATCCTGAAACTGGTCAACCTGAGTTTTTTATCAAAAAACTATTTAAGGGGTTGAAAAAAGTAGTTAAGAAAACAGCTCCCATCGTATTACCGATTGTTGCTCCTTACTTATTACCTACTATGCCTTTATTTTTATCTGCTGGAATAGGTTCTTTAGCTGGAAGTTTGGCAGGAGGAGCAAAACCAAAAGATGCTTTGCGTAATGCTGTCATAGCAGGAGGGTTAGCAGGAGTTGGTAATATGGCTTTTGGTCAAGGTGGTTTTAGTGGTAGTGCTGTAGATGCTGGATTAACAAAAGGTCAATACGATATTAGGAATCTATTTGGTAGTGAGCCTTCACAAGTAGGTACTAATATTCCAACTCAAAATGTAACTGGCTCAACAATAAACACTCTTTCATCAGACCCTTATGCTACAGTAGGTACTAATGAAGGGTTTACCGATGCTTTTACAACTCCGGGAGGTAAAATAACACCCGAAACACCTATTTATAAAAGAAGTTTAAAAGATGTATATGCTACAGTAGAAAAACCATACAGTAACTTAAACGAACAATTTGTTCAATCACAAATTAGTCAAGGCGTTCAACCTAAAGATGTGGGTTATGGTTTTACACAACCAGCTCTTGGATATGATAAAGGTGTTGCTAATCCTAATTTTCAATTCGGTGCAAAAACTTTTGGTCCTAAACAAAAAGGTTTTATGGAAACTTTTAAAGCTTTGAACCCCGAAAAAGAAGGAATATTAGGCACATTAGAAAATTTAGGTAGTAAAGCTAAAGAATTGTACAGTGATTATTTATCGCCAACTCGTGAAAGTATAATGCCTTCCAAAGCAGATATTATGAAGTCAGCAAAAGAAACAGCACAAGCGAAGTATGACACGTTTAAAGAATTAGGTGTGAACTTATCAAAAGATAAAAAACAAGACATACTTATAAAAGCTTTAGAAACAGCAGAAAAAGAACTAGCTCCAAGTGCTTTACAAAAGTTTGCTCCTATCGGGGGTGCTACTGCATTAGGTTTATATGGATTAGATAAGGCAGGAGTGCCAATATTCTCTGTACCAGAAGAAGACCGTTCAAGAATGTTAACTGGTTTAGATTTAATAGAACAAGATCCAGACAAATATAAGTTTAGTAATTTTTATGGTGATAATCCATATTATACATATAGGGCAGAGGGTGGTGAAATAGTCGGTCCTGGAACATCAACCTCGGATTCTATTCCTGCAATGTTAAGTGATGGTGAATTTGTTATGAACGCTAGAGCAGTACAAGGAGCTGGAGGAGGTGACCGTAAAGAAGGTGCTAAACGTATGTACCAGATGATGAAAAAGTTTGAGAAGGTGGCATAATGGCAGAAGAACAAACCGTAATACAAAGAGAAGCCCCTGAAATAGAAGCCTATAAACTGGGGTTAATGGAACAAGCTAAACAGTTAGCAGGAACAGCTCCCTCTGCAGATGACCTAGCAAAACTAATACCAGACCAATTAGGTTTAAGTGATCTACAAGAAGATGCAGTAGATGCTTTAACGAATGTTGGAGAGGGTGGTATAGGTGGTTATAAACAATATTTGACTGATGCTGGAACGCAATTAGGCACAGCAGGAACAACTCTAACAGATGCGTTAGGCACATTAGATACTGGATTAGGTACTATAGGTAGAGCAGAAACTGCTGGAGGTTTATCTACTGGTATATTTGACCCTAATATGGTGCAACAGTTTATGAATCCATATCAAAAAGCTGTAACAGAACAAGCATTAGCTCAGCTTAATAAACAATTTGCAGAGCAACAAGCTCAAAGGGGTGCGTCAGCTATTGGTGCTGGAGCGTTTGGTGGCTCTCGCCAAGGTGTTCTAGAAGGTATAGCCCAACGTGAATTAGGTGATGTAGCAAGTAGAAGAATATATGAAGATTTAGCTAGAAACTTTGGTCAAGCCCAACAGTCAGCAATGACATCATTTGAAAATCAACAAAGACGTCAAGCTAATCAAGCTTCACTTATAGGTCAATTAGCAGGACAAGAAGCTGGGATAGCTGGACAACAAGCAGGAATAAGTGGACAACAAGCAAGTCAAGCCATGCAACAAGCAGGACTTGGCGAGTTAGCTCAAAACCAAGCTTTAAAAGATATTAATGCTATGACCACAGTAGGTGGTATAGATCAACAACAAAGAATGATGGATGAGCAAGCTAGGTTAGAAGGTGAAAGGTTTAAGTTTCTTGAGCCACAACAGAGGTTAAGTTTTTATAGTGATATATTAAGAGGTGTGCCAAGTACACAAATACAAACTCTTACTGGTGGTGGGACTCCGCAAACTCCTTTTTTCCAACAAGCTTTAGGAGCAGGAATTACTGGTCTGGGTTTATATGGGGCAGGAAATAAACTAGGGTTATTTTAATGAATGAATTACAAAGACAAATGGTTCAACAAAATCAACCAATGGGCGGAATCACTTCAGGTTTGGAAGATGAGAATACGCAATCAGCTCAGGCTCTCGGGGGAATTGCGTCTGGTATTGAAACACTTTTTCAAGACATTGATAAAGCGGAAAATCCAAAAGAAATTATGGATGCTATCAGAGGTGATGAAGCCTCGGTGGAGGAGCGTCGTAATGAGTTGGGGCAGTTGGTCGGTAAAACAGATGCTGACCAAACTCCGGAATCTGTTCTAACTATGGTACAACCTATAATGACAATAATAGAATCTACTGGTGGTATAGCTAGTTTAGATACAGAAGAAGCACCAGTTGCACCGAATATTGGTGAAGCAAACCAAGCAGAAGCTATAGCTAGAATGATGCAAAACGAACCTACAGCTATGTTGAGTGAGGGTCTAGTTCCAGGAACAAATCAAAAGATAGATGGATTAAATGCTTTACAAGCTTTACAACAAAGCACTTCTACTCCGTTGGGAGTTTTATCTTTAGCACAAAGACTTGCACCACAAACACCGACTCTCGCATCGTTTCAAAGACAATATGAAGATAAACCAAGTGCTTATGAAAAATATGCAGAAGTATTACCTTACCAATTATTATCTCAGTTTGGTCAAATTGTTGGTAGAAGTCCGACTTTGACAGATGCTGTATTAAGTCCAGAAACAACTAAGTTAGTAGACCCAGTCTTAAAATTAAGTATGCTTAAAGCTAAAGAAAAATCTGATCGTCAAGCTAAAGCAACAGAAGCGTTTACAGAGGCTAAAAGAGATTCTGAAAAAGCTAAATCAGACCTGTATGGTAAAATACTACCAAAGTTTTTAGATCAAAAATCTAGTTTGTTTGAAGCTAAAGATGGTACAATATATACAGTAGATCCTCAAGGTAAACCCTCATTATTTAAACCTGGACAAGATAAAACAGTCATTATTGGGGATACTTTATTAAGGTTAGACCCACAAACAAACAAGTTTGTTCCTGAATATAGCAAACCTGGATCTAATATAAAACTATACAATACAGATAAAGGTCAGTTCGCTATAGACTTTAGCCAAAAAGAAGGTGATAGTTATAAAATAAAAGCTCTTCCAGGAGGCTTGACAGACTCTGAAATTAGTTCTAAATACTTTAAGTTTATTGATACTGGTGATGGTGGTGGTTTTGGTGTTGATACAAGAAAGCCTACTACAGTTAACGAAGATACTGGTTTGACTGTTTTAAATCCATTGTTTAATGTACAAGGTAAAGACAAAACATCTGTACAGTCCACACAAGCAGGATTAATGGTAGTAAACGAAACGAATCCTGACAAATCATTCTTGATTCCGGACACAGCTAAAAAAGAATTTATCAAAGTTGGTAGTAAAGAAACTGGATTTGCATTAGTCAATAAATTTAATGGTGAAACAAAAACTATTCAAGGACTAAAAGAATGGCAACCTGAGTATTTTGAACAACTAGATAGATTTGCAAAAGCTTCTGTAATAGTAAATAATCCAAATGATTATAATCCAGGAGAAGTCAAAAAAGCACAACTTGAAGTAAGTGCCTTGTCTAATAAGTTACTTCCAGCAAGTACCGAGTTTGAAAAGTTAAGAGATGATAATGCTAAAATATTTAGAAAAACTCTCATGGAAGAAGCAGGAATTGATGGTGATTCAGCTGATATTGATAGACAAGTAGAAGAGTTTATATTCAATTTAAATAATGACAGAATTACAAAACTAACAACAAACGCTAGTACTTATGACACACAGAAAAGTTTAAAAGATACTTACTCTAAAATGTTAGGTAAATTGCAAGAAGACACTAATGATAGAGCAAGTAAATCAGAGTCATTAGAAAAACTTGGTAAGTTACAAAAGCTTGTAAGTGAAAGTACTAGAACTGGTGCTACTGCTCCGTTTAGATTAGCTGTTGGTAAATTACTAGAAGACTTAGGTGTTAAAGACTCTGTAATAGGTAATTTAGGTATATCTGAAAAATCTTATCAAGAATTTATTGGTGGAAAACTAGCTAATTTAGAGTTAGCAAGTAAGATAGGTAGCCAGTTTGCAGTTGAGTTTGCATCAAGCTTTCCAGGAAACTTGAACCAGTCAGAGGTTGAATTAATTCAAAATGCTGGAATTAACTTAACAACTACCAAAGATGGTATAGCTGTTATGGAACAGATTTTTAAAGGAGCGGCTGATAGAGATAGACAAGAACAAAAAATCATAAACGATTATATGTCTAATGAAGCTAACAATACCAAAACCCCAATGAAACAATATGCTGAAATAAACGCAAGATTAATTAAAAACAGAGAAGAAAACCCATTAATTACACCTAAACTATCTGAAAAAATAACAGGGTTTACAGAAGAAAAAGAGTTTATGTTGCAAGTAGGTGGTAGTGATAGAACTCAATCTTTTACACTTACACCAGATAGAAGAAAAAAATATGATATAGTAAAAGGTACTGGTGCTCAAACAATTCAAGAGTTTATAGCTAGATCAGCACCTATGCAAGAATACGCAAAAGAAATAAGTGGTAATCCAAACGCTGAATTTAGTAAAGAAGATCTAACAAAAATATTTAATTTATATAGTCCACTTACTTTGGTAAGAAATCCTAACTTTAAGGCTAATTAATGGCAGATTATTTTGCAAATGACCCGAGTCCAGGAGGAGCATCACAAGGCTCTGATTACTTTTCTAGTGACCCCGTTCCAGGAAGTAATTTAGAAGTCGTAACTCCAGAACTAACCACGGATCAAGGCACTTCATTAATACCAGTTGAAGGTGGAGACTTTTTTGATTTACTTAGTTCTTATGCTAGTCGTTTAGGTGTTGCTAATCTACCTTTAGAATCACAAGCTAAAATGTTTGAAAAAGAAGGTAGTGATAGTCCTCCAATAACCACAAATGAAAAACTAAACAAAACTATAGAATTATTTGCAAAAGAAAATAATCGTATTGAAAATGTACTTCAAGATAAATTTGGTGCTAGATATGGTGGTTCTGATAAAGTAGGAGATATATCATTAAGTGTTCGTGATGGATTAGCACGAAGAAACAAATTTGCTGATAGATTAGCTTACTTTAAACGCATACACCCACAAGGAAAGTATTATAGAACTGATGTTGGAGGGGGTAAAACAGAAGAATTATATCAACTCACACAAGATGGAGATGTGTTTAGAGTAGATCCAAATGGGGGGTTTAGTGATTTCAAAGGTGACTTTGGTGATTTTTTAGGTACTGTGGGTACTTTTTCCACTGCTGGAGCTATTGCTGGATCTTTCTGGAAACCTTTTTTAGGAACAGCGGGAGGATCTTTAGTTGGTCAAATGATAGATGATTATTTAACTGGCGAAGATGTTAACTATGAAAACGGTAGAGAGTTTTTTGGTGATGTACTAAGTGGTGATAAGGTTAAACTTGCTTTTTTTGAGGGAGCAGTCAACTCTGTACTCCCAGGAATGGGTAAATATCTTGTAAGTAAAATAGAAGGAACTGGTGGTGTACCTTTTGGGTTTTCAACAAAAAAGACAGCCGCTGAAGCATTACAAGCTCAAAAATTTGCTCAAAAGTCTGGATTACCTTTACTGAGCATCGCACAACTTACAGATAATCAAATAGTAAAAAAATTAACAAATCAACTCATGGGTACATCTGACCTTATAAGTAAAAAAATGACTAAGCAGAATTTAAAGTTATACAACAAACTTAAAACAGAAGTTGAAAAAGATTACAATAATGTAAGCCAAGCAGAACTGGTAAACTATCTTGCTTTGTCCAAGAAAAAATTACTTGATGACACTGTAGAAGTTATTAAGCAAGCTGATCCAGAAAGTCAACTAGGTAATATAAGTTTTGATGAACTTGTAAAAGATGTTGGTAAATTTAAAGAAGGGTATGATACTCTTATTGAAAAAACCTATACTCTTGCCATGCAAACAGCAAAAAAAGATAAAGTTGTTTTTAATTTAAAAGACATTCAAGAAACAGCAGAAAATGTGTTAACTGGTGTCCAAGGTAAAATGGCAAAAAAAGATGCTAAAGGTAATAATATATATCAAAGACTGGGTGGTGAATTACAAGGTGATATTAAAAACTTACTAACACAATTAAGAGCTATGGATCCCGAAGTTGGCACAATAGCTGTTGAAAATTTTGGTAAAAAACGAGTATTTGATTCTTTAAAACAAATGCTTACAGTAAGAAATAAATTATCTGAGATAGCTGGAGAATCGGGTGATAGAAATGCTATAGAAATGATTAAGGCTATTGATAATACTTTAGAAAAGCCCATGAGTGGTGGCACTAATTTTATGAAGTATTTAAAAGAAGCAAAACAATTAACAAGAGATAAGAATGACATTGTTAACTTCACAAGTCTTTCTAGTTTGTTTGATAAAAGGGCAGGATTAAATGTTGATAAAACAATGCAATCAATATTTGAGGGTAAAACAAATGCACAAGACATAAACCTCTTAGCAAAATTTATGCAAGTCGCTGAAGGTGTGAATGATAAGTCTAGTAAGCAACTAATTCAAAAAACAACTGGTAAGGTTATGAAAGACCTACAAGATGGTTTTGTACAATATATATTAAATAGTGGTGAAAAAGCGGGAAAAACTTTATTTGACCTTAAAGTAAATAAACCAGACTTATATAATAAGTTAGTTCCTCATGCACCAACAAGAAAAGCATTAGAGGATTTATCACTAAAAGCTTCACAATTACAAAACAGTGGTGCTCAACAAGCGTTGAAACAAGCTATGGAAAATTCTGAAAACGCTTTTGTTTTATTATCAAATTCTACTGCTAAAGAAGTTTCAGATATGGTGGCTTCAAAAGGTGGTATAAACAGTCCTTTTGCTAATGATTTACGAAGAGCCATAATAAATAAAGTAATGACTAAAAGTGGTATAGCAGAACAAGCGGAAGGTTCTGGAACGATAGTAATAAACAGTGCAATGTTCTCAAAAAATATGACGGACTTGACTGAAGGGCTAGGTGAGTTTCAAAGTTTTAAATCTTTATTCCCACCAAAGTATGTTAAAGCTCTGACTGATAGAAGATTATATAGCTTTTTTATTACTGGTGGCACAAAAGATGCGGGAGCATCAATAGCTACTGGTGCTGTTGTTGGACAATTAAGACAAGGTAAGCCTATTGAGTTTGGTAAAACTATGCTCGTTAGTAATGTTCTGTCAAGCATCTTAGCTAAACCTCCTAGTGTGGTGCAATTACAAAAAGTTCATGACAGATTTAATGCTTATCAACGTCGTGATAAAGTATTTAGTGGATTGACTGCTATGCTTACAAGTTTAGAAAGAGAATTAGGTATAGGTTTACCATTGAGCCCTGAAACTGGAAAACAAGAAACAATAGAAGAAGAAGTTGAAAGAACGGGTGAAACTCCAGTCAGAGGTGATCAAGTAAGTCAAAACACAACAATGTCTAATACAATTACACCAAATACTTTAAATTTGAATCTTCCCGAAGTGTCGGGTGGAGGTTCGTCTAGTAGTCCTCCCCTGAAAACGAACTATGCCTCATTGTTTCCATTTGACACTACGGGAGGAGCAATACAAAGTAGAGCAGGGATTGGAGGGTTAGCATGAATATAAAACAATTACAAAAAGAATTACAACGTGATGAAGGCTGTGTCAATGCTATTTATCTTGATCATTTAAATTTACCAACATGTGGGATTGGTCATTTAATTACTGAGTGGGATGAAGAACATGGACAACCAGTAGGTACTACTATATCTGATGATCGTGTAGCTCAATTATTTGAAAAAGATGTAAAAGTTACGTTAGAAGAATGTAGGGTACTTTATGGAAACTTTGATGATCTACCTGAAGAGGCACAACTTATACTAGCAAACATGATGTTCAATATGGGTAGACCTCGTTTAAGTAAATTTAAAAAAATGAATAGAGCTATAGCTGATGGTGACTATTTAGAAGCTTCTTTGCAAATGGAAGACTCTAGATGGTATAAGCAAGTAACAAATCGTGCAGAGCGTTTGGTGCAAAGAATGGCTCGTCTCCAAAGTTTTCCTATAGGTTAAAATTATGGTAGTTGCAGAAGTACTCACAGGGATAGCCTTAGTACAGAAGTCTGTGGAATTTATTAAGAGCAATATTGATACAGCAAAAGATATAAAAGATATTGCATCACAAATAGATGGCTTCTTTGAAGGTGAAGCCCAAATGAATAAATCACAGGGCAAAGGTCCAGGTTTGAAAGAACAGTTCGGTATTGAGTCAACTGCTAGTGATTTTATTGATAGAAAGCTATTAGAAGAAAAAAGACAAGAACTTAAGAATATGATAAATTTAAGGTTTGGTCCAACAGCTTGGGATCAAATAATAGCTGAAAGGGCAAATCGCATAAATGAAGCTAAAGAAGCTGAAAGACTAAGAAAAGTTGAAAAAAGACAACAACAAAAAGAAATAATAGATACATTGCAAACTATGGGCATTATCTTCTGTGTTATAGCAGTTATAGGCATAGCTATCGGAATGTACTTCAAAGCGTTTGCTGAAGGTAAAACATATCAATCTAAGAATACACAATTCAAAGGTCTTACTAAACAACAACAACTAAATCAAGGTTTGATAACACCTCCTACAATGACCTTGTGTAGACTTATGAAACAAAAAGTATATAAGGATAAAATGGCATGTATCTATAAAGGTGCAAATCAAACTTATGAATTAGAATTTACAGATATTAGAGTTGGATGCCCTAAAAAATATAAATGTGTTTTAAACCCAAATGGTAAAGAACCTAATATTGACCAAGTTATGGAAAGTTTGCGGAGTATTGCTAAATGACACCCAAGCAATTACAAACTGAATCAAAGTATGCTGAG
>CAACVD010001161.1_pt1 | contig 12679 bp, 14 predicted proteins | sample 2381771 | NCBI WGS metagenome assembly CAACVD01 (sample SAMEA5211965, study PRJEB30684) | marine metagenome | biome: Marine; feature: Epipelagic; material: Water | collected 2015-10-15 | depth 15 m | reverse complement strand
TCCACCGTCTTGCTTGAAAACAATTCGGGCGTTATCTGTTTCAGTTACATTGTCAGTATCTGCTTCAATCGTCAATATTGTTGGGCCTGAGGACGATAGATGAAGTATAGAATCGGCACCTGTAGTTCCTATACCAACATTACCACCATTACTGATTCTCATTTTTTCAGCAGCACCACCAGCACTAAAGATTAATTCATTGGCGCTATTTGATTTCATTGAAGCTCTTTCTCCGCCGCCAACTACTTCTCTAAACGTAAAACCTCCAGCAACTCGCCCTATTCCAATATCTCCATTAACTTCTAATTTGGTTGCAGGTGAATTAGTTCCTATACCAACTTTGCCTTGGCGATCAATGCGCATTCTTTCAGTAACACTACCGTTTACTCCAGATCTAACATGAAAACTTAATTCAGCACTAGCTTGACTATCTTCTCGAGTTGCCTGTATTCTTGCATTTGTAAAACTATCACTGGTGCTTACTCCAAATTCTATTCCAACTCCAGCATTGTTAGCGGCATTGTCATTTTGAATTCTAAGTGGATAAGTAACAGCTCCTGCACTTGTTTTAACTATGTGCAATTTATTTTCTGGTGATGTAGTTCCTATGCCAACATTACCCGTGACATTTAATAAGCCAAAAGTACTCGAGCCAGTTCGAGCAAAAGAACCGCTTACGGTTTGTAAAGAAGTAACATTTGTATTTAAAACACCAGTTGCTGTAGACAGGTTGCCTAAAGATGAGGCTGTAGTTGTAGAAAAGTTTTCATCATCACCTAGAGCTGCGGCCAGCTCATTAAGCGTGTTAAGTGTGCCTGGTGCAGAATCTACTAAATTGGCGATTGCAGTATTAATGTTAGTATCGATTTCGCCAGAAGTTAAAATAAGTCCCGTCGCTGTTTGCAGGGAAGCTATATCAGAATCATTGGAAGATATGTCGGATTTTAGGCTGCCTGTCGCAGTTTGTAGTCCTATGACGTTTGTATTTAAAACGCCTGTTGAGGTATTTAGGGAAGTAAGGTCCGTATCGTTAGAGGTAATTAATCCGCTAACAGTTATGATTTTAGAATCTAGATTGCCAGTGGCGGTAGAAAGAGCGCCAGTCGCTGACTGCAAAGATGAAACGCTGGCGTCGAGAACCCCAGTAGCAGTGTTTAAAGCATTTATTTCTGTGTCGTTAGAGGTAATTAATCCACTGACTGTTATGATTTTAAAATCGAGGTTGCCAGTAGCTGTTGATAATAAGCCTGTTGCTGTTTGAAGTGCAGAAATATCTGAATCGTTTGAAGATATATCAGACTTTAAACTGCCAGTTGCGTTTTGTAACTCCACGCTTAAAATTCCCGTAGCGGTTTGAAGGGTAGAAAAGTTTGAAGATACATCTGCGTCTAAAATGCCTGTCGCAATTTTTAGAGCGGAAATTTCAGAATCATTAGATGATATATCGGACTTAAGACTGCCTGTAGCGGTTTGTAGGACGGATATACTTGAATCATTTGAAGATATGTCTGATTTTAAACTACCCGTTGCGGTTTGTAGCCCTATAATGTTTGTATTTAAAGTGCCTGTGGCGGTATTTAAAGATGTTATGTCAGAATCGTTAGAGGTAATTAACCCGCTAACGGTAATAATTTTTGAATCGAGGTTTCCAGTGGCTGTTGTTAAAGCACCAGTAGCGGTATTTAGGGCAGCAAGATCTGCGTCATTAGACGTTATTAGGCCACTAACTGTAATAATTTTTGCATCTAAATTTCCAGTTGCAGTTTTTAGTAAACCCGTAACAGTTTGAAGAGTAGATATATCAGAATCATTAGATGATATATCGGATTTTAAACTACCTGTTGCGTTTTGTAATGAAGAAATATCAGAATCGTTGGAAGATATATCTGACTTTAGACTACCAGTTGCTGTTTGCAGGCCTATGACATTTGTGTTTAAAACACCTGTTGCGCTATTTAAGGCGGTTATCTCTAAATCATTGGAATTTATTAATCCACTAACAGTTATGATTTTTGTATCTAGATTTCCAGTAGCTGCTGATAGTAAGCCAGTACTAGTTTGAAGGGAAGAAATGTCAGAATCATTAGAGGTTATCAATCCGCTAACGCTGGAAATATCCTCTCTTAAAGCTCCTGTGGCTGTGTTTAAAACTCCTGTAGCTACATTTAAACTATTTAAAACAACATTGCTAGATATTTCAAGTGTATTTGCGAGGGGGGTAGAAGACACTACCGAAATAGAATCTTCTCCAGAAATTGTTACAGATATGCTCATGCTGTCTTATTGTCAATAATTGTTACAGATCCCCTTAATAATTTTTGAGATGAACCGTCAGCATTATCGACAAAAAAGTCATAAGAGCTTGGAGAAATAGATAGGGCCGAAGTTTGATCTTTCGTTAAAGAAAGTGTGGCAATGCCATTTGCAGGATCTCCAATAAGACCTGTTGTAAAATCCGCCTGTAATTTATTATTACTATCTACTCTAATTTGAGATGCTAAAGAGGCACCACTTAAATTAAAAGCAGAGCCGTCTGAATTTTTTAGTGTTAGAGTTATAGAGAAGCTAGCTCTTTTCTCAATGCTTAAATCTTGTGTTCCTGCTGCCATACATGGATTTACACTTTTTTATTTATTTTTCTTCAGATTTAGCCATTTTTGTTAAAGTAGCATAGTATATGGATTTACCCTTTTCGGGCCCATATTTTTTTATAAAATCTTTTATGGAGACTTTTTTTTCTAGCCTAATAAATTTTTTCTTTTGATCTTTAGTTAAGGCTTGAGATTTTTCTCCTTTGGCCCTTTCTATTTGCTCTTTTGTTGGAGCGCCTTTATCGCCAACTTTGCGCATTTTCTCCTTAGAGCCTTGTTTTATTCGCTCTTTTTTCTTGCGGATGTTCTCCCAAAGACTTGCGTTACTTTTAATTTGATCTGAAAAATCTAGCTCCATGTAAGTTGTTTACACTTAACCAGAGCAAGATTGACATTCTAACAAATTTCTACCTAATTCTTGTGAGGGATTTGTACCTCTTTGATAATACAAGCTCTTTACACCCTGTTCCCAAGCAAATATCATTAGCTGACTAACGTCCTTGGGGGATGACTTGGGATGAACCATAATATTTAAACTTTGGGACTGATCAATAAATTTTTGACGTTGAGCGGCTTGAATAATTACTTCTTTTTGGCTTATTTCTCCAAAGGTCTTATAAATGTCTTTTTCATCATCTGAAAGAAATTTTAGATGTTGCACTGATCCGCCCTTGACTAATATGCTTTTCCATGTCGCCACATCGTTTTTTTCGTATTTTTCTAGTGCTTTCTGTAAGTATGGATTCTTATAAGTAAATTTTCCTTTGGCCAAATCTTTAACAAAGTAATTTGAATTTAGTGGCTCAATGCTTGGAGAAACTTGACCCAGAATAAAAGAACTTGAGGTGGTGGGGGCTATGGCCATCGTCGTGACGTTTCTTAGGCCATAGCCCTTTAACACCTCTGGCTCGCCATATACTTGAGCCATTTGCTTAGATGCGTTCTGTGTCTTCTCATAGACAAGTTTGTGTATCTCAGAGTTTAGGAATTTAGCCTCCATTGATTCAAAGGCTATGTCCTTAGACTGAAGAAATGAGTGCCAACCAAGAACACCAATCCCAAGCGCTCTTTGTTTTTCAGCGAATTTTGCTGGGGCATCCATAAATGGAATTTTTTTACATTTTTGAATAAATTCTGTCATGACTGCATCCAGGAACATTGTTAACGTTTCTGGTGCGTCGGTTTCTTTCCACTGATCGTATTCAACCAAGTTCATAGAAGAAAGATTACATACAAAAGATTCGTCTGGGCTTGAGTGAAGTGCTATTTCAGAGCATAAATTACTTGCGTGAATTTTTAAACCCTTGTCTTTATAAACTTGAGGAGCGTTGTTGTTCATAGCGTCAGAAAAGAAAATATAGGGGTAACCGCTTTCGAACCGTTTTTTTACAATCGATCCCCAAATTTTACGCTTTTCCTTGTCGCCCGCAAGCATCTCTTTCATCCAATCGTCTCCGATGGTTACTGCAATTGATAGATTTTGAATGGCATGCCCATCGCTACGAATTTCAAGAAATTCAGAAATATCTGGATGGTCTACTGGCATATAAGCAGCAAAACTACCACGCCTTACGTTGCTTTGTGAGACGACATTTGCTACTGTTTCAAAGATTTCAAGAAAATGAACGGGGCCATTTGACTTGCCACCACTTGATATTTCAGCCCCACGCTCTCTTATGTCTCCAAAATATCCAGAGGTTCCTCCTCCGCCTTTTGTCATCATGCCAACTTCTGACCCCTTGCTTAGGATCGATTCCATTGTGTCGTCAATATAAGAACCAAAACATGAGATCGGTAATCCCCTTTTTAGGCCAAAGTTGGCCCAGATAGGACTGGATAGGCTATAAAAACCCTTAGACATATAGTCCTCGAATTTATCCGCAAATCCTGGAATGCCCAAAAACTTTTGTGCAGCTTCTGAAATTTCACGTACTCTTTCTTCTGGTGTTTGACCCTCTTGAAGGTAACCCCTTTTAAGAAATGTTCTAGAATCCTTATTGAGCCAATAGTAATCTTTTAGCATAATTACTGGTCTGATTCTGGCTGTTCTGGCTTTTTTGGATTCAATTGTTTAATCAATTCATTGATTGTTTCAATCTTTGAGTTTAGGCTGTCGATATTCGATATTTTATTTTCGACCTCTTCGCCAATATTTGAGTGCTCCCCAATTGCTACTGGGTTATTTAGGTAAACCATTAAATCTGATATTTCTATATCTCTTTGGCCAATTAGTTTTGTTAGTATTGCATTTAAGTAATTCATAATTAGAATAAATCGTCTTCGTCGAATGATTTGTCTTTTTTAGAGTATTCTACTGGACGTTTAAAGAAGAAGTCTGTGGCGGAATTGCCCAATACATCCTCATCAAACCATATAGTAAGTTCTATTTTATCTTTGTCAACATCAAAAACGGGTTCAAAGCCAATTTGTTGAAGCGACTCGTTAAGTCTGTTTTTGATAAATTCTTTTAAAATGTCTGCGCTTAACCCTTCTCTGCTATAATCGCCAATAATCCAATCAATAATATTAGACTCAGCTTCAAATGCACACTGAGCTTCTTCCTTAAGTCTGTCTGGCAGATCGGCGTTAAAAAGTTCTGGGTATTCTTCTCTTAAGGTATTTAAAATTTTTGTTCCAACTAATCCGTGAATGTTTTCTTCACGACTTGTGTATGCAACTTGTTGAGCCGTATCTTTAAGAACATTGTCAAACCTATTAAACCAATTAATAATATAGAACTGGCTAAATAGCGAGACGTTCTCAACAAACAGGGTAAACAAAATCATTGAATAAATATACTGTTTCTTTTCGTCCTTGTAGCACTTTTCTAGATATTTTTTAAGGTAGTCTACACGGCCCTTAATTATGGGTAACTTTAAGTTTTCTTCAAAAACATCTTCAAGTCCAAGCACACTTAAAAGTCTTTCATACGCATTGTTGTGAATGACTTCTATGTTAGCCATAACGTAACCAAGGTCAGTAATGCCTGGATGTGGCAAATTGTCTCCCAGATTTGCCCAGAACTTTTTTACAGAAACCTCTACCTGTCCAATGGCCGAAAGAGTTCTCTTTATCATTTCTCTTTCTTGGTCGTTCATGTTCACTCTAAAATCTTGTACGTCAGATTGGAAATTAAATTCCTTATCTGTCCAAAATCCATTGTGCATGGCGTTAACAAACTCATCTGTCCAGGGGTACAGATTCGGCTTCCTTGATACTTGTTCTTCGAATAACATACTTATCAATTTACACAACCGTCTTATTATGTCAACTTTTTTCTGCAAAAAAATAAAAAATAAAAAACTACTTGACTTTTAGTGTAGTCGTGTTAAAATCCACTAAACGAGTGAGCGAACGTAGTGAGCGAATGAGTTATAGTATATATATAATAAATATTTAAAATACTTATAAGATATTTAATAAAATATATAAAAGATGTTGACTTTTTTAAAAAAGCCTTCAAGATGCAAGTCAAATGATAAAAATCGAAAAAGATGACAGGAGTTTTTACTTCTGTGAAAGTGCTGACTGGTCTTCTGTTAATATAGCAGAATCAGAAGCGGATGCGGCGAGGCTGTCCTTGTCTGAGGCTAATGAATTCTACGGCAAAGAATTACACCTTTCCGCCTGCATGAGAGTAAAGAAAATAGAAGAATCTCTTGAAGATCGTGATATTCTGTTTAGAATAGAAGAGGTATTGGCAGATGCGGGTATGCACAAGGAATCTAAACTAATGTCTGAAATTTTAAAAAAAATATAATGATAGCAATAGGAGGATTAGCTAGATCAGGTAAGGATACATTGGCTCAAGGTTTGGCCGATATTATCAAGGAAGATTTTGGGTGCGAAGTTAAAATATATTCTTTTGCTTCGCCTATAAGAAATCAGTTAAGTAATTTACTGAAAGAGTATTATCAAATATCACCATTTACAGAAGACAACGACGAGAAGCTTATAATTAGACCCGTAATGGTTGCCCATGGAGAGCAGATGAAGAAAAAATTTGGCAAAGATATTTGGCTTAAAGAACTTTTTAATACGATCAAAGAGGATAGATTTAAGAATGAAAAATTATTTCCTATAATTTCTGACATCCGTTTTGATTTTGAAGTTGAAGCCGTTCAAGATGGTGGGGGTATGGTAGTCCACATAAAAAAATTAGGCAACAAACCACCAAACGACATAGAAAAATTAAACGATCCTATCGTGCGCAATTCAGCCAATTTAAAACACACTTGGCCTAAATACGAACCAGATAATATGATTGAATGTAATGATCACGCACAAATACTGTGGCAAATATTAAAAGAATCAAATCAAGCATGGAAGAAGATATACAGTTAATAAATAAGGTTAAAAATAACAGAGACGAAAATAGCTTAAAAGAACTAATTGAAAGACACTCTGGAATATACGTAGAAATGGTTAATAAATATTTGCCCAATTCAATGGAGGGTATCAACAAAAATGATGTTCTTGAAGATAAAAACTTTTGTATTTATGACGCTGCAATAAAATTTGACGAAAACAAAAAGGCAAAATTTAGCACATACATAGGGAACCTGGCCAGGTGGAAGTGTTTAAACATTTATAATAAAAAAACAAAATTTCCCCAAGAATCTATTTTTGAAGATTTCTCTAGAAAAAATATTAGATTCTCTCAATCAGAGGCGCTAGATATAGAAAAAGAAGAAGACATAAAAAATGTTTTTAAAATTATAAATAATTCTCAAGATCCAAGGGTTCAAAAAATCTTTAAAATGCGCTATCAAGACGGTAAAAAATTAACTCCTTGGAAAAAAATTGCGAAAAAGCTTGACTTATCGATACAAGGATGTATTAATATTCACAATAAACATTTAACAGAGATAAAAAAATATGTATAGTAATGTAACAATGGTAGGGAATCTTGCAAGAGATCCCGAGTCACGTCAGGCTGGTGAATATAATGTCACACGCCTTGTAGTAGCAGTAAATGATGGTCGTCAAAAGGACAAGGTTTCTTATGTCGACGTAGAAGCATGGGGCAAACTCGGAGAGAATTGTCAGAAGTATCTAACCAAGGGTCGTCAAATTTTAGCTGATGGTCGTATTGTCCAAGATACTTGGGAAAAAGATGGTAAGAAACAGTCTAAGCTTTATGTTAAGGCGGCTAATGTGCAGTTCCTAGGAAGCAAGGCTGATGCACAATCTGCGCCAGCAGCATCCTCAAGTTCTAATGCAGGAGACGACGAAATTCCGTTCTAATGCAACTTACCGTAGAGGCACCCATTAATTCCCTTTCTTTTGGGAATGTGAGCTACAACATCCTCCGCCAACTTTGGCGGAAGGGTGTTGATGTTTCTTGGTTTCCTACCTCTGGAAATTGTGACTTAAAAGCATTCAATAATATCGAAAAAGATTTTTTGAACTGGCTTGAGCTGTCAGCAAACAACGCTTCTAAAAAGATTTCAAAAGAAATCCCATGTTTTAAGCTTTGGCATTTAAACGGTTCTCAATCAAGAATTGGAACAAAACAATGCCTGTATACTTTTTATGAACTAGACGAGCCAACTCCAGAAGAAATTAATTTAGCGAAGTTTCAAGATAAGATTTATTTTTCTAGTGAATATGCGTCTAATATTTTTAAGAAACACGACGTTGACTCCTTTGTTTTGCCAGTTGGTTTTGACGAGGATTTTCATAAGACGAATAAAGAGTATCTAAATCCAGATATAGTTCATTTTGGCCTTATGGGCAAGTTTGAAAAACGCAAACATACTGAAAAGATCATTAAGCTTTGGTTGGCTAAGTATGGTAATAATAATAAGTATCAACTATCTGTATGTGTAACAAACCCATTTTTAAAGAAGGAAGAAAATGAAACAATCCTTTCTAATTGCTTAGACGGCAAGCGTTACACCAATATTAATTTTTTACCACATCTGCAAACAAATTCAGAGGTGAATGAATTGCTGAATGCAATCGACATTGATTTAACTGGATTGAGCGGGGCTGAAGGGTGGAACCTACCATCTTTTAATTCTACATGTCTTGGTAAATGGTCTTTGGTTTTGAATGCCACTTCGCACAAAGATTGGGCTACGGGCGATAACTCTATTCTGGTTGACCCAAACGGCCAAGAAGAATGTTATGATGGAAAGTTTTTTCATAAAGGTCAGCCCTTCAATCAAGGAAATATCTTTTCTTGGGATAGCGACGTTGTGGCACAAGCCATGGATGTAGCTGTCTCTAAAAAGGGACAAATTAACACTGAAGGAGAGAAATTAAAAGACAAATTTTCTTACAGTCGCTCTGTAGACCGCTTACTTAAAGGGATCGAAGAGATGTCTTAACATTGGCACGATCAGTGCAAAGAAGAACGCCTATGTATTCAAACTTAATAGATCAAATTGAAAGCGCCTTTTATGAAGGCTTTAACGGTGGCTCTTTTTCTAAACACGGAAAAGGCTATGTAGGACCAATAGAAATTAAAGATGAGGAAGACTTCTATCTAATTAAAAAAGTTATTGTTGGATTTAGCTCAGATGAAATTACTGCAAATGTTAGAAAAAGCATTTTAAAGATTTTTATCAAAAACGAAAAACAAAAACCTATAGATGTGGTTAGTCTGCGAATTGATGCAGATTATATAGACTCTTCTAAAATTTCCTCTAAATTAAAAAACGGAATCTTGGAAATCAAACTGCCAAAGTCTCAAAGCTGCAAAACAGTTGAAATTTCTGTTGATTAAATAACAAGACCCTCGGTAGAAAATGTCGGGGGTCTTTTTATAATTCATTATGCCTTTATATTTATATGAAAACGAAGAGACTGGAGAAGTCTTAGAGGTCCTACAAAGCATGAATGACTCCCACGAGTACAATGGTGAGGACGGCTCAGAGAAAGGACGCTGGAGGCGTGTTTTTGTTAATCCTAACCTATCTTCTGACACTGACATAGATCCGTTCAGTGCTGATTCTTTTAGATCTTCAACTGTTGGCAAAAACGATACTTATGGAGAACTTTTTCAAAGAAGCGCAGAAGCATCTGAAATGAGGGCTGCAAAAAATGGAGGGGTTGACCCAATTAAAAAGAAGCAATACGATGACTATAGCAAGATGACAAACGGCAAGCTTCACCCACAACAAATGAAAGAAAAGTTTGACAAAGCCGTAGAAAAGGCGGATAAAGCTGGAATTAAAGTAGAGCTTTAAATTGAATTATTCATTGCAAATAAATCAAAAGAAAAATCTAAATTACATTCTACGTCAGAACCAATTGCGGCGCTATAAGACTGAGACTCCAACCTTCCGCTAGGCAACTCTAGGGTAACTGATTTGCCTGTAATATTTGTCATCTGAAGTGTTATTTTATAAAAAGCTTGATTATCTAAATATTTTTTTAAATCTCTTTCTGCAGAAAAATCTTCGTAATCTTCATTTCTATTTACCCTAAAAGTAGAAACTTTATTTGTAAAAGAAAAAGAGCCTTCCGTCGGGAATAAAGCTTTTCTTTTTATTGGGTATTTTTTACCTATGGTGTAGATTTCTTTAGATCCTACATCCGCTTTAAAATCAAAACCCTGTATTGAATCGGTTTCTATAAGAAACGTTTCTACATTATTTAATCCGCTAATGCTTATTGATGTGTTGTAGCTGGGAAAAACAGAAGAGCCCGTCAAAGATCTCTGAAATTTATTATTTAAACCAGTAAAACTGTAACCCAATGGGAATGAATTTATAATATTTGTTTGATCTCCAGTTAGGTTTATGCTAGGGGCTTCTCCAGAAAAAGAAAAGTTATCCCCGTCTTTTCCAGAAACTCTTTCGGCTTTCATGTTATAAGCAGTAAAAGAATAATCTGAATCAACCAGCCCATTTGTTGTTTGAGACATTGAGAAAGAATCTAAATGACAATTTCCAAAAGAAATCATATCAAAACCACTCAAATTTGCGTGTATTGAGTCTCTACCAACTTGATCAGCAATTATCCCATAAAGATTAAAATCCTTGTTTAAATCTTCCACTAAACCAGTAGGCGTAAAGTACTCTAAAAACAAATCATCGAAATCTTCGTTTTTTTGTAGTTGTAGTTTTACTTCTACTCCAGGTTTAAAAAAATGATTTAAAGAAGATTTGGAAGAAATGACCTGCTCTTTATTCTCTGGAACAGAAAAACTAAAATTTAAATTATTTATATAAGACAAAAAATCAACCCCATCTCCGCTATTACTACTGACATCAAAAGCTGGAGATCCCCCCTTTAAAAGAGAAATGTTGTTATATCTTATGACTGGTCTTTTTATATTAGTTGTCATGATAAAAGTTATTTAATAATATATTCTTTTGATACCTTAATATCTCGTCAATTTTTATTTGAATATCATTACAGTCCTTATAAACAAATGTATGCTGCATGGACTTTGCTACAAAAAACTTTCTTTTTCTATAAAGCTGAGGAATGCTCAATTCAAATGGACTTGCGTTTTCATGTTTTTCTATAAAATGCAATATAGCTATTGTTTCCTTATTCGATCTATTTTTAAGATTTAAAGTTAAATCCTTTATCAATCCTTCGTTATTGTTTGTTTTGTTGTAAATTAAAAATGAATTTTTTGAATCACTTATTAAGTTGCTCCTATTTGAAGAAACAGAAACATCATCATCTATATCATAAAATAAAGATTGAGACCAAACGCTGCTACCAGTTATTCCAGTAGGGCTATTATTTATAGTTGAGTTGTGGCCAGAGACACAATAATAAAAACTTTCTGCTCTATTCACCTGACCATTTGAAAAAGGATTGGACGAAACATCATAATTAGGAAAAGAAACTACATCAAATTTTTCATATGTTCCGCCATCAATCCAACCAGTCCTTATGTTGTCTGTATTTAAGTATGAAGACCCGCTCCAATCAAAAATAGATGCGTGGCTGTTTTTTTGTAAATTTAATTCTACATCAAATAGATTATTATGAAATTTAAAGTCATAATCTTTTATTAAAAAATCTTTTAAATTTTTATAAATATTTCCAGTCGGAAAAGCTATCTCTACACCACTGACTGTCTGGGTATTAAAATCTAGGTTGCCACTTTCTTTTTGTGACACATCTTCTAATAAGTGCAAAAAAGAGTTTGCCTCATCTTCTGTTTTGTTGGAAAACTTTAAGTTTAGGTCTAGCTTAGTTCCGTTTATGCCAATAGCATATTTAATGGCAGAATTGTCTCCACCATTTAAATAGGGATCTTCATAAGTAAAGTTTACAGAAGATCCGTATTCTGGCACAAAAGAACTGGCAAGAACTGATCCGCTTGCATTTAAATCTCTATTATAAATAGCCAGTTCTTCGCTCATGCTATTAACCTCTTAGATAGTTTAGCGAGCCACCCATTCTAGATTCTTCTTGTATTACCGTTGTTACTGCTTGCCTTACTCTATCTGCAAACTGACGCTGATCTTGACCCTGCGATTCTCCATCGGTTTGTGAAGCCGATCCGCCCTCTATGCTAAATGAAAATTCCGAATTATTGGTTATAGAAGAAGAAGAAACTGAATTTCCTATCTCAGATGAAACTGGTGTTATTGCCCCTCCGTTTTGAAAGCCCTGCATGGGCAATACTCCATTATTTAAAGAGCTTAAGAAATTAGTACCGTACTTGTCTACGGCAGATTTTTTAACAACAAATTCTCCTGGAGTTAACATTGCTGGTACTGTGTCTGTTGATCCAACTGGACCACCATTTGCGAATCCAAAAAATCCACCAAGCGTCGATCCAAATGTTCCGAATCCACTTGAAAATCCACCTAAAACACTACTGAATAGTCCACCCACACCTCCGCCAGGTGCCCCACTAAATAACCCACTGAGACCCTGTTTAAATCCACCAAATATATCACCAAGACCTGTCTTTAATCCACCAAACAAATCTCCAAATTTATCTTTTAATCCAGAGAAAAATCCCTTTTGACCTTCGCCTTCTCCGCCAAGACCTTCTTTGACTGCGCTCTTTATCGACTCAGCTTGATCGCCCCCAGCTCCGCCTACTATTGATCCAACATCTTGAACAAATAAAGGATTAGTCGCTGTTGTTCCTGGGGCCGCTG
>CAACVD010001160.1_pt1 | contig 12683 bp, 16 predicted proteins | sample 2381771 | NCBI WGS metagenome assembly CAACVD01 (sample SAMEA5211965, study PRJEB30684) | marine metagenome | biome: Marine; feature: Epipelagic; material: Water | collected 2015-10-15 | depth 15 m | reverse complement strand
TGGACAGCGAGGACGATTTTTGTTTTTATATCGTTCAACATAATGTTGTCCTATTGTAAAAGCGGGAGTTCGAAACAGGGAAATGCTCCCGCTCTTATGGATATTTATATAGATTTGTGGGTAAAATGATACCAGAAAGTCAAGAAGAATTTCAACCAGGGGCCGAAAGGATAAAATGAACTCTGCCCCTGGTTTCCTTGCGAGAGCAAGATAGGTCTCATCCATCTGCTTGGGAGGTAGACTTCAAAGACGATTACTGATTCTCGCTATCAGTAATCAAGAGAAAGGGTATTTTACCTACAAAAATAAGGAAATGTAGGAACACATTGCGGAGACAACTATACCCCTTCTCTTCATTACTGAAGAGTTCTCTTAAAATTTTTCTTTCCTAATTCCTCAATGTCATCAAGTTCATTAAGGTCTGAATTTAGAAGCTGCCTTGTCATTGAGATACTACTGAGTTCTCCCGCAGTATGGGCTATTGACCAGAGTTCCTTGAGCCAATGATAAGCAATTCCCTTCTCTTCATCATATTCTAAATTAGGTTCTTGATTATTTTTGATCTTACGTTCAATATTTTTGATCATCAAATCTTTCATCTTTTCTCTTTCTTTATGGTCCATGTTAAGCCTGGACTCTTTTTTCGTATTCTTTGTCAACTAACTGAGAGAGAATACCAGATATCTTTCTGTCTTTCCCTGCTAACTTCTTTAATTTTTTGTGAGTTTCTACTCTCACAATAACTGATTTGTATTTTGTTATGTCGGTCATCACTTTCTCCTTTTATAAGATAATCTATATTATCTCCTATCATTATGTCAAATCTTTTTCTTTTTTCCTTCTATCAACCAGGACTTGAGTTTTTCCCCTAGGGATTGTGAGGCTAAATCAATCTTGTTTCTGAGGCTATTAACGATATTCTCATCAACAGTTTTTTCAGATATCAAATCAATATAAGTCACATTGTTCTTTTGCCCGATACGGTGCGCTCTGTCTTCTGATTGAATTCTTTTTTCTAAATCATAGTTATTTGAAAAATAAATAACAGTATGTGCCTGGGTCAATGTCAATCCATAACCACCTGTTTGTTGATTGGCTACAAAAAATCTAACAGGACTTTCCGGGTCCTGAAAAGTTTTAACAATATCCTGTCGATCTTTATCCTTGGTATCTCCAAAGTAAGTGACTACAGTTTCTTCACCATACTTTTTTGATAAAGCTTTTTGTATATCAAAAATACTTTGTCGATAGTTTGCCCAGATAATTATCTTACCTTCTGCTTCTTCAATTACATTCAGCAGCTCATCAAGTCTATTATTTTTTAAAGGTATTGATTGGCCGTCGTCCGTTGGCAAGTATCCACAAGTAATCTGATGAAGTCTTAAAAGCATTGTCATTGTATTCGTGACTGATAAAATATCCTGGTCGAGTTGCGTAATAGCAAAAGTCGATAGATCATTATAAGCTTTCTCTTGTTCTTTAGTCATCTCTACATATCGAGGTTGATAAATTTTCGAAGGAAGATCTAAACAATCTTCTTTTAAAACTCTAAAAGAAAAAGTTCCTAGCTTTACAGACAACTCATCTAAGTTTCGAAAGCCAACGATCTGGGAAAAAGCATGAGTAGAACTATGTCGTTTTACTTCGATAGCGTACCTTGCCTTGTAAGCATAGTAAGAACTAAAACCTAAAAGATCTTCATCTAAAAACTGACATTGAGAATAAAGGTCCATAGGATTTTTAGTGACAGGAGATCCTGTCAATATTCTTCTATAAGAAGCTCTCTTACAAATCTTTAAAATATTTTTTGTACGTTTCGCAGTTGTACTTTTTATCGTAGTGCTTTCATCAATAGCCATGAGAGAAATAGTTCCTAGTAAATACTTTTCTAAAAATTGTATAGAAGGTTGATGAGCTAATGCTTCAACGTTCATTAAAAAGATATCAAGTCCGTCAAAACTTTTCTGCAGCTCATCTAATTTTTTTTGATCTTCTTTTCTTCTTGAGCTCGGTGCAACCCAGGTAGTGATCCTAGTTTCAATATGTTCTGGTAGATGTGCGGGGATTTCTAATCGCTCCCAATTACGATAAACACCTTTCGGTGCAATAATAACTGCGGCATTAATCTCTCCTGCATCATAGAGCATGGCAATATTATCAATCAATACTTTTGATTTACCTGTTCCCATCTCCATGAAATAAGCAAAATCTTTTTTTTCCCAACTACAACCTAATGCTTGCAATTGATGATTAAATGGCTTTGTCTTAAAATTCGGATACATAACTAATAAAAACTTTCTACGTTCTTTATATAGGATAATCTATATTGTTGTCAAGTCTTTTGAAACACAAAAAGAAGTCATGTAAAGATTGGGTGTTGCAATAGAATAGTATAGGTCTTGAGCTGCAGTTCTACATTCTTTCATAGAATCAAAGGTATATTTGAATTGTTCTTCCACACAAGTTTGACCCAGGGGAATAGTGGGATCGTTTATACACATCCAAATTAACATAAAATATTTCATACTTGAAATCCTATAACAAATAATTTATCTATTAAATATATAATTACAGAATGTTAAAACACTTAGATCTATTTAGTGGAATAGGCGGATTTTCTTTAGGATTAGAATCTGCAGGTTTAGTTGAAACTGTTGCTTTTTGTGACTTTGATGACTACTGCCAAAAGATTTTAAAAAAGAATTTTTTAGGCGTTCCTATTTATGGAGATGTGAAGGAGTTAAATTATGAAAGACTTAAAGCAGATGGAATTGATACAATCGACATCATCACAGGAGGATATCCTTGCCAACCTTTCTCCGTTGCAGGTAGAAAAAAAGGTGAAGAAGATCCGAGACACGTCTGGCCAGAAATGCTTAGACTTATCCAAGAGCTCCGACCCACTTGGGTTATTGGAGAAAACGTTGGTGGACACATTAAACTCGGTCTCGACACCGTACTTGAGAACTTGGAGAGTGAAGGTTACTCCGCAAGGACGTTTAGTATTTCAGCTTCTAGCGTCGGTGCAAACCACAAAAGAGAAAGAGTCTGGACTTTGGCGCACTCCCGACGCAGTAGCGGGAGGGAGCAATCTCCCGGGAATAAAGAAAGCTCTAGACTCTGGTCATTTGAAAAGACCAAGCGGTCAACCGATACAAGTGAGGCTACAGGATCAAGTGAGAGAGCCGAGACTATGGCCGACACCCAACGCAAGAGATTGGAAGGACTCAGTCAACAAAGTTCCTCCCTCAGTAGGGAAGACCAGGGGGCACAGTCTTGGAATGAAAGTAGCGGAGACAAAGATTTGGCCGACACCAAGAGCGGCAATAGGAATGAACATGAGACTAACAGAGAACATGGCAAAACTACATCACAAGAAATACCTAGAGACAGAGGTAGCATATCAAGAGTCAGCTCCTGGTGGGAAGTTGAACCCGACGTGGGTAGAGTGGCTTATGGGGTTTCCAAAGGGGTGGACAGACTTAAATGTTTAGGCAATTCAGTTGTACCTCAAGTGCCTTTTTTGATAGGACTAACAATAAAGAAGATTATAGAAAATGAATAAAGTATATGTGACTACGAATACGAAACTACCAACAGGTGGATATCGTGATATTTCAGATTGTGAAAGATTTGGTAAGCCGATTATAATGTTTGAGAACCCTAGGCAAGTCCAGGTAAACTCTTCTCGATTTGTATTCTCCGTAGAGAATAAATTAAAAGATTTTACTTCAAGTGACTTTTTATTATTGATGGGGGATCCGGTGTTAATTGGCATAGTTTGTGCAGTTGCGGGCAAGCTTACAAATAATAATTTTAAAGTCTTGAAATGGGATAGAGAAACTGCTATATATATTCCTATAACGATAGAATTAAAATAGGAGAATAAAATGGGTCTATTAGATAAAGCCTTAGAGCAATCTAAAATTAATTCTTTAGATAGCTCAGACGTTAAAGATCTTGGTGAAGCTTGCAATGAACTAGATAATGTTCGACAAGCTAAAGTTGACAAAGCTGCCGAGATAAAAAAATTAGAAGAAAGAGAGTTTCAATTAGAAAATGAAATTATCCCTTCTATGATTGAGAGTGCAGGTGTTAAATCTTTAACACTTACTGACGGCTCAAAAGTTTCAATCAGAGATCAACTACGTGCTAACATCACAATGGAAAACGAAGATTATTGTTTTACCAGGCTAAAAGAAATGGGCCTTGATGATGTAATTAAGAACGAAGTAAAGTTGACCTTTGGTCGTGGACAAGATTCTGATGCAATCAATCTCGTAGGTGAACTACAAGATCGTGGTTTATACCCTAGTAATAAAAAGGGTGTTGCATGGAATACACTCTCCAAACTAGTAGAGGAACAGATATCCAAAGGTTCGATGACATCTGTTGATCAAGAAAAGTTTGGGGTTTACACTTTTAAAAAAGTGAAGATCGAACGAAAGAAATAAAAAAGGAAAAATAAAAAATGACAAATCAAAAAGCTAACGGCTCTGTCACCGTAAAGGCAGAAACTTTACCTGTTGCAAACATCGAGGCTCTCGAAAAAATGGCAGGTGCAGGTCTAGAGACCGTCACAGTTGACGATCTTCCTCAACCAAGACTTAAAGTATTACAGGCTATATCTCCTGAGGTAGCGGGTAGTAAAGATAAAGCTCCTGTCAAAGGAGCCAAAGCAGGCTTAATTTTTAATAACACTACTGAAGCGTGTTACCCCGAAGAGGGCGTAGATGTTGTAGTTTGTGGCTATGAAAAGACTTGGGTAGAGTGGCAAGAGAGAGGCACGGGGGGACCAGGTGCGCCTGTGAATGTATATCTTCCTAAAGATAAACCAACTGATTCTGTTCGAGGGGATGATGGTAAGTTTCGTTTATCAAACAACGGAAATTACATAGAGGAGACAGCAAACTTTTATATGCTCGTGTTGAATCAAGGACCTACACCAGAAGCTGTTGTTATGTCTTTATCAAAGACAGGACTGAAAGTTGCTAGGAATTGGGCTTATAGTTTAAAGAATGAATTTATTCAAAATCCAAAAACTAAAAAATTATTCTTAGCTCCTTCTTACTACAGAATCTACAGACTATCTACTAAGTTTGAATCTAATCCAAAAGGTTCATGGCATGCGCTTATTTTTGATAAGGGAGATTTTTTAAATGATGAAAAAATCTTTGATACTGCTGCAGCTTTTAGTGAGCAGGTAAGGGCAGGTAAAGTCTCAGTAGATTATTCAGATGAGGAAAGTACCACAGAAGATACTCCTTTCTAATGAACGATAGGGTCTCAAAATTTAAAGAGATCTTCCTAGGGTTGGAGCGTGCTTATGGTACGTTCCAACCAGGAGAAAGTTTTCGAGAAGATAATAAAGCTGAGGGTAAATCTTTTATCCATAAGCAACAGATCGAGGATAGTCTGTGGGGAGATCATCTCAAAGGTGCATGGCCTAGCCTAGGCATCTTTCCCATTAACGACCAGGATAAGTGTCGTTGGGGTTGTATTGATATAGATCAATACCCCTTAGATCATTTGAGTATTGTCACTAAGCTCAAGGAAAAAAATTTACCATTCGTTGTAGCTAAATCTAAAAGTGGTGGAGCACATCTATTTTTATTTTTTAAAGACTATGTTCCTGCAGGTGCAGTACAAAAAAAGATTAAAGAACTAGCTTCTCTTATGGGGCTAGGTCATTGTGAAGTTTTTCCAAAGCAAGATAAGTTAATCAAAGAAGGTATCAACACCAAGGATTGGGAAGTTGGCAGCTTTCTTAATCTTCCCTATCATAATGGTTATGATTTCTCTGATAGACATGCTTTTAATGATAAAGGTAATGCTTTATCTCTTGATGAATTTTTATTAGAAGTTGATAAGAAGTCTATTACATTAGACCAATTAAAAAAATTATCATTAACAAACGAAGACTCTGAATTTAAAGATGCTCCCTTTTGTATTGAAGCTTATCTAACAGAGAACAAACAGGTTCAACAAGGAAGTAGAGATAGTTTTTTATTTCAATACGCTATCTATGCTAAGAAAAAATATGGAGAAAACTATGAAGAGGAAGTGCATAAGTTTCATCACAAATATTTTGCTGATCCTTTATCTCCAAAACAATTAGAAAAAATAATAAAGCAAGCTGATAAAAAAGAATGGGGCTACAAATGTAAGGACCAACCTATGTGTTCTTTTTGTAATAAATCTAAATGTAGAATTAGAAAATATGGGGTAGGTGATAGTAATGTTATTACAGATATTGGTAATGTAGTACAGCATGGTGATGACCAGGATACTATCTATCATGTCACTTTAAATGATGATCATAGATTAGTTTTAAATGTAGAGGAGCTATATGATCAGCATAAGTTTAGAAAGAAGTGTTTAACTAAGATCGCATCTATGCCTTCAATGATGAATCGTGATGATTGGGATGCTTTTGTTTTAAGTATTGTTTCGAAAGCCATAAAGGTAGCGCCCGACTTTGAGGTCACACCAGAGGGTCAGTTTAAAACTATTCTTAATAGATATATTTCTAATCAAGCCAATGCAGTAGACATAGAAGAGATACTAAATGGTCAGTGTTTCGTGGACGAAGAAGACAACAAAGTTTACTTTAGGCTAGATCAGCTTCAAGAATTTATGAAGAACAGAAGATACGCACAACTTACCGGTATTCAATTGGGTATTTTCTTGAGAGAGTTAGGCGGAGATAGTGCCAAAAGAAAGATAGGAAATAAAAAAGGTCAGTTGGTTTGGTGGGTGCCTAACGATAAGTTCAATACTAAGATGGAGCTGCTACCTGAAGAACAGAAACAAGAGGAGACAATTCCATTCTAAATAATGTTTGTAAAATTATTGGTCCTCCAGGAACAGGTAAGACAACAACCTTATTACGTATAGTTGAGGAGCAGTTGTCCGATGGCCGTGAGCCTGACAGAATTGGCTACTTTTCTTTTACTAGGAAAGCTACGCAAGAAGCAATAGACAGAGCTTGCGCTAAATTTAAATTACCCCGCAAAGAATTAAAATGGTTTAGGACATTACATAGTTTAGCCTATCAATGGATGGGCTGTACGAATACAGACATCATACAAAAGCAAGACTTCAAAGATTTCTATAGAGAATATGGTGTGGATATTTCTCAATCAATTAAAGTAGAAGAGAATGTAGTAGGGGAAGAAGAGTCTGGGCTACACTTGATTGATCTTTACCGAGTGAAGAATACTTCTTTAGAACAAGAGTTTCAAAAGTTTGGGCATGTTAGAGGAGGTCTTGAAAGATTACAAAAGATAGATAAGAACTATCGGATATTTAAAAAAAACAGAACTATAAAAGATTACACAGATTTAATTACAGAGTTTAATAAGATAAACATGTCTCCTAAATTAGATATTGTCATAGTAGATGAGGTGCAAGATTTAAAACCTAATGAGTGGCAGATGGTTCAGATTATGATGAAGCAAGCCAAAGCAATTTACTTAGCAGGAGATGATGACCAGGCAATTTATTCTTGGAGTGGGGCGGATGTTTCTAAGCTCATAGACCTAGACTGTCATTTGCAAGTTCTGAATCAATCATATAGAATACCTAAAACAGTTTATTTGAAATCAAATACTTTAGTGTCTAGAATTAAAAAAAGAATCAGTAAAGAATGGCAACCTAGGAATGACCAAGGGCAAGTCAAAAATACAAATTTTGAAAGTATAGATCTAAGAAAAGGTCAATGGTTGATCTTAGGAAGAACAAATTATTATATTAACAACATCGCAGAAGAGTTGAAAAATAAGGGTTTTTTGTTTGAAAAAAATAATTATCTATCTATAAGTTCTGATGTAGCTGTAGCCTACAGAAGTTGGAGAACATTACAAAAAGGGGGAGAGGTATCTTACGGGCATGTCAAGATAATGTATCAATACATTTCACTAGGGCCTGAAGGAGTGTCTCGTGGTAAGAAAGGATTACTAGGTGCAGATCAAGAGAGTAAATTTTCTTATGAAACTTTATCCAAAGAGTGGGGTTTGAACGTTTCTATAAATGCTCCCTGGGAGCTAGCACTAAGCCGAGTAAAAGAATACGATAGAATATATATCAAACAAATTTTAAATAGTGGTCATGATCTTGATGAGAAAGTAAATATAAAATTATCTACAATTCATGGAGCAAAGGGAGGGGAAAGCCAAAACGTTGTGGTCTTCTCAGATATTTCGAAAAGAATTAATGATAACATGTGGGTGAACAGAGACGAAGAGAGAAGAGTATTCTACGTTGCGATGACAAGAGCAAAAGAAAATTTATATATTGTTCCTTCTACTTCTCCTTATGAGTATGAGGAAATACTAAGATGATATTTGAACAGCAAATGGATTTGTTAAAGAAAGATAATAAACCAGAGTGGACTCGTCCTAACTTTCCAGATGTCACAGGTATAAAACAAATAGCAATAGATTTAGAAACATATGATCCTGAGATTAAAAATCTAGGTGGTGGGTGGGCTACCAACAAAGGATTTGTTGTGGGGGTCGCTGTTTCTTTTGAGGGATTTGATGGGTACTTTCCTGTACGCCATGAGCGAGGGGGAAATTTTTCTGAAGAGTCTGTAAAGAAATGGTTAAAAAAACTGTTTAAAGAGGACCCTATAGTTATTTGTCACAATGCAGTCTACGATTTAGGATGGCTTAAACGTTGGGGGGTAGAGTGTACTGTCACTAAAATCTACGATACTTTAATAGCTGCTCCTTTAGTTAATGAAAATAGATTTAGTTATAGCCTAGATAATTTATCTAAAGATTATTTAGGAGAGAGAAAGCAAGGAAATATTTTACAAGACTTTGGTAAGGAACATGGTTTTAAATCTATTGAGAATATGCACTTAGTTCCTGTAGAATATGTAGGAGTTTATGCTGAACAAGATACTCGTCTAACATTAAAGCTTTGGGAATTTTTGAGAGTTGAAATTCAGAAGCAAGGGCTCACTGATATTTTTAATTTAGAAACAGATTTACTAAGACTTCTATTAGACATGAGATGGAAAGGTGTCCGGGTTGATTTAGATAAAGCAGATAAAACAAAGAGGTTTTTTAAATCAGAAGAAGAAAAGATTTATTCTAATATTAAAAAAGAAACAGGAATAGATATTGGCAGCTCTGATATTTATGCTGCAGCTTCTCTTCAAAAGATTTTTGATAAACTCGGAGAGAGATATGAGCTTACTGAAAAAAACAAGCAAGCTAAAATTAGTAATACTTTGATGAGAGAAAGTGATAATCCTTTGATTCAATCAATCTCTGTGGCTAGAGAATATAATAAAGCGCACACCACATTCATTGATTCAATTTTAAAACATAATGTTGATGGTAGAATTCATGCAGAGATCAATCAGCTCAAAGGAGAGTTCGGTGGAACTGTCAGTGGGCGGTTGTCCATGAACAATCCTAACTTGCAACAGGTCCCTTCTCGTAATGAAATCATTGGTCCTAAGATTAGATCTTTGTTCTTGCCTGAGGAGGGAGAAAAGTGGGTTTCTCTCGATTATTCGCAACAAGAGCCTAGATTGCTCGTTCACTACGCAAAAAAACACGATTTAGAGGGCGCTGAGACCCTAATTAAGTTCTTCCATGAAGGAAAGGACTTCCATCAAGTAACTGCTGATATGGCGCAAATATCAAGGAAAGAAGCCAAAACTATAGGATTAGGTCTTATGTATGGCATGGGTATAGCGAAACTTGCTAACTCCTTAGATATTAGTCAAGATAAGGCAAAAGCTCTGAAGAAAAAGTACAATGACAATGTAAATTTTTTAAACAATATAATTGTTCGTGCAACTAGATACACAGAACAAAATGGATATATCAATACTCTGCTCGGTCGTAGATGTCGTTTCGATTTATGGGAGAACAAAGACTTCCATGATAAGAGAATGATGAATCATGAAAACGCTAAGAAGACTTGGGCGTGGAATGAAATGAAAAGAGCAGGTACCTATCGTGCATTGAATAGGTTAATACAAGGTTCAGCAGCAGATCAAACCAAAAAAGCCATGGTGGATCTGTGGAAGATCGTAGGGGTTGTTCCTATGATTCAAATACATGACGAGCTCAATGTCTCCATAACCAACGAGACCCAGGTGAAAGAGATCAAAGAGATAATGGAGTCTGCTGTTGAACTTCATGTGCCCGTAAAATGCGAGGCAAAAATAGGCAAAAATTGGGGAGAAATAAAATGAGAGTAATGTATCAAAGTGGCGAAGTTTATTTAAGTTTAACCGGTGAAGAAGTTGATCATCTTTATAAAAATAAAGGAAAGCCTGTGCCGATAGGCGTTAGAACTTTAAAAGTTTTACATGAGGATGTATCTAAGGCTGTATTGCATCATTGGTCAAATATTGAAGTGTGGGAAGCTATCGAAGAACACCTGCAGTCTCATAAAAGCAAATCTAAAAGTAAAAAATAAATGTATGTTCTCTATCTATAGGAGAACATTATGATTAAAATTTTAAAAAGACTGTCAAATTTTTTTACTTTAGAACACAATACTGATAAGGCTATAAGACATTGGCTACAGACAGAGTATAAACAAGATTGGCAATCTGCTTACCTTCAGTTTAAAGAATACGGCACACTACCAAATCACGTCAGAAGATCTATTTAACTTCAGTAGTGTAGCGTTTGCCATTCCAAGTAAAAGCTTTAACACCTTTTTTTCTAAAGTGCTTAAATGCTTCGCCGAAAGAAACACCACCTTTAGACTTACCAACGTTATATTTTTTACCGTCAGACTTTGATACATTAGATCCTGCTTGAGCAGTAGATGTTTTATTTGACTTTGACTTACTAGTCTTTTTTGTTGATGAAGCAGCTAGATTTTTATCTTTCATTTTTTTAAAAGTTTTTACAGCTTCTTTTTGCTCACCTCTTGTAAAAGATCTTAATCTAGAAGTTTTACCCACTACATCACTATCTTTTTTGCTTGAAGACTTTTCCCCAGGGCTTGACTTACCTGCTTGATACCCACTACCAGGCGTACCTCTAAAAGTTTTTTTCTTAAGATTTCTGTGTTTTAATACTGATCTTGCCATGACTTACTCCTTATGTATTTGCTACTATCGCAGCTAATGATTCACAGCGTTTAGGTGTCTGCGAGTGCCACCTAGAATCTTGCATCTCAGCAGATGCTGTCTTCCAATCTTTAATTCTTAAAGCTTTCCAAAACTTTTTAAATTTAGATACACCTGTAGTACCTAATTGAAAAACCATCTCAAGAATCACTTCGCCCACATGTTGTGGGAGTTCGTGTCCAACATTATCTTCGATCAACATATCTGCTCCTGCTGCAGCTCTGTTTAAATCTAATTCAAATATTTCCATAATCTCATCCATAGGTATCTCTACCCCTTCTGCAAATTTTTCTAGTTCGTGATGCTGTACGAGGTGGCCTATACCCACAGTTTTTTTGCCTAAGCTGTCCAAGTATACGGAAGTCCTTAACCCTTCATGGTCCTGCACCCGAGCCTTCAGTTCATCAGTTATTTTAATCATGCGTTTATTTTATTCCTTTATTGTTGAAGATCAATTCCAAATATATCTTCAGTTTGGCTAGGAGTCATGACTCCACTATTAAACATAGCATTATTATTTTGCCTGCTTTCATTAATTAAATTTTGTATTTTTTGATTTTGATCTTGATAATCTGTTATTATATCATATTGCGGTTGATTTATTTGATTAGATGTTTGATTGAAAAAAGGATCATCAAATATTTCATCTGCTTTTTTCTCTGATTCCATAAACTCTTGATCTGTGATAGGCGTAGCTTGTCCATCTGTAATTTGAATATTATTTGTTTGAGAATCTACTAGGGTAGGAAGTCCTGCGCCTGCTTGATATCCACTTCCAGGTAGTCTTAAAAATCTATTATCAAATACTTTTGGAGATGTGATTCCTGTAGCAGGAAATCTTCTGAAAGAATTATCAATTGTTTTTTTAACAGGAGTGCTAACTCTTTCCATATTTTCTTTAATTAAATTTGCTTTATCTAACTCAGACATTTGAAGCTCTTCTATATTTTTAATATCTTTTATTCTTGGGTGAGAAGACATTATTCTATATTTGTTAGGATTCTTTATAACCTCCTGCTCAACATCAGTTAGATTATTAAAGCTGTTTACCAATACTTCTTTTGCTTGCGACGCTCTATTAGTAAAGTTTTCATATAAACCTTTTGCTATTCCCATGAGTCCAAAATTACCACTCATAATTAAATCGCCCGCACCTTTAGCCATGCTTCCAAGACCATAACCAATATCACTTCCAATCTCTCTAAAGGTGGGACCGTATTGATTAGCTAATCTTTCTGTTTCTGCTCTTAAACTTCTAGGTGCATCAGAAGTCATTTGCAAAAGGTTAGAAGATCCTTGCACTGGCTTAGTATATAAATTTTTAAATTGCTGAAGTTCATCAGCTTGTTTCATTCTTCTTAGTGATCTGTCATCAGATACATCAGGTCTATTGGAAAAATATTCTCTACGACCACGAGCTGTATCTAAATCTCTTTCAATGTCTGCTTTGCTAGTTCTAGCTCTACTAGCGTCAGCTTTTAATTGTGAAATTCTACTAGGTTTTTGTGCAAAAGGAGGAGCCATTATGCTACCACCTGTGGTCTTTTAAATTTTTTAGACTCATAGAGGTCCA
>CAACVD010001159.1_pt1 | contig 12691 bp, 13 predicted proteins | sample 2381771 | NCBI WGS metagenome assembly CAACVD01 (sample SAMEA5211965, study PRJEB30684) | marine metagenome | biome: Marine; feature: Epipelagic; material: Water | collected 2015-10-15 | depth 15 m | reverse complement strand
TACGACCCTACACTAACTACGATTATCCTAAATAAAACTAAGACGGACCCTGGCGCTGCTAAAAGTATTGCTAACCTCCAAAAGGGCAAAGGCAAAGGCAAGGGCGCAGGCAAAGATGACGCTGCTCGTGCCGCTAGAAGTTTAAAGGCCCGCCGTGAAGCGGAGCGAGCAGGCCGAGAATCTAAAGCTATTAAAGATGAGGGCGGCTACCTTACCCAAGAAGAATGGCTTAAGGCTATTGCTGGAACAGCAGCCTTTGCTTCTCTGCCTATCCTTGCCGCTGCTCTTGGCGGTGGCGCTGTCGCTGGTGGGGTAGCTGCGGGCGGCCGAGCGCTTACTGCAGGTGCTAAAAAGCTTCTGCTTTCGTCACCGAAGGTAGCTAAAAAGCTTGGTGAGGGAGCCAAGCAGCTTACGAAAGCCCCGCAAAAGCTTTTATCAGCACCAAGGAAGATGCTCTCTGGCCCAAAGGGTTCTCCTAAGTCACCTGTGTCACCAAAAGACCTAAACCCAGCAGATATGCGCAAGTGGGTGGCCCGTCAGGAGGCGGCACGAAAAGCAAACAAGACCCTTAAAGAGTTTAAGAAGCTAAGAGCGGCTAACAAGGCAATGAAATCGGCTAAATGAGCGCCAAGGTAAAGCAGGAAATCCTAAAGTGCGCTAAGGACTTTAAGTATTTTGCTGGGCGTTACCTCAAAATTGTTGACATCCATGGGCTAGAAACGACCCTGAAGTTAAACCCCGCTCAGGATGACGTGCTAAAAGCGCTTGAAACAGAAAACCACCTAATGATCTTAAAAGCCCGCAAGCTTGGATCAACAACTTTTATTGCTGGTTACTATCTGTGGAAAGCTCTCTTTAAGAAGAACACAAAGATTGCTGTTGTTGCTCATACTGATGAGGCGTCTAGGGCAATCTTCTCGATTTACCAGTTTTTTTACAAGAACCTGCCAAGCCATATTAAGGTGCGGGCACTAAACGATAGGTCTAACACGCTAAAGCTTGCAACGGGCAGCATGATTAAGGTGGGCACTGCTTCATCCGAATCATTCCGCGGGCAGACCTATCAGTACATCCATGCTTCTGAGTATGCGTTCTGGCCAAATCTAGACAAAACAATTGCTGGCTTGTTCGGCACGGCTGAAGCCAATGCAACAGTGATCCTTGAGTCTACAGCCAACGGCCTTAATGAGGCCTATGAGATGTGGCAGTCTGAAAATGGTTTTAGCAAGATGTTTATGGGGTGGACGATCGACCCTCGATACATCCGCAAGAACCCAGCATTTAAAGATTTAACAAAACAAGAGCGAGCATACGCCCAGAAGCACAGCCTAACAGAGCCACAAAGAAACTGGATGGTACAAGTCCTGCGGACTAAGTGCGCTAATAGCTGGCAAATTTTTAATCAGGAGTTCCCGGTAAGCGCCGAGATGGCCTTTGTGACAAGCGGCAGCCGTTTCTTCCCTGACCCGTGGCCTGTTTCGGGAACTACTTCTGGTTTGAAAATCTACAAAGAGCCTGAGAAGTTTCACGTCTACGCTATGGGGGTTGATACTGCGTCTGGATCGCCTGGTGGTGATTTCTCGGCGATTATGCTGCTTGACGTTTCTGATACCAACAAAATCAAAATGGCCGCTAGTTATTACGACCATATTGCTCCGTCTGATTTCAAACAAGTTGTCCACGAAATGGCTGATAAGTACAATGCTCTGGCGGTAGTGGAGTCAAACAGTTACGGGCTTTCGATTATCGAACACCTCCAAGAGAAAGCTTACCCCCGCCAGTATCGCGACCAGTATTGGGACAAAGTAAAGGGCATGTTTACCCCTCGCTACGGATTCAACACTAACTCTAAAAGCAGAAACCTTCTGTTGTCCCGGCTTTATGAGTACATCACGCGCGGCTGGTGCGAAGTTGTTGATCAGAATTTTATGGCTGAGGCTAATGCTCTTGTTTACAACTCTAGGGGCAAGGTTGAAGCCGCCAGCGGGAAGCACGATGATATTGTGATTGCAACTGGGCTTGCTTTGATGGGATTAGATCAAGTAGATGATATTATAGCAGAAGTTGTGCGTCAGCAGCGGCCATCCACCGTGGGTGAAATGCTCAAATGGGAAGCTGCAACAGGCAGGCGCTTTGCTGATAGTCGTGAGGATGAATTCGCACCGAATCCTCTCGATGATATTTATGGGGACTATGCTTCCTATTAGGTGCGTTTTCGCTAGGCGGGGCGTTATCCGCAAAGAAAGGGGCGTTAAATGTCAGTGCTTAACAATGAGCAACGCGAAGGAGTTCTCGCCCAACTCCGTGGACAGGAACCCGAGGCACCTCAGCAAGAGGCTAGCTCTTCCGTTGACGAACAGGAAGTAAGCGAAACCGAAAGCGAGTACGAAGAAGAGGATGACCCGTCTGGTCATGCTGTTCCTTATAGTCGGTTTTCTACAGTTATTAGCGCTCGTAACGAGTTTGCACAACAGGCCGAGCAGAGCCAGGCCCGTATTGCTGACCTTGAAGAGCAGTTAAATCAGCTTAAAAACCTGAAGGAACTGTTCGGCAACCAGCAGCAACAAGAGCACGATGCGTATAGCGAACCTGAAGAGGTTTCAGAGGTAGACATGCTGCGTGAGTCACTAATGCAAGTTAGTGAGCAACAGCAGCAAGGTCTAATTGAGCAAGAGTTGGTACAGATTGCGGACCTATTTCCAAACGTTCCGCATGAAATGTTGTTACAAGCTGTTATTGAAGACCCTAGTGTCGATATGACTGACCTTGCAGCTTCGTACTCAACGCACCTAGCAGAAGTTGAAGAGTCTGCTATTGCTCGATATATTGAAGAACAAAATCTTGGCACTGCACAAAACAATGTACCGCCCGAGCTTGGTCACACCGGTGGCCACACACAGTCTCCGGGCAACAAATCAAACGCTTCTTCCATCCGGGAAGTCACAGAAAGACTCCTGAAGGAAGGTTTATTTTAAGGATAAGCTAAAATGGCTTTAACTCCAAATCTCCTCACTTCGCTCGATTCGATCTTAAAGGACCACTACGTTGGTCCTGTTCGCGATCAGCTTAACAATGAGATGATGATCTTTGACTTGTTCAACCGTCGCAAGATGACTTGGACCGGTCGCCGGGTAATTATGCCTGTGCGTGTTGAGCGTAATAGCTCAGGCGCTTTTCGTGATGACGGTGGTCAGCTTCCTGATGACGGCCAAAACAAGTATGCTGATCTTCAGATCAAAGCAAAATACCTGTACGGTCGTATGGCCCTTACTGGTCCGGCAATTGCACAAGCAAAAGCAAGCCAAGGCGCGTTCTTAAACGCACTTGAAAGCGAGCTTGATGGTGCAATTGAGACGGTTAAGAACGCTGCTGACTCTACCATGTTTGTTGGTGGTGGTTGCGTGGGCTTTATTCACGAGCACATTAACAGTGCCGACCACCAGTTTAGTGGCAACCTTGAGCAGATCCCTGCCCATCCTGCCACGGTTCCTGCTAAGGTCATTCGTTTGGATACCTATGCGGTGATTCACACTGGTACGGTTAAGCAAAGCGCCACGGTTGCTGGCGAAGTTACCTTCAATGCTGCTGTTAACACGTCGGCTCTTGGCAACAAAGTTGCTTGCGCTGTTGTGTGTCAGAACGACATTGCTGGTAACGCCCGTGATCTAATGACTGCTGGTATTTATACCAACTTGGCCGGTGGCGAAGCATACGCAACGCCTCTTAATCATTTCGGTGTAGACCGCTCGACGGCTACTAGTACCAACAAGGTTTTGCAAAGCACGATCCGTGCGGTTGCAAACGATGGTGCTCGCACCTCGTTGATTACGCCTAAGAGTTTGCAGTTCATGCTTGATGAAATCATGTCGGCATCGGGCGAAATGCCCAACTGCATGATTGCACACTACATCTTCCGTCAGGAGTACATGGGCCTTTTGGTTCAGACTGTTGCTGGTGGTGGTGCTGATGCAGCGCAGGCGTTCCGCAAGAGCACGGATAACGGCGACGCTGGCTTTACGGCCGGTTTTAGTTTCAACGGTATTCCGCTTAAGGTTTCGCGCCACTGTGGCAAGGGCCTGTTGATCTTCTTGAAGACTGACAGTTGGCTTGTGACCGAGGTGCAATCCCCTGAGCTTGCAAACCTTGACGGTAATGTGCTGTCTCGTGTTGGTAATCAAGATGCGTATGAAGCGTATGTTCGTTACTACTACAACTTGGTTTGCACTAATCCCAACCGCAACGGTATCTTGGTTGGTCTTAGTTATGCTGGTGTGTAGTGGTGCTTGAGATAATCTCAGTGCTGCTTCAGGCTGCGGAGGCTCTGGCTATCTTTGCGGTAGCCAGGGCCATCCGCTCTGCCTGGTCACAGGATTACCAAAACGACACTGAAGAAATAACTTCAGTTGATGATCTAATGGAGTAGTTGTGGCATATAAGGGTTTAGGGTCGGTACTTAAGGGCCAAAGCGATATAGACAGTCTTATTAAGAAGAGCGCAGAAAAGCGCGCTCAGTCTAAAGCAAGCGGCAAAAATATCGCTCAAAACGCCTTAGCTATACCAGCGGCAGCAGTTGCTTCATATTTTGGCGGCCCGACGGCTGGCATGGCAGCGTACCAAGGAACTAAAGGTGTAGTTGGTGGTGTGCAGGAGGCCATGGATGGCCAAGGTGCGTCACAGGAAACAATGAATAATTTACTGCAAGGTGCTCAGGGTGGCTTAAATGCAAACTCGGAAATGAAAGCAGCCAAAGAGGCGGCGAAAAAGACTAAGCAGTTCAATGAGATGTACCAATTTCTATTAGGATAAGGATAAACCGTGTCTGTCGATTTAGCATTAATTAATGCACAACAGCTTGCGCCTGATTTTATAGTTGAAGCTATTTCGACTACCCCCCCAGCAAGCGCTTACAATAATCAGATGTATCTTGTTTCACCTGCTGGCGCAGTAGGCCCGTGGGTTAACCGAGAAAACCACATTGCAGTTTCCCAGAACGGCACAAGCTGGAATTTTATTTCTCCGACTCTGCGGGCAACCGTCTATGATAAGCTTAACGCTTTGTATTACGACTGGGACGGATACGAGTGGGGTGTAAGCTCGGCGTTTAATTTGCTGGGAACCTCTACTGCTATTCCGTCATCCCATTTCGGGCCAGTTAATAACTACAACTCTGCTGCTGCTCCGTACCCGCTACAGTCAGGGGCTCCGGTGGGTGTCTACCGTTTCACCACGGCTGCTGCGGCTAGCGGCACTTATGAAATTACAGTTGAAAAAGGCTGTGTTATTCTTGATGCCATTGTTTACCAGCACGCTGTTGCTGGCGGCGCTGGATGCACCATTGCTCTGGCAACCGAGAACGGTGCTGGCGCTGATGTGGCGTTGTTCCCAACGTTTACCTGCGACCAAGCTGCTGTAGCCATCCAAAGGCCGGCAGTTAACTCTGGCTCTACCGGCGCTCATGTCCTTGCTGCTGGCGGGATTCTCAAGGTAATCGCTACAGATGCTGGCGCTAAACTTCCTGCAACGACTGTTGTTGTAACCTTTGCTCTAGGGGCTTAATTATGGATAAGATGAAATCTCGAAAACTCTGGCTTTCTTTACTTGCTGCTCTTCTTCCGGTTTTGCTTGCTCATTTTGTCCCTAGTCTTCCTGCTGAGGCTATTGTGGCGTCTGTACTGGGTGCCTTAGGCGGTGTCCTTGGCATTTCAATGGAAGATGTAGCTAAACAGAAACGGGCGGCCGTGGAGGCAGCAGCAACGCAGGCGGGAAAGCCCTCGGGCTCCGAGAGCTAGCCCCCCTTGTATTGCGCCCTGGCGACACTGGCGGCCTTGACCTGCTTCTTAGCGGGAATAGTAACAGGTGGGATGCTGGTGTTACTGCTCGACATAAGGTCGGAAAAGAACTCGACTTTACAGCAGCGCTTACAGCCGGAGCAGACTGGGGAAATACCGCCGATTGGCAGGGAACTGTAGGTGTTGAGTGGAGATGGTAAATGCCTTTACAAAAAGGGTCGTCTAAAAAAACCATTCAGCGTAACATACAAGAGCTTATTGACTCCGGGTATAAACCTAAACAAGCGGTAGCTATTGCCCACAGCGAAGCGCGCCGCAACGCAGCAAAGAAAGCAAAGGATGCCCTGGCATGAAGATCCCTAAACCCGCAGTAATGAAAACCAAGCTGGAGTTGTTTGATAACGACAAGAACCGCTTTAGCCGGACGTGGGATTTATGTTTGTTGTACCTGCAAGGTCGGCAACACCTTTATTACGATAAGACAATTAACGACTTTAAGCGCCGGCGTAACGATACTGCTGACGTTACTATCAACTTACTAATTAACATTTACCGGAACATTGAATCTCGTTTAGCTGTAAATTACCCATCGCTTACGGTGTTACCCGCCTCTCCGTCCCCTGAAGATGTTATCAAAGCGCAAACCAGTGAAGCGGCACTTCGGTACTATTGGTCACGCGAGAACATGGCTTCAGTGTTTGAAGAGGCCATCTCTTGGATGATTACCTGTGGTAATGCTGGTTTGTATACTCGGTATACAGGCAAAGATATTTGCACGGAAGTTATTGACCCCTATCGGCTGTATTTCGAGCCGGGCACCACGCGCCTAAAAGAGTCAAACTATAGGGCTTACAGCAAGCTTGTAAACAGGGATGAGCTTGAAGAGGCATACCCTGATTTTGCAGACGTAATTAAGAAAGCCGCTTCTGGTGATTATCGTGACACCCAGCGCAATGCGTTTGGTTTATACCCAAGAGAAAAGTTAAAGGACCGCCTAAAGATTTACGAAATCTTTTTTGCGAACAATGAGCGCCGCGTGCTTCTTGATACAACCTACCTATTTAAGGGCAAGTGGTCAGGTAAAGTTAACCCGCTACAGTTAGTTACATATACCGATATTCCTGGCCGACTTTGGGGGCTTGGGTGCCTAGAGCCATTAATTGATTTACAGTCACAATATAACCGATCAAGAGCGCAGGTAATTGATAACGCTGATTTAATCGGCAACCCAAAATGGTTGATCCCTAAAACTGCTGGGATTGGGCCTAACGCAATTACGAACCGCCGAGGGGAGAAAGTTTATTACAACCCCGCTGGCGGCCCGCCCCAGGCTGTTACCCCCCCAAGCTTGCCTGGGTTTGTGCTTCAAAATATTTCGCAAATTGCCAGCGAAATGATGGACGTTTCAGGTATCCATGCAACGTCTCTAGGCAAGAGGGCTATCGGCGTTACATCGGGTAAAGCGATTCAAGAGCTTTCAAATAAAGATGCAACGCAACTTCAAACGACTCAAGCAAACATTGAAAAAGCAGCAGCTAATCTTGGCACTGTGGTTCTTGGCCTTATGAAGGAGTATTACTCTGAGGGCAAAATGACTAGGATGCTTGATAGTTTCGGAAAGGTAATTTTTCAGTACCTTCAGTCAACAAACATAGTTGAAGACCCTGAGGTATTTATTGAGGCAGGGTCTTTGTTTAGGAATGAAAAACAAGATCGTGATCAAAAGATTGTTGATATGCTCCAGCTTGGACTTATTGATAAGCAGACTGCTCTTACTGAAATGCAGTTTGGCACAGGCAACGCTTTTGTTACCGAGAAGCTTGAAGCAATGGCTCATGCCAACGATATTCTTCAGGCCGCTATTCTAGGGAACCAAATTGAAATCTTTACTACTGATGATCTGCCGGTATTTAGTGAGGTCTTTTCTAACTACATTCGCAGCCCTGATTACTACGGCTTACCTCAAGAACGGCAGAACTATTTAAGAGATGTGCTTGTAAGCATTGATACATTCGGCAAACCGGAACAACAGTTTGCTCAGCAGATGGTTGAAGATAGAGTGTTCCCTCGTAACACCACAGACCCGCGCCAGGCAGCGGATCAGGTTATTGCAATGGATAGTCCTGTTGCAGCCTTGCAGCAAAGCCAGGAGTTCTCCAAACTAAACTCGCTTAAGATTGCTCGCCAGATGATGGACGGCGAAGCCAACCCAGAACAGGGTGTACGCAGAACTGATATGGGAGGTGGATGATGAACGTTGGAGAGGTATACGGTTTATTTCAGTCGCTGGTTGACGATACCGACCAGACCTTCCTAACCGCTGCAAATACAGACACTTATTTAAAGGCTGGCTATTCCGACTTTAGGCAAAAGGTTTCGGCTATTGATCCGGGTTATTTTGTTGAGAGGACGCACATGCTTCTTTCAACGTCTGCTGATAAATTCGACTTAACCGCCGGTGCTAACTTTACAGATGCAAAGCCTGTTTTGGGCGCTACGGCTGTAGCAAACAATAAACTTATGAGCAGGCTAGTTCGTATTGGCGTAGTCGATGGCCCCGGCGGCGGTTCAGCAGGAACAGATACCCTGAGTTACTATCTTGTTCCGACAAATACTGCTTTAGAGGTTACGCAGGGCGTAGGCTTCCCTGTAGCACCCGGTATCAAAAGAACAACCCGTATGCGCCCAAGCGATCTAATTGGAATGTTTAAATCTTTAAGGCTGATAACCCAACCTGAAGCATTACCCCCAGGATAAGCAGGCTCCATAATTGTAGCAGGTGTAGACGATATGGCAGTCGATGTAAGACGCCATGTATCCGTACTAAAATCATGTTTATGAATTTCCATGTCAGACTGCGTGCGGTCGCTTGGCGCGTATTCCGAATCAACATAGACATGAACCTCAACCTCAAAAGCATTTGGCGGCTGATAGGGAGCGGACACACCCGGCAACTGATAAGGAGCCCCGGTTGCGTCATCTTGAAGCAGGGCGTAGTCAAGAGCATGTACTAGCACAGGGTGGTCAAACTGGGTTGAAACCTCCCAGCCCAAAAGGTCAGCAGCAGCAGCGTTTGTTTGAGTGCCTTTGTAACGACGTATGTTTACAGCGTCATCAGTCCCAGCACCGACGTTTGCAATAGGCAGGAATGGGTCAGGCCTACCAGCACCGGAGTCAAGCACAGGGCTCCAGCCAAAAACCAACTGCGTCTGAGTAAAGCGAGTTTTAATTGCCGACATTGGAACATTGTCAGACAACTGCTCAAGTTGCTGAAGGGCCTCTTCTAAACGGTTGCCATCAATTGTTGTGCCGTCACTAAATTGCTCATCGGTAATATAACGAATACTCATGGCACGTCCTGCATATAGGTTACATTGGTATAAGGTGCTGCAATATCCGTTAAATTCATCGAACCCGCAACTGCAACCCTGCCTGGGTTTCCCGCATCAGCATTGTAAACCAGAACACCTTTGTTGCTTTGTTCCCCGTGGAACATACAGCTATTAACAGAGGCGTACCCACCCGTTTGAATAGACACATAAGTATCAGTTGCCAACACTTGCAGGTTGTCGCCCTTTGTTATCTGGCACTGGTCCATAATTAAACGACCGGTAGGTAACACAGTAATGGCAGCGTTATTGTTTAAGCTGTCTAGGTAGGCCCCAGAAAGCATCAGGATGCCCTCTACTTCGATTGGCCGTTGAAGCCGGGCACCTGGGGCACATACTACGCGATGCCTACCAGGGGGGCACCTAAACCCACCGTAGTCACCACTCGGAACGTAGATTCCGCCAAAGTCTTTGCGTTCAAATGTAATTGCAGAGCCTGGGTCTATCACCTGCAAGCCAAGCGATCGAATAGCAGACTGATAAGACTCGCTAACATTTGAATTTAAACTGTCACGCTGGCTGCGTTCAGCGTTGAAAAGCTCACGCGTCTTGGTCATCGACCAACCCTGCGTCTGGCCCGACTCTTAAGGCGCAGTAACATTTTAGAGCTTTTAATCTTTAAGGACTCAGCTTTGTTTCTAATAAAGCCAAACATCATATAGCTAACAGTTTCACCCCGAGTTGAGTCAGACGTTGACATGGTATCAAACTCTTCATCGTCAACAAGGTACTCGCCGTATTTGGGAGCACCATTAAAAGTTCTGGTTTGAGGTGATGTAGTAAAAACTCTGCTGCGAATAGTAAGTTTATTTACGATCGCTTCTATGTTGCCACCGGTAAAATCAATAACCTGAGAAGACCAATCCTTCCAGTCAGAGCCAAGCAGCGTGTTATAAACACCCCATAGCCACCCGGTTGAAAGTTCCGTCTGGGCAGTTCCGTGACTAACCATTGACGTAAACAAACCGCGCGCTTGGATTTGTGCATTGTTCTCGCTGACTTGTTGACCCTTATATGCCCAGTCAACAGCCTGCGCTTTGTTGTCGTTGGAGTTTAACACCCCCCAATAAGGCTGCCATATATAAACAGCGCAAGCTGGGGTTCCGGAACTGTTGGTCACGCTTGCGGTTATGTTTGACGCTCCGTACCCCCAGAAGTTGCTACCGCCAACAGGGCTTCCCTTAAGTATAAACCATGGGTTGCGCTGATTAATTGTTGTATTGGTTACTGCGGCAGAAGAAAACGTAAGGGCAATATTATCTTTCCCTGCGTTTACCGTAATCGTCTGACTGTATTTAGCAGAATTGTTTAGCCGCTCTGTAGGCAACTCATAAGCAGCATCAAAAGTAAACTTTGAATCATCCCAATCAAATGACAGTTGGAAGTCTGTTGGGTTTTTGCTGGACGAGGTTACAGATAAATCAACCGGAATTTCAAACGCTCCGGTGTTATTGTTGTAAACCGGTTTGCCAATGTAAAACCTGTTTAGGTTAGACGCTAAACCGCTCGCAAGTTTCCAGTACCCAATAACCTCTCTTGCATCTTCATCGACAATGCTTCGATCTAAGCCGCCGCCACGACCATATTGAAGCAGGTAATAACTAGAGTTATCAATGTTTTCATTGGTAATAGAGTCATTAAAATTTTGGACATCAACACTACCAGTAAGGAATAAACGATCACCGCTGTATGTAACAAAGGGATCTGTAATGTTCTTTGTCACGCCAACAAACGATGCGCCCCCGGCATACGCTACACTGCTCTCAAAAAGCCAAGTGCTCCACTCTCCTCCGCTAAACACCCAAGCAAGGTTGCTGCCCGCAAACGAAGCAATTAGAGCAGCTTTTTCTTGCCAGTAAACAAGGGAGACATCCTCACCCTTGCGATGTCGATGCAGAGTTGTTGGCTGTTCGTTGTTTACAGGGTCTGCTACACCACTTGCTGTTAGGTAGTGGTTTAAAGGGCTAGTAATGCCGCCCGAGAAAAAAGAGCTAATAGGCTTACTAAGCTCGTCAATAGCTGTGCCGTTCTGAGACAAGTAAATACCATCATCAGATACCCAGAACGTGCCGGACCCCGTTGAGTAAACAGCCGACTGAGATAGGCATCCCACCGTCTTACTAACAGTAACAAGAAACCCATTAGACGCATTTGCGCCAACAGAAGGCTGATAAAAGAATGTTTCATTCTCGGTGAAAATCATCAGGTTATCAAGCACTTGGCTCATTGCCGTGATCTTCGAGGCCGTTGGAATCCTTAATGAGTTAGCAGCCATGAAAGAATTTGGAGTGTTTGGGTCACTAAAAAACACCTCATCTTTACCAGCGATAACAAACCTAGACCCCATGACAGCAAGCGCTTGAATGGCGGGCAACCCAGAATCGCTCCTGTAAACAAACCCCTCATCAAACACGCCATCAACAGCAACAAGGCGCGTAATAAGCGACGACTCAGAGCGCCCGTTAACCCAATCGTTTTGTTGTGCCGATTCTACCTGGGCTTGTTTCTTCTTCCGAATATCGACCGGGAAGTAAGACATAATGCCAGTAAACTCATTGCCAAAAAGAATCCCACCCTGAAAAGTCACAAAGAAAAATGTGGAATCCAAACCGCTTACAAAATTTTGACGGTCCTTTTGCTCGTTTGTTTCATAGCAACCATACCAACCTGTTGGGCTATTGACGGTTGTCATGCCGCTCGGGCTCTTGTTTTGCCCCGTATGATTATGCAGCACCTCTTCGTAAGACTCGCCCGTGTCTACATCATGAATTGATACTGAGTAGTAATTACCCCATCGATTTGCTGTATTGGCGCTTGCCCCAGCAACACCTTCACCAGTTGACGACTTGATACTAAAGACTGACAAAATTTGAGTAGTGCCAAACTCAGTCTCAATGGCGTGCGACCCCAAGTGCCTTTGATAGCCGGGGCTAAAAGCAACAGGGTTTGCGCCTTTGAACACGTCCGAAAGGTTTGTTAGGCTTGTGTCAATCTGGGTAAGCTGACCAAACCCTGAGCGGACAGATAGGTAGCCGCGCCCGTCAGGACGCCAAACGTTTTGAGCCCAGTCCCCACGCTCAAGATTCCGGTCTTCTACGCCACCGGCAATAAGTTCTGCTTCGACGCCGGGGACCGCCATTAGAACCGTCCGTAATCACGCTGAGGAGTTACATAATGAGCAGCATCGCTTAAGCGCCCGGTTGTTAAATACGTTTCAAGCTCTCGCTCTTTACGCACCAACTGAGAGTTTAAAGGCTCATTAAAAGCACCATCTCTAATTGCGTAATACTGAGCAGCATACAAAGCAATAAGCTGGTGATGTGGAGCAAGATCGTCAATGTACGCTGCTGACCCAGAAGTCCATGAAATCACAGGATCACGAATGTACTCTAACCGTAAATATGTACCACTGTAACTAGTGTTTAAAATTAGAAATGTACCATCTACCGAGTAATCACCAAGGCCCTGCGTAACCTCTAAAGCAGTATTTGTCGGAACAAGATAGTAACTCAG
>CAACVD010001158.1_pt1 | contig 12703 bp, 8 predicted proteins | sample 2381771 | NCBI WGS metagenome assembly CAACVD01 (sample SAMEA5211965, study PRJEB30684) | marine metagenome | biome: Marine; feature: Epipelagic; material: Water | collected 2015-10-15 | depth 15 m | reverse complement strand
TTATATCTTCTGGAGATTATGCTAATAATTCACGATATGTTAGAGTAAAAAGTATTTCCAAACCAACATTAAATTATTTAGATGCTACAGGAACAGCTAAAACTGCTTTTACAGGTTCAATTCCAGTAAATCAAAGTGGTTCATTTGGTGGAGCTATAGGAACAATTAAGGGTGGAGCTAATTTTTATAAAGATATAGCAGCCCAAACTCAAGGATTAGTATCTGCTAATTATGACAATATGGTTAACTTATTATCTAATGATAATGACTATCAATTTAATGTATTATCTACCCCAGGACTTTTAAATGAAAGCCATACAGCAACTATTAGTTCAATTATTAATAATACAATAAAAAGAGGTGATAATATTTATATTTTAGATACAGTAGGATATAATGGAACTCTAAATGACGCTGTAGCTCAAGCAACTACAAGAAATTCATCATATGCTTCTACTTACTGGCCTTGGGTACAAATACAAGATCCAGCTACTGGAAAAAATGTATTTGTTCCTGCTTCAACATTAATACCTGGAGTATATGCTCATACAGATAGAGTATCTAATTCTTGGAATGCTCCTGCTGGAATTAGTAGAGGTGGTTTATCAACAGTACTTAGAGCTAAATTAAAATTATCTGAAGCTAATAAAACTGCTTTATATGATCAAAATATAAATCCAATAGCTACATTCCCAAGAAAAGGAGTAGTGGTATTTGGTCAGAAAACTTTACAAAAAGAAACAACTGCTCTTGATAGAATTAATGTTCGTAGATCATTACTTGAATTAAAATCCTTTATAGGTCAAGTAGCTGATAATTTAGTATTTGAAAATAATACAGCTACTACAAGAAATAAATTTTTATCTGAAGTAAATCCATATTTAGAAATAATTCAACAAAAAGGAGGATTATTTGCTTTTAAAGTAGTTATGGATGATACAAATAACACAGATGATGTTATTGATAGAAACCAATTAGTAGGTCAGATTTATATCCAACCATCTAGAACAGCAGAGTTTATTAGTTTAGATTTTACTTTATTACCAACAGGAGCTGAATTTCCTGCATAAGACTTAGAAAATATAATATTTATAATTGAATAAAAAATAAACAAGATATAAAATGGCAGTATTAGACCCAAACGAAATATTTTTCACAGCCTTTGAACCAAAACAACCTAATAGGTTTATAATGTATATTGATGGTATTCCATCATTTATGGTTAAAGGGGTAGGAGCTGTTTCAGTAGAACAAGGAGCTGTAGAATTAAATCACATGAATGTTGTACGTTATGTGAAAGGTAAAACAAAATGGAGTACAATGGAATTTACTCTATTTGATCCTATCACACCTTCAGGTGCTCAAGCAGTAATGGAATGGGTTCGTTTACATCATGAATCAGTAACAGGTAGAGATGGTTACTCTGATTTCTATAAAAAAGATTTAACATTTAATGTAATTGGTCCTGTAGGAGATGTTGTTTCTGAGTGGGTAGTTAAAGGAGCTATGATTACTAACGCTTCATTTGGTGATTATGGTTGGGATACAACAGATGCCGCTGTTGAAGTTAAAATGACAGTACAACCAGATTACTGTATATTAAATTTCTAATACAAAAAAATAAATATTTTTTAAAGAAGCTTGCCCTATCCGGGTAAGCTTTTTATATTCCGATATATTTATATAGGACAAATAAGTTATACAAAATAAAAATTATGAGTAAATTTTCACTCCCAACTGAGACAATTGAATTACCATCCAAAGGATTACTTTATCCTGAAGGATCTGAATTAGTTAAAGGTACTATTGAAATGAAGTATATGACTGCTAAAGAAGAAGATATTCTTACAAATCAATCATATATTAAAAATGGAACTGTATTAGATAAATTAATGAAGTCTTTAATCATATCTAAAATTGATTATAACCAACTTTTAATCGGTGATAAAAACGCTATTATGGTTGCAGCGCGTATTTTGGGGTATGGTGCTAATTATAAGTTTACATACAATGAAGAAGAGCATGAAGTAGATTTATCTAAATTAGAAAATAAAAAATTAGATGAAAAACTATTTAAATCTAAATCAAATGAATTTTCTTTTAAACTTCCCCACTCAGGAAATGAAGTAACATTTAAACTTCTCACTCATAAAGAAGAAAAAGATATAACTAGAGAATTAGAAGGTCTTAGAAAAGTAAATAAAGACTCATCCCCTGAATTAACTACTAGATTAAAATATATAATCCAATCAGTTAATGGTGAAAGAGACAAAAAAGATGTTAGGGATTTTATAGATAATTATCTTCTAGCAAGAGATTCTAGAGCCCTAAGAGAATATATAAATGAAATCCAACCAGACGTAGATCTGACTTTTTTTCCCGAAGGAAATGAATCTGGAGTCAGTATCCCAATTGGGCTTAACTTTTTTTGGCCTGACGTTTGATATAGCTTCTAAAGCTAGAGCTGCTTTATTTACCCAAATCCATGAAATATGTTTTCATGGCCAAGGGGGTTATCAATGGGAAACTGTTTATAATATGCCTACTTGGTTAAGAAAATTTACTTTTAATAAAATCAAAGATTTTAATAATAAACAAAAAGAACAATTAAACTCCCAATCCCAAAAAGGAGAAAAAACATTAGTAGACCCATCAGGTAAAGTTAATACTCCAGCATTTTTAGAAGCTAGTAAAAATTATAAAAAACCTACAAGTTATAAATAAATTTGTGGATTTCCACCTATTTATAACAAAATAATTTAGATTATGGGTAAGATTGATGATGCTAATGATTCTTTTAGAGATCAACGTGATATTCTTAGAGAGATAAACTCTGAGATCAATACCCAAAAAACTTCTCTTGATAATGCAGCTAAATCATATAATCAATTAGAAGCTGCTGCTTTAAAACTTCAAAATAACGAAGAAGAACTTTCTAAACTTTCTGAAAAGCAACTTAAAGCTATAACAGAAAAATCAAAAATAGCCTTAAGGGAACTCCAAACTTCAGCTAAACAAATACAAAATGCTGGGGCACGAAATGATAAAGAAAAAGCTATAGTAGCTGCTGCTAAAGAAAAATTCAAAATTGAAAAAGATTTTGTAAAAAATGTTGAAAAACAATTAACTCTCCAAGCTGAAGTTAATAAAAAAATGGGAATTGCTGGTGGCCTTTTAAAAGGTATGTCAAAAATTCCTATAATTGGTGACTTAGTTGATACTGATCAAGCTTTAGGAGCTATGGAAAGTACTCTTAAAGGAGGAGCATCATCAGTTAAAGGTTTATCAGCAGGATTTAAGAATTTACGTGGCCAAGTTTTTAATGGTCTTACAAATCCATCTAATTTAGCCTTAGGAGCTATAACCCAACTTGTATCATCTCTAAGAAATGTAGATGCAACTACAGGAGAAATGGCTAAAGGTCTAAATATAACATACTCAGAAGCTTTAGCAACTAGAACAGAATTAACAGACATAGCTAATCTATCAATGGATACAGCTGTTAATACTCAGGGTCTTCAAGAAACCCATATGGCTATAAATTCATTATTAGGAGCTAGAGTAAATTTAGATAATTCATCCCTCATCACTATGACTAAGATGAGAGAACAAGCTGGATTTACTAATAATGAATTAATGGGGTTTGTTAAATTAAATACTCTAAATAACCAAACTCAAGAAGAAACTAACATCCAAATAATGGGGGCTGCTAAAGCCTACGCTGGTAAAAATAAACTAGCTATAAATGAAAAAGAAATATTAAAAGAAGTTTCAAAAGCTTCAGCTTCATTAACATTATCATTAGGTAGTGGGGCTGAAAATTTAGCTGAATCTGTTGTTAAAGCTAAGCAATTTGGTATAAATTTAAAACAAGCTGAAAGTATAGCTGGTAGTTTATTAGATTTTGAATCATCAATTGAAAGTGAACTAAGTGCTGAGTTAATTACAGGTAAATCACTAAACCTTGAAAAAGCAAGAGGATTAGCATTATCTGGTGATGCTGTTGGAGTTGCTACTGAAATGCTTAAACAAGTTGGTGGATCAGCTAAGTTTGGAGCAATGAATGTTATTCAACAAGAAGCTTTAGCTAAAGCTATGGGAATGACAAGAGATGAAATGTCTCAATCCTTAATAGACAAAGAACAACTACAAAAATTAGGAGTTAAAGATGCTAAATCAGCCCAAGAAGCTTATAACACTCTTAGAGCTCGAGGTTTATCAGAAGCTGAAATTCAAAAGAAACTTGGTGAAGATGCTAACACTCAGATGTTTGAACAACAGTCAATACAAGAAAAATTCAATCAAACTGTTGTAAAACTTCAAGAGATATTTGTAGGTGTAGCAAATGCTTTAATGCCTGTATTTGATATATTTAGTGAAATATTTGATGTTGTAGGTTATATTGTAGGACCAATTGGTAAGTTAGTAAGTTTAGTTAGCTTTTTAGTTAAACCTTTATTAGCTGTTGTAGGAGCTTTTAAACTTATAAATCTCTTAGGATTATCTGCTTATAAAAATGAATTATTACGTAATGCAGCTGTAAAAATAGGTTTAATAACTGAGGGTCAAAGACGATTAAATAAAGGTAGAGAAACAGCTTTAGCAGTAGAAGGTATGACTGTTGAAAAGTTAAGTAATCTTCATAAAAAACAAGGTTTACTTACTCAACTGAAAATGAACGCTCAGAAACAAATAAGTAATGCTTTTAGTAAAGAAGGATTTATCATAAAAACTAAAGATTTTCTTTTAGACAAAGGAAAACTTGCTATAGAAACATCAATAAATGCTGTTAAAAAAGCAGGTCTTGTTATAGAAAAAGTAGGAATGGCACTTGGCAAATCTGATTTTATGATAACTTTAGCTAACGCTGCTATGACAGCCTTTGCGTCAGTAGCCAAAATCCCATTTATAGGACCTATTCTAGGTATAGCAGCAGCCGCTGGAGCTGTAGCTTTAGGTATGTCTTACATGAAAGATGGTGTTATAGGTCCTGGTGGTGAGACAGTAGTAAGTGGTCCTAAAGGATCTATCCAACTTGATAAGGAAGATTCTATGATAGTAGGAACTGACTTAGGAGGAAAAAATAAACCAGGTAAACCATCTGGAGAAGGTGGTGGTTCTGTGAATGTAGATATGTCTCAAACAAATGCCTTACTTCAACAACTTATAGGTGTAATTCAATCTGGTGGAACTGTTACATTAGATGGACAAGCAGTTGGGGCGGCTCTAAAATTAGGAGCATTTGAAGTTCAATAATATTAAATATTTATAACAAAAAATACAATTATGGGATTATTAAACAAACTAAACACTGATGGCTCCTCTTTAAGTGAATTTGATGGAGCAACTCCTCCAACACCTGTAGGAGCAACAGACCAATCAAAATTACATGATCAATACTCACTTAATGGTATTCCTACAGTAACAGGAGTTCCATCACCTTCAGTATTAGATTTAAATGGAGTTACACCTCCAAAATATACAGATAACCCTCCAGGATAACATAAAAAATAAAAACTAAATGGGATTAATAAATCTTCAAACAAATCTTAAATCATTAAAGTATGGCAAAGATAGGTTTGGTGGTGGTGATAGTGGACAGCCCTTTATTCAAAACCCACTTATAAACCAACCAAACCAACTTGTTCATTCTGATGATGACTTCTTACTTAGGGGAGGAGTTAGGGCTCCTTTAAGAGCTGTTGAAGATGTAGCTAGATTAACTAAATATCTATTTAATCCTAAAAGCCCTAGTGGATTACTTTTTGTAGCTAAACAAAATTTACTTTCAAGAATAGGTAATAAAACAGAGGCCTCTACAGGTGCTGGTTATGGTGGTGGAGCTATTAATGAGGGTATTTATACCCCATTATCTACATTAGCTCAAGCTGGAGTAGGATTTACAGGTACTCATCTTAACAAACAAGGTATAGATCCTACAGGACTAATTGGTAACTTAAGTATAAACACTTATGAGTCTGCAATTAAACAACAAGATATTGATACTTTTGAGTTTACTAATAGATTAGTTAGTCTTTCAAATGCTGTTTTTGGTCAATATACTGAAGATACTTTTAATAATCAAAAAAATTATTCTTTAAATAAAGGAAATAGTGTTATTGAATATGGTGGTGGTCCTAATTCTATTTTAGGGATAGGTAAAACAAGAATTGAATTTTCTGATCAAAGAACAGGTATAAACAATCCTAATATACCTAAATTATTTTTTAATACTGATTTTGGGTATGAAGACTACTCTGTATTTAAAAGACCTGAAATATTATACGCTGGAGCAAGAATATTTAATGGTTTAGGAGTTAGTGGAGTATATGATAGATTAGAAGGTACAGACTTAATAGGAGATAGTTATGGAACAGTAAATAATTCTCCTGTTCTTCAAAACTTTTCTACTAATGTATATAAAGAAGGAACTTTAAGACTTAATCCAGACTTACAACCATCCTCTCCAAAGAATAACACAACTCAATTTATTGATCCTACAAATGCTACAAAAGAATTTAATAAAGCATCAACTGAAAATATTCCTGATGATGTCATAGAAGAAAATCTAAGTAATGGAGGAACAACTCTTACTTTAAATGTCACTAATAATGTCTATAAACCTGGAACTTTAGAAATAGATCCAAGTTTTAAAGACACAGGTGCTAAACCTCGTAGAAATACTCCTGTATATAAAACCAAAACCACAGATAAGGATTTTAAAGATATAGAGATAGAAAAAAGAGTTAATTTAGGTAATCCAGGTGGAACAAAAGGAAGTACAACTAAAATACTGGATGCAGTAAATGGGTCTAAATCTTATACTATAACTGGTGGAGGAGAAGGTAAACATGGAGCTGATAAATCTACAGGAGGAGCTACATCTTTTAATGATTTATGTCACCTTCGTATTGGAATAGTAGATCCTGAAAATCCATCAAACACTGAATATATGAATTTTAGATCATATATAGACAGCTTTGCAGATTCTTATGATGCTGATTGGAAAAGTCAAATGTATATGGGTAGAGCTGAGAAATTTTATAAGTATGCTGGGTTTAATAGAAGTGTATCATTAGCTTTCACAGTAGCAGCACAATCTCAAGCTGAAATGAGTGGAATGTATCAAAAACTAAATTATTTAGCATCTTCTATGGCTCCTAAATATACCTCTGCAGGATATATGGCTGGAAATTTAGTTAAATTAACTGTTGGAGATTATTTACATGAACAATATGGAATAATAACTGCATTTACTTATGATATTCCTAAAGAATCTCCATGGGATCTAAGTATATTTAGTAGTCTAGGCAAACCTATTGAAGATGAACTTCCTATGATTGTTAAAGTAACAGGAATGAAATTTATTCCAATACATGAATTTAGACCAGAAACAGGTATTCAGGGGTTAGGACATAAAAATAGATTTTTATCTGATAGAATTCCTTTTGGTAAATCATCAAAACAAGAAGAAGTAAAAAGTGAAAGAGAAAAAGTTATAGAAGAAGCTAAAGCAAAAGAAGCAGCAGCAGCAGCCGCAGCGGTAGGAGGAGCAGCAGCAGGAGCAGCAGTAGTAAGTACATAAAGATTTAAAATAATGAATAGATATCAAAATATACAAATTTTTCCCCCAACTTCTACCCTTCCAAGAAGGTATGCTAATGTAAAATATCCTGAAATTTCTAAAGATTTTAGTGATATATATGTGTTTACAACTCAAGGAGATCGATATGATTTATTAGCTAATACTTATTATCGTGATTCTTCTTTATGGTGGATAATATCAATTGCTAATCAAGATAGTTCCTATGACTCACTAATTCCACCTATAGGAGTCCAAATAAGAATTCCAAATTTTTCAAGAATAGGACAAATTCAAACAGAATTTGAAAATTTAAATAGTTTAGATACTACAACTGGTGGAGGGTCTGGGTATATTATATAATAAATAAAAGTTATGGCTAGTTTAATAGGAGAACCATTTGATGAGTATGTAGCTAAGCAAATAGATGCAAGACAAAAAGCTCATGGGTCTGGAATGGGAGGATCTTCTCGTACCCCAGATCAATTATCATATTTAAACTCTAAAACTGCTTGGGTAAAGTTAGCATCAGGAGTTTATGTAGAGGGAGACCGAATATCAAAAGAGCTAGCTAAAAATTTTGTACTCCAAGGAGGTGTTGCTAGGATAGATAGTAATGGAAATCCAAATTTTAGAGGAGTTAATCCTGATGGAGAAAGTGGAAATGGAGTTTGGGATCATCATACAGGTCCATACAATACTAATCCACTTTTTCAAAATAGTGGTCTAGAATTTGGATTAGTTCCAATGCCTGGTATTGAAGATGCTGAGATTAAATTTTTAAATAGAGGTTCTATAAAAAGAGCTACTGTTAAAATGAAGGCTTATAATAAATCTCAATTTGATATAATTGATGCCTTATATTTAAGATTAGGTTATACTGTATTACTTGAGTGGGGTAATGGTATGTATCTTGATAATGGAGGAAATCTTATAACAAATTATAGTACCCTAATAGATAATAGCAAAGGATGGTTTAGTGATGAATTTTCTAAAAAAACAACAAATAGTATTTTAAAATCTATTAGGGATTATAGAGAGGGTAAAGATGGAAATTATGATGCAATGTATGCTAAAGTTACTAACTTTACATGGAGTTTTAATGAGGATGGATCTTATGATATAGAATTAAAACTTATAAGTCATGGTGATATTATAGAATCTTTGAAATTCAACACAACCCCATCTCCTCTTTTTAGTAAAAAATTAAATCTTGTACTAAAGATATTTAAATATAATGCAGGAGAGGATGATGGAGCAGATGCAGATCAAGCAGGAGCTGATGAACCTAACCCTATGGATAATATTATATCAGCCTATTTATTCTTACAAAAAATATATGTTTATGATGGTTACACCACAGGAAGAAAAAACTATTTTAATAATCATGATATAGGGTACTCAGATCCTACAGGAGGAGCTAATGGATCTAAACGGATGGGTATATTTGTTGTACCCCCAAAAAGTGATAATATAAATGCAGTTCTTGATGGTCCAGGTTTTAATAATTTTAATATTAATATAAAGTTTGAGAATATTGGAAAACCAAAAAAGAAAGATGTAGTTTATATGAATTATATTGAAGAAGATGATCGATCCATACATGGTAAGGGGTTTTACATGAGATTTGGGCATTTTTTAGAATTTGTTCAAACTTATTGTATGCCTGTAATTCAACCTAAAGGTGGGAATAAAAAAGATGCTTATCCTATACTTAACATAGATTATCAACAGTGGGATGAAAACCCAATGTTATACTACCCAAACCAAACATCATTAGATCCTAGAGTATGTATTGTAAATAGTTATGTTGGTAGATATAAAGTTTTTAATACTCTAGAGTCCTGGACTCAACATGATGGAAAAAATAATTTCAATGCTGCTAAAAATAAAGGATTTGCATGGATTATGAACATATATGTAAATCATGATGTAATCCAAAATGCTCTAACTAATAATTTAGATGAACAAGGTAATGTAGCTTTTTTTCCTATGTTATCTTCAATTTGTTCTGAACTTAATAAAGCTTTAGGTGGTATAAATAATCTTGAACCTGTAATAGATGAAGAAACTAGTACACTTAAAATTATAGATAGTTCTTACTCTCAAGATGAATTAAAAAAACCAACATCTGGTGTTATAGAAACATTTGGGTATAATAATAAAAATCAAACATCAAACTTTGTTCGTAATATTGATTTAAAAACAGAAATTACTAAAGAATATGCTGACATGATTACTATTGGGGCTACAGCTGGTGGATATGTCAAAGGAACAGAAGCAACTGCTTTCTCTAAATGGAGTGAAGGATTTGTTGACCGTTTTAAAGAAAAAGTTACACCTCCTAAAAATAATGCCATAAAAGAAGTAAAAAGTGAAGCAGCTTTAAATTATTTTCAAAATTACTATAATACTGGAATTGATTTAATGTTAGGATACAAATATATTGATGTTGATGATTATGTTACTTCAAATGATGCTCCTCAACTACAAGATGATGTTATAGATAATAATGTAGCTATAGTTACTGAATATTACAAATATTTAAATGAAAAAGCTAAAGAAGAAACAAAAGATGAAACAGATCCATCAAAACAATTTGCCTCTAAAACAAATGGTTTTATTCCATTTAATTTAGGATTAACCTTAGATGGAATATCTGGTATAAAAATATATAATAAATTAGATGTTAATACAAGATTTTTACCTCAAAATTATCCTGATGCTTTACAATTTATTATAAAAGGTGTAAATCATAAGTTAAGTAATAATGACTGGGAAACTAAACTAGAAACCCAAACTATACCAGCGTCTCTTGATAATAAACAAAGTTTTCAGACTTTATTTAATATTGTAGATAAACAGACAAAAATCTTTGAAAAAAAGGTGAAATATCTTCCTATTAAAGATAATAGACCAAAAAATCAAGATGGTAGTAATAATTATGAGGCTGGTGCTAATCCAAAATATACTCCTTCTACACCTTACACACCTGTTAAAACTGCTCCTGCAGGTTGGGATGGAACAAGTACTCTTACCTCAGGATTTCCTATGAAAAAGTCACAATATAGTACTAAAATATATCAAAAAACACAAATTTATCTTCACTATACAGCAGGACATCAAAGATCAGATAAAGGAAAAGGAACTGCTAATACTTTATTTAAAAGAGGAAATGTATCTTGTCATGCTATTATTGACATTGATGGTCATATTGAAAGAATGATACCTGATGAATATAAAGCAAATTGTCAAGGTGGAGGATCTCCTAGAAAAAGTAAGGACATATGGCCAAATCAAACAGGACTTTCTATAGAAATACAAGGTTTAGGATATGAACGTAGTGGAACAACTTTTAATTATTATGGTAAAGGACAACCACTTGTAGGGTGTGTTGATTGGAAAGGAAATCCAATATCTGATTATAAAAGTTATAAAAGATACCAAGACTTTTCAGATGCTCAAATAGGAGCTACAAGAGAGCTATGTATGGATTGGTTAAAAAATCATAATATATCTTTTAAATGGAGTAAACAAACATATGATGATATGTTCCCACCAAGAGGTTCAGTATCAAGAGCTGTATTAGAAGGAAAACAGGGTATATGGTCTCATAATAGTGTCTCATCTGGAAAATTTGATGTTGCTCCTACTTTAAAAATTATAAACATGCTTCAATCAATTTCAGATGAAGTAAATGGTCCTACAAAAGAAGAACTAGCAGCACAAGCTGCAGCATTAGCAGCAAAACATGCAGCTTATAAGAAAAAACTTAAAGGTTGGTCTGATAGATTATATAAAGCAATGGATCCAAATTGGGGTACTTATGATGATATAGTTGATAAAGTAGTAAAAGAAACTACTTTAGAACAACGTAGAGACATAGCTGTATACTTTGATTCTTTTGCTTCTTTATCCAGTATTGATACAAAAGATCATAGAAAATCTCATTTTAATCAATTTAGACTATCTAGCTATAAAGAGGGTAGTTTTTCTGAAAAAGCACCTAAGGGATCAATACTTGGTCGCTGGGGAGGTAAAGATGGATATAACTATACAAAAGAAAAAGGACAAGCCCCATTATGGAGACCAGATGATAACAGATATGGTGGATATACATTATATGAATGGATAATAGGTGATTATAGTGGTGCTGCTGAAACAAAGAAACTTAATGAATTTGGCTATCCAGGTCATTATGATACCTCTAGTAAAGTATATAAAAAACCTGCACAATAATTATTATTTATGGCTTACTATCCTAAATCTCAAATAAGAACTAACTTATATACCCAAGATGAGTACCTTTTAGCAACAACTAAAGAAGAGTATTCTGGATATTATTATGAAGTTTCTAATGGGAAAAAATATACAGGAAAAACTCCTGGTGATGGTCCTAATATAAAATTAATATCAGCTGAATTAGATAGTGTTGATCCTAAATCAAATTTTTCACAATCCCCAAATACATTAAGAACTATAGAAATATATGGGCAAATTCAGGATGGGATAGATTATCAAATCACTGAATATCCTCTTAATACTTCTTTATTAGATATAACATTTTATACAAATCCAAATGAAGCTAGACCAAGAGTAATTCCTTCCCCTCAAATGACTATTCCAACAGAAAAAGACTATGAGGTTGGAAAGTTTCAACGTTATTTTACTAAAAAAAATAATGAACTTAAATATATGGAAATAAGTGAAGAAGTTTTCAAAAAACTTTCATCTCGACAAAAAACAATAGCCTGGGACTTATATAGACCTATTTCAGTAATTTGGACTTTAACTGGAGATCAAGATAAAACTTTTTTAACTAATAAAAATATAGTAGCTTTAACTGAAAAAACAAATCAATTATATGGATTTACCAAATGGTTTAAAGATGATTTTACAAAATATTATAAACCCTTAGAAATTGAAGAAGATTTATTTACTGATGGAACTGAATTTATAAATAGAAGAACAAAATTAGCTTATAAAGGACCATATCATATCCACCCAGAAAAAGGACCTATGGTTGGAGCTAAACATATTAAACGTGAACATGATTATCTAGATCCTGTTGATATGTCACCAAATTTAATAATAGATCCTACACCAACACCTACTCCAACA
>CAACVD010001157.1_pt1 | contig 12711 bp, 18 predicted proteins | sample 2381771 | NCBI WGS metagenome assembly CAACVD01 (sample SAMEA5211965, study PRJEB30684) | marine metagenome | biome: Marine; feature: Epipelagic; material: Water | collected 2015-10-15 | depth 15 m | reverse complement strand
ATCGAGGCTTAGTAGAACGTACAGGGGTACACATTCCCTTTCCATCAAAAGAACTCATGGAAAAATAAAGGAGAAATAATATGGAATATATATGCGGAGTTGCATGGCTTGCCATCATGGTCGTATTAGGCAGTGGATACTGGCTTCTAGTACAAGACGAACAAGCAGAATGGGAACAACAGAAAAAGAAAACCAAGAAGTAATCAAGAAATGACCACGGTATGGGTCCTAGAAGGGCCATTAGAGGCGTTTTAAGGGCTGTTTCAGAGCGTTTAAGCAAAAAGATAAGCTACCCTACAGGGTATGGTAAAATAAGGGAAAAAGATGGCTCAAACGTTAAGAAAAAAATGTTTAACAGCGATACAAAAGTTGGCAAGGATATCAGCCGCAGATGAATATGGCATGGTCCAGTGTGTTTCATGTGATAAGAGACTGCATTGGAAGGAAGCAGATGGTGGTCACTACATTGCCAAGGGTTCTAGTTCGTATTGGGCATTAGAGATTGAGAACGTCCATCCACAGTGTAAGGGATGTAATGCATTTGGGATGAGTAAGGGAAGTGCTGAAGGTCAGTACACGTTATGGATGATTGATTGGTACGGTGAAGATTTTGTTCGGCAGATGCATCAGGACAAGAGAAAGATTAAGAAGTTATACACCGCTGATTACAGAGAAATGTTGAAAGAGTTTAATGAGTTAATTAAATACCATGAGGATAGACTGTTATGAACAAAGAACAATATAAAAATTATGCAGAAGCGGTTTTTACGGGAGTAGTAGGGTTGCACACTACAGGGAAAAGCGATCTTGCGGCTGAATATTCCGTAGAGTTTTTTGAGGTAATCGGTGCTTCTCTTGCTGGTCATTCACAAATGGCAAGAAACCTGTTAGATAAGCTAGCAGATAAATTGGATGTTAACCAATAATAGGTGTCTATTATGACTAATGGATTTTTAAACGATTTACGGAGCAAGGCCATTGGGTTGAAGATGAATCATGTTCCTGCCAAGATGGATTGTATTATGGAAGCCGTCTTGTATGGGTCTGCACTACCTGCTTATGCAGTAGAAGAGATAGATTTACTGTGGTCTGAGGTTACTGCTGAAGAAGAAGCATTACTTAAACCACCTACAGAAGAACAATTAAGTTTGCATCATCCTTCGTTTAATGTAGAATAAAGCAATCCCCTTTGTTGTTTTGCCCTTTCGAGGGCTTTTTTTGGTATAATTGGGGCATGGAAAAGAAGAGTCTTCTCAAAAGAATCGGTGTATCTGGGTACAACAAACCCAAGAGAACACCCAACCATCCAACAAAATCTCATGTTGTTGTTGCTAAGTCTGGTGACAAAGTAAAGACTATTCGTTACGGTCAGCAAGGTGTGTCTGGTGCAGGGTCTAACCCTCAGTCAAAGAAAGATAAAGCTAGGCGTAAATCATTCAAGGCTCGTCATGCTAAGAACATTGCAAAAGGTGTAATGTCTGCGGCATACTGGGCAAACAAAAGCAAATGGTAGGAAATAAAAATGGAAAATGAAAAAAAGACAAAACTTGCTACAAGACAGAGAAAGTTGTCATCTGTTCGTCCTCAAGAACATATTACAGTTGCTTTTCAACAAATAAAAAATTCTGATAAAAAATCCAATAAAGAAAATAAATTTATCTATGCTTTATCTCAATTAAAAAAAGCTAACAATGAACAAGAGTTAAGATCTTTAAAAACATTAATTGACAAAAAATCTAATTCACTTGGAAATGAAGACAAAAAAATAGCATCAGAGTTTGAAACATTATCTAGTAGCATTTTTAATAGCACGTTAAAAAAAGTTTCTAATAAAGATAAACAAAAGTAAATGGTAGTAAACGTACGTTTTAATGTACGCTACAGTATACATTGTATAGTATATGAAGCATAACAGGAGAATCAAATGCCATACGGTAAGGGTACATACGGTAGTAAAGTTGGTAGACCAAAGAAAACTAAACCAGCTAGAAAGAAAAAATCAATGTTGAGGAAATAATGAAAGGTTTATACGCAAACATACACGCTAAGAGAAAGAGAATAGCGGCTGGTAGTAAAGAGAGAATGCGTAAGAAAGGAGCTAAAGGCGCGCCTACTGCTAAAGCATTTAGAGAATCTAAGAAGACTGCTAAGAGTTTGCTTAGTAGGTCCAGATAACAGGCATAGTCTTTCTAGTGTCTACATGAATGAAAGTCTTTGCTACGCCTATACCATTAAATCCCATTGACTGCGCGTTCTTAATAATTTGGTAGGCTTCATTTCCATTATTGATTCGTATGTCTGCCGCGATCCCTTGTGCATGGGTTCCTGCTTTTTTACCTGCCTTTGTTTTTCTCGCCTCAATGCTATGGGATGGATCTCTGTAACCACTGGTGATAATGAAGGGGAAGCCGCAGATGTGCCGTAGGTCATCCAGTTTAGTGAGGAAATCTTCTGACATTTCATTGTTGCCTGTTTCCTGACAATCGAAATCTTTTATATTAAAGTATCTCATACTAACCAAAATGCTACGGCTATACTGCCTAGAAGAAGTAATCCCAAGATTAAACCAACCCATGTTTCCCACTGACTCCAATCGTCCATCACTTTTTGCCTTTATTCATAACGCCTTCAAACGCACCACCGCCAAAGTAAAAACCTACTATGGTTAACATGATCCAATCTATTTTAAATGCAGTTATGATTTCTTGTATTGCGGTGATATCTCGATCCATAAAGAATAAGGTTAACACCATGAGGTAAGAACCAACAAAGGTGAATCCAAATATAAGAGCGAGGTATCGTTGTGCAATTTTAAAGGGAGCGTATGAACTAAGCAAGTCTGTTTTAGCTTTAGTCTTTGCTTCAATGGCTTCTGTCTCTGAGGTATGCATAGAATCTATCAGACCTAATCCCTTAGAGATTACATCACCACTACCTAGTATTTGACTTAGTATGCCCATAATTATTTGATTATAGTTTCATCAGAGTTAACCCATGCAAGCTTGCAAACACACTTCATGGATTCATAATAACTTACATCACGCGAATATTCTTGACACCAATATCTGCACGTATCTATCTCTTCATAATAAACAGTTTTATCGCTATCTATCTGACCATCTATTATGAACAGTAATGCAACTACCAGTTTCACTGTTTAGCCAGTAGTGCCTGTACCAATGCAGTAATCTGATCGTTAGTCTTCTCTTGAATCTTTTCCTGTCTAGCCAAGGACTCTACGATTGCATCAACTTTAGTCTCTGTTACAGCTTGAGCCTGACCATTCTCTTGTGCTTTCTTTGCAGTCTCTTTGACTATGACTTCGATTCTTTTAACTTCTTTCGTGGTAGATTCAGCATTAGCCTGTGCCGCACCATAGGAGATAGCACCCACAAACAAACTAACTACCAAAGGAATAGCCCAAGTTGGAATGACAACACCTTTATCTGACATCATTTTCTACCTCTTAACTCTTTGATTGTTTCACTTTCCCATATACGAATACCAGTGTAAACAATGGTAAACAATGCCGCCACTGGAGGTAATATACCCGCTAGGCTAAACACAGCAGTCGACCCTGCCAATACATCTAATGCATCCTTCGATGATTCTATCATTTGATTTTCCTTGTCTGACATAGCTGTTACCAATTAAGAAACAGGTGATCTCCAGACTCCACCAAATCTAACTACTACGCTAGATCCAGAACCAAACTCGCCTGATTTGCAAGTTGCCCGATAACGCATAGCTGGTTCAGGTTCGAACCCTACAAACTCACCAGCCGATGTAAAGGTATCTACGTCTAAAAAATTAGAACCATCTGTGCTACGCTGAACAGTAATAGTCGTGCCAGAATTAATTGTTCCTGACATTGAAAAATTAAAATTACCATCGAAAAATACAGTATCACTAGACTGTCCTGCCGCAGTAATCGTTTTTGTTACATAAGTTGTCATGTTATTTTCCTTTGAAAATGTTTAATTAAGATTCAAGCGCAGTAATACGAGCTTCTAGTTCTTGGATAGTTGCAACCAATAGAGGTACTAATTTAGCTTGGTCGATGCCTTGGTAGTCTGGTACTTCACGCTCACCCATGACTTGTGCTGTAGTTTCTCTCCATAGTTGTCCATCTTCTAACTCTGATGGTTGCTCTACGTCAGAGCTTACGATAACTTCAGCTACACCTTCGACAGCCTCGACAGCTTCTACAGCCATTACTTCTGCAACAGCTTCAGTAACTACATTGCCTTCTTCGTCTAAGACTTCATCCTGTGGAGCAACATACTCAACAGCTTCAACGCCTTCTACAGCAACAACTTCAGGAGTATAGATGTCACCCGTTGCAGGAGACACTTCGTACTCTTCAGTCTTCATGGCATCTTTAGAACCAGTGACAGACTCAGGTACAACTTCCTGTGCTTCGTGTGCTAGGAAGCCATCTACTCGTGAACCATCAGCTTTCCATGCAAAGTTTACAGGCTTCAACTCTTTGAGTCGGTCTGTAGCACCTGACATGGGTTGTACATCTTCTTTGAGACGGTAGTCTGAGGATGTGTTGAAGGCTGTAGCTGAACCGTCTGTAACAATGCTCCCAACTAGACCATTACCGTTGTAAAACCTTACTTGCGTGTTAGCACTTGTGGCAGTGGTAGAAGTGTAAAATTGGTCTGAGGTAAAACCAAACCCTGCTGTGCTTCCTGTTGGTAATGAACTGCCATTTATATACAGTTCACCATTAGGAATCGAGACGTTGCCAGTTGAGCTAATAGTCATTCTCTCATGAATATCAGAAGCACTGTCTGACGTACCAAAAGATAAGTACCCTGAATAATTGCCAGATGTACCATTTTCTTTCCTACCACCTATCTGAGCAAAGTTGTTACCATTAGTTGAAGAAGTTGTTGCTCGTCCACCAAATCCAATAGAACCGCCTTTATTTATAGCCATGTCGTCATTGGTTTGTATGACTAGATTGGCTTGTTCTCCAGTAAGTGCTTTATCAGCACCAATAATTCTTCCTTCTGAGACATCATTTGCTATGTTGTTGTCTGTTCCGCTTGTCACATGAAGTGGCGTTCCTGCTGTGCTAACACCAACAGCTAGGTTTCCATTAGGAATCGAGACATCTCCGTTGGAAGCGACAGTAAGCCTGTTTGCGTTACCAGAACGCAGATTTAATGTATCGTCAGCGTTGTTGTAGTTAATCCCACCAATGTTGCTATCAGCTGAGTCTCCAAAATCAATAGCCGCTAATGAGCTAGCACCTGCTTGGATGTTCATTCCTGCGAATGCAGTACCGCTTATGGTCATGCCATCGGCTGTAACAGTACCCGTCACATCGACACCAGAACTCGTGGTTGCTAGCTTGGGGTTGTTAGTGTGGTAAAGTGTAGCTACGTTAACAGCCCCGTCAAAATATTTATTACCGCCTACAGTAGCAATCTCAACATTAGCACCCATGATTTTTAAATCACCAGTACCTACATCTTTAATGTAGCTGTCTGAACTATCATGGTAAATCTGTAAATCACCGCTATCGCCAAATAAAGCCTTCTTTCCGTCTTCCCAAGTAATATCAGAATCTATGTCAATGTTGCCTTCAAAGGTTAGTTGGCCCTCGATTGTGACATCGTTAAATGTTGGATTGCGGCCAAAGACTCCACCGTTTTGTTTAATGCTCATAATATATTCCTACGTAATTTAGTTTATTTTGCAACCCAACCAGTATTGCCTGATCCTGATTCTTTTACATACAAAGTGGTATTTGAACCACCATTAGTTCTTAAAAATAACGATCCTACTGTAGCAGTTACCGCACCTTCAGGAGAACCTGTACCACTGTAGATCAACGCTAGAGCAGTAGCACTTGTTACAGCCGCAGGAAGTCCATTAGAATCAAAGGACAATAGCTTATTAGCCCTGTCAGCCTTTAACGGTAGTTCCATTGGTTGAGCAACACTACTTATGTAATGCGGAACATCAACATCTTTCATGTGAATGCTACGGTCAATCGTGTTCTCGTTCTGTACTGCACCTATGTACATCTTGTCAAAATCAGAATTAACATCTGATGCAAGGAAGTCACCACTGTTTTGGTAATCAGTAGTCCTTGTTAATGGCATATCTAATACAAGACTTACAACTTGACCTGCTGTAACTCCACCACTTATATCGACAGTCCCACCAGTAACAGTGCCAACATTGTTAACAGTATATCCAGAAGTTAACAGGGTACCATTTTTGTAAACAGCCATGTCGGTAGATGCAAGAACCCTAAATGTGTAGGTAAAACTTGTCTGTGCGCTACCTCCACTATCTTGAGCAGTAATGTCATTTCTTGTTACTAACGCCGATACGGTCATTATTTTGTCCTATATTTAATTTGCCAATTATACTATTTTATGATTTATAAATCTTCTAAAACTTCTGTTGGGGTTTCTCCCCTAGCCCACCAATAACCTTGATTGTATTCTTGCATTCGTCGTCTACGTATTTGATTTAAAGTTTGTTCGTAATCAGGGTCAGCCATTGTTCTCCAATTATCATAGAATGAAGAGATAAATAATTGTGAGTACCACGGATCAGGAGTTATGTTTTCTACAAATTTTATGCCTTCTCCCAGAATGTTTGTTTCTTCACCTGAAATAGCTTGGAAAAAATTACCAAAAGTTAAATCAAATGTATCATTTGCAAAACTAGCCATTGGACCAGCTACAGTCATAGCAAATCCTTGACCATATCTGTTAACATCAGAAAATATAAAGTCGCCAAATAATCCTAATCCACCACCTTGTACTGCGGCGGCCCCCCAGAATTTTTCATCCATATCTCTAGGCTCTCTTCCTCGCGCTACATCTTTTGCTTGCATAGCAAATGCCCCCATTAGGGTTGTTGATGCTAATAAAGATGTTATATATCCTGCTCGTCCAGCGCGTGTTGCTTGCGTAAAGCCACGATAAAGATGCGTAGTAATCATTGTAATAGGAAATGATTTAATCATCATAGCTGATCGTGAAATTTGCCCCCATGCTGTGCCTCTTTCTAATCCACCTGTAGCAATTGCTCTTACTCTTGCATCTGGTGTTGGCACTGCAAAATCTGTTTCAGTTAAAATCATACGATGAAACTTCATGCTTTTATCTTTAGTTAGATCAGCAAACTTAGACCCTTGTATGTCAACAGTACTTGTTTTTCTAAATGCATCCCAATCTTCTTTAGTAATTCCGTAAGTTTCAAATCCTTTTAATAAAGCAGGATCTAATTGATCTATTTGTTTTCCAAAGTTATCAGACAATAATCCAGCAAATTCCATTCCAAATGCTTTACGACCAGCTTCAGTCCACGGTTCTAGCAGAGATGCTCTTAATACAAACTCTGCTGTTTTAGCGCTAGCTCCTGTTCCATAAGTATCAGAAAATCTATTTTGTGAATGTGCGCGTCCTGTCCATGTTTCTAAAATAAGACCCATTCTAGCTAATGCTTTTCTATCTTCTTCAGTTCCTGAAGCAAACAATTTCATGTGTCTTTTAAAGACTTTAGTAGCAGACATACCATTGTAATGTGCAGTTAACGCAGAAGTTGCAACGTCTGTAAATGAAGCTAGAAATGCCCCACCTAATTTAGATGCTACTTGTATGTTTCTAACAAATTGAACGCCATCAGCTATTGTGAGTAAGTTACCACCATTAATTTCACCACTAACTGTTTTGTATGTAGCATCCATTAATGCAACGGCAGATTCTTTAACTGGCTCACCTGACTTAGACTGTAATTGTCTTGCTTGATTTTTTAATGTGTCATACATAACTCTAGGATTTGTTCCTAAAGTTTCGGCTAAAGCAATATCGTTAGATCTAGCCATAATGTGGTCAGTCAACGTTGTTAAAGGATCACCTTTGCCAAACTTGTTTTGATATGACAACCAAGAGTCTGCATCTTTAAAATATAAAAATCTTTCTTCTGATCCTTTTCTTGATAGTTTTCTTCCTAATCCTCTTGGTATTGATAACCCTTGTGCTTTATTCATGCCGCCAGAAGTAATTGTTTCATATACATAAGATAATGATTCAGCTAGTTCAGCATCATTAAGAGGTTTACCAGTATCATCAAGCATCTTGCTACGATCTAAACGATTGCTTATATATGCAACCCATTCTTCTTTTTTAGCGTTAGTAATAACACGCATATCATGGTTTTGAGGAAACAACCAGTTTTCGTTCTTGCTGATACTGCCGCCTACTTCATTAAATTTAACGCGCATATTCTCAGCAACACTTAGCCATGATTCAGCCGCTTTCTTTATCTCTGGGTCATCAACACTTTCACCGTACACAGCTTTTACAAACTTAGTAAGACCTTCTTCATTACTAGATAACCCAAACATACGTGTTCTAAAAATAGATAACGCATCTCCGAACTGCGCTAAAAATTGTTTTTCATAAGTCTTAGCTAGGTAATCAATATTTGCATATCCAGCCTTCATTCTTATATCACGAGACAATAACGCCTGTAATCCTGCAATTGGGCCATTAGGATGGCTTTGTAACTTTTCCAGAGCTACAGATACGCGAACAGCATCTATTAACTTTTCACGTTTGACACGACTGTAATTAACAGCAAGTTCTTGAATAGCGGCTTGTGGATCTTGTGCTTGCTTTAATTGTTCAGCAACACTTTTGTTAATTTTGGCGCCTTTAAAAGCCTGATCTATACAATAATTAAAACTAGCCAATGGAACACCTCATTATTGATTCTAAACCCTCTAAATCATCATCTAGTTCTTTAATTACTTTAGTAGCATCTACTAACTGACCATCAACAATAGCGTATTTAGTTTCTAAATTATTGTAATTAGCCATGTCTTCATCAAAGTTTTTGCCCATTCCATCACTATCCAAAGCGTTTCTTTCTAACCCTGTTGTTTTTGCTTTAGGTGCTGGTGGCTTAGGAGGGCCAACAAACGCATCAGGAGATATTGTGTAATTATCTATTTGCTTTCTAAATGCTTCATTTTCTTTTAATATTGCAAAATCTAATTCAATGTTTTCTTGTTTAATATCTTTTACTAATTGAACCCCATCACCTTCATCATTTATAATTCTATTTTTTATATTTTCTAATGTAGCAATATCATTTGGATTAGCCTTAGCCTTTTTCATTTCATCTAAGCTTTCATTAACAGCTTTAAGGCCAATAGCCTTCATATCTAAAGGTTCAGTGCCATCAAATATTTTAGGCAAGTCATCCATTACTTTAGCTATACCACCTAAAAATACTTCCTCTGCCCTAAATCCTTTTTGCGCGCGTAAATTATCAGCCATTCTTGCTAACAAAAACATTGATTCTTTTTCTGGCGTAGTCTTTTGCAAGATAAAATCATCGAGTTTCTTTTGTGCTGACTCAGGCAATATACCTTGTTCTAATCTACTAATACTTGCTTCAGCCGCAGAAGCTTTTCTATCTTTTTCTAACGTTTTATTAATAGTAGTTATTTTTTCTTGTATAGATTTTATATCTTGTTGTTTTCTTTCTCTTGCTTGTTTTCTATGACGAACAGATTTTGCTTTTAAAGGCTTTCCTGCTTTTGTATATAACAGCTCACTTTCTTCTACAGTTTTAAGTTGTTGTTGTAACTCTTTTAATTCTTTGTTTATATTTTTTCGTTCACCACGAGTAAGTTTTTCTCCAGCCGATCCAATGCGTTTAGCTTTCTCTTCTGTTATTAACTGAGCTTTATAATTGTTTATGTTTTCAAATGTAGGCGCTACTGAGGCTTTGCCTTGAATTACAGTAGGCTTGAATGCAAAAGGAGCTTCAGGAAATACATTTGCTACTGTTGAAATATCTTCTGTTAACTTTCTTAAATATCCAGAAATACCTCCTAAAGCACCGCCTAAAATAGCACTACCACCAGCCGCAAAAGCAATAGCCCTTAATGCATCGTCTGTATCGTAAGGTGAATCAATATCTTGTTTATGTTTATATACTAATGGTTGTATAGCGGCTTCTGAGGCAACAGCAACAGCGGCTGTATTTCTTGCGCTTTTTAAAGATTGAGCTAATACACTTAGTCCTTTACCAGCCGTAGCAACGCCACCAATAGGAAGTGTAGCTATATTCACAGGGTCAGTCATGTATCCAGCAGTCATTCCAAAAAACTGCGCTAATCCGCTACCTCTTTCAATTACATCTTGATTTTGTTCTCTACGACTTTTTAATATTGCATTGCGTTCTTCATACAACTGAAGATCTGTTTTAATTAAACCATTAGTATCTCTAGAAATACGATCGTAATTAATAATGCCAGATAAATCTGTATATTTACTTGTGTCAAAACCTTCGTCTGACAATTTTTCTAGTTGTCGCTTTCTTTCAAAGTAACCTTCGTTATAAAACTGTGAAGAGATAGATAATTCTTCATCTTGTACGTAAGCAAAACTTGCCGCTAATGTTTCTTTAAATGTAGGAACAGTAGCTCCATACTCAGGCACTAACCCAAACATCATATTTTGCTGATCTATAGAAGATAAAATTGGCATTACAATGCGCTCGGTATTGTTATGGCAACACCTGAAGGAGATATATACTCTTTAGATCTTTCTCTTTGTATTTGTAAATCAAATTGTCTACTTTTTTCAGTTCCTCTAATGTCTGAAATTTTCTTAGGAGTAACATTAAATATTAAACGAGATCCATCAGGCTTGCTAACTACTTCAGATCCTACAGTAATAACGTAATTACCTTTTCCTTCAACAGCCAAAACTCTTCCTTGGTGAACTTTGTTTAAAGTTAGGTTTTCTTTTTCTTCTTTTGCCAATAGAGGAGATGCGAATGCCGCCACAATTGGACTTATAGTTAAAAGATCTGATGGCAATTTAGATGCATCTGTTTTAATAATTATTTGTTTAGCGCCCATAGTTTTTAAATCATCAGCAGTAATTGTAGAAAAATACAAATCTAAATCATTAGCAGTCACACCTTTTGTTAATTGCGTAGGATGATTGCGTACTTTTTCTATACCGCCAGTAACAGCTTGTATAGATGCTTTCCACATATCTTGGTCCAACATATCTCTAGAAGGATTTGCTCCATAATAATAAGCTGAGGCGGCTTGAAAAACTGATTTTTTATCATTTGCCCCATAAATTCCTTCTCCTACAATTTCATCAAGTATATTTAAAGCATTTGTTTGATCAATTCCTTTTAATTTAATACTTGGGTCTGACCTAACTCTTTCTTCACCTGTAAAAACTATTCGTGATACATCATCATTTCCTAATGCAGATACTTGAGCAAAAGCACCAACAGCAGGATCTTTTGATATTTGCGCCCATACGCCAGAGTCTTCGCCTAACACTGTAGCTAAGCGCATTTTTTGTTGTACATCCATGCTTGGCAACGCGGCTGTTAATTGAGAAGCTTCTTCTTGAGTAAACACAGAAACGTTTGTTCCATATATTTGGCTTAATAGTCCAGCATCAGCTTTACGTGTACGAAATGCTTGTTTTGCTTCTTCGTCTGTCCCACTCAATATATCTGCTACATTAAGCGTAGTGTAGTCTACATAGCCTTGTTTCATTCCAAGACTAAAAGCATCCGTAGCAATTTCATTTTGCAATCTATTATTTAATACTTCCAATTGATTAGTTAAAGTAGCATTACCAGATTTTTTTGCTTGAGCTATTAATTCTTTTCTCTCTAAAACAGGTTTAACAGCAAATTGAGCTAATTCATTTGCCATTGCAACGCCAGCTTCATACTTAGTTCCTGCAACTTTTGCTGTCATTTCAGCTTGTTCTGATTCACTTATTGCAAATCCTAATGAAGCTTTATTTTCATATTCGTTTACTGTTGCATTAAACTCTGCTGTAGCTATTTCATTGCCAGCATTTATAAGTGATCCAGTTCTTGTAATTTGCGTTTTTTGATTGTTAATAAAAGTTTGCCACTCTGGGCCGCTATAACCTTTTTGTGGATTATTTTCTATTTCTATTAACTTTGCATAAGCTTCTTTTTCGCCTTCTGTTTCTGTTAGACGATTTAATTCTCCAGCTATACGAGATTCATAAACTTGCTTGTCTAATGCTTCTAATCTACTTGTTTCTTGTTTCTTTTGTTCTGGAGATAAATTACTTAATCCTTTAATTTTTAATTTTGTTTGCTCTACTTGTTTAGTAACATCTTTTCCATTTCTGCTTGCTAAAGTAATTTCATCAAAAGACGAATTTAAATTATCTACACCTTCTTGGATAGTTTGAGCAATATCATTCATGCGCTTATTAGAACGCAACTCTTCTGTATTATTAAAAATATCTTGATTTAAGGAAGACGCAACTATTGATTGATATTCTGGGCTCACTCCAGCAACAACGCCTTTAACTAGTTCTTGTGCTAACGTGTTAAATTTTTCTGGATCATTTATGTTGTTATCAAACAATTTACCTAATGATGTTGCAGTATCATTGCTGATATCTGTTAAATATTTTTGTTTTATAGCTTCTTCATGGACAGCTATCTCTGCATTATATGCATCTTTGCCCCAGCCTAAACCAGTTTTTCTTTCTACTTTTTGAAGAGTTACTTCTCCAGTTTCAGGGTCAACAGAAGTTGCTTCATCAATAGCCTCTTTTGCTTTTAGTGGAGCCAGTTCTTCAGCCTTAGCTCTTCCAAACTGTTCAGCAACACCAGCTACAGTAGCCCCTAATCCAGCTA
>CAACVD010001156.1_pt1 | contig 12720 bp, 6 predicted proteins | sample 2381771 | NCBI WGS metagenome assembly CAACVD01 (sample SAMEA5211965, study PRJEB30684) | marine metagenome | biome: Marine; feature: Epipelagic; material: Water | collected 2015-10-15 | depth 15 m | reverse complement strand
GGGTTAAAGAACCTACATGGCTTGAGGTTGATAAGGCTATGAATAGTCTTATGAAGATTGATGCCAAAACACAAAGCATGGATATTGATTTAAATTCCATGTTTAGATACATGGTTGAACACTTTATTGTTAAAACTGAGCCTCACTTGAGCGTTTTAGATATTCTCCGATTAACCCCATATGTGGGTAATCAACTAAAAGAAATCCTCCCGAATCCTCTTGATTCAATGTCGGGGGATGAAGAAAAAAACGAAGAATGAAGCGGGTATTAAGGGGAGGTAAAGCCGAACCCAAAGACGCTTCATTAATCGTCGTATATACATTAGCGAAAGCATTAGCAATAAGTCCTCTTGAAATATACAAAATGCCAGCCAGTTTAGTTCAAGATTTATTAAGTGTTCATACAGCCTTTTTACAATTAGAAGCAGAAGAGATGGATAAACAAATGAAAAAACAAAGGTGATTCATATGTCAGACATAGCAACACTTGATAAATCTATATTGGGTTTAAGTGGAACTATGGAGAAGTTCATTAAATCTCTTTCACTACAAGAAGAAAGAATGAAAAAGGCTTCGGAATCTACTGAAAAATTAGGTAAGTTTCAGAAAAAACTAGGATTAGACCTTGATAAAACTAATAAACTAGTAAATAAGTCTGGTGCTTTCGTTAATGAATTTGGAGTAGAGATTACCAAAACAGGCGAATCAATGGGCAACTTCAATAAAAGAAGTTCAATAATGAATACTACAATTGCCCAATTTACTAAACAAGGTAAAGCAGTATCATTTTTAGAAGGGTATAGTCAATATTTAAAATTAGGTGGAAGCCGATTAGAATACTTTGCTGAATATTTATCTTCTTCAAGAGAAGAATTAACTATATTTGGCTTAGAAGCAGCAAAAGCCCGTAAAGTTATGTATGGGTTTTTACCGCCTGGAATGTTTAGATTAGTGAATAAATTTTCATCTTCTTTCCAGTTCTTCGGAGGATTCTTAAGAAAAATGGGTGATAATGGTAAAGGTGCTAGAGAAGAACTTGACCGACTAAAAGAAACTTTATCAACTGCAAAAGAAATGGGTGAAACTCAAGAAATGCTTGACAAGATTCAAGCATCTATTGAAGCCTTAGAAAGAGAAAGCGAACCTAATGCAATAAAATCCGTAGTAAAAGGATTTAAGAAAATTGCTGATTTTGCATCTAAGCCTATTCAAGTCAAAGGCACTTTTGATGAAGTTAAAAAAGAATACGACACTACAATAGAAGGAAAACTATTTGGAGATGGATTTATTAAGGGTATCTTTAAAATGGCTACTTTCAAAGGACAAATTAGAAAAAGAGTCAAAGAAGGCGGAAAGCAATTTAAAGATGAAATTGGGAGATATAAAACAAAGTTGGGTAAAAACTTTGGAATGAACTTAACTCCTGATAAAAAGGAAGAACTTAAAAGACTTAAGAAAAATATTAAAGTTTTAAAGAAACCTATTGAAAATTGGATGGATGGTGCAGAAGAAGCAAGAAAAGCAAAGGCTTCTCTTCTTGGTGTTACTGATAAAGATGTTAAGAAAACAAAGAAAGCCTATGAAAATATTACTGAAAAAGTCAAAGATATGGAGGCTAATTTAGTTGCAGTAAGTATTGCTAATCCTGCTATGGCTAAAAACTTTAGAAAATCTCTTGATAAATTAAAAGAAGACCAAAAGGATGCCCATACAAATATGTTAGGTGCTCAAAATGATTATGAACAAAAGGTGTCAGATATTGCAGGAACTCTTGCCTCTAATGACCCTAATATCCAAAGACTAAAAGACTTTGATAGATATACTGCTGAAGCAGCAGCATTAGAAGATGAAGGGATTCAAGGCACTAGAAAGAAATATAGAGATTTATATAATAATCTTGGTGATATGAAAAAGAACTTTCAAGAAGGAATTGATAATGCTAAAGCATTAGAGTCATTAAATGAATCATTAAAAACTAATCAATCACAAGTGGAGTCGGCATATGAACATATGCAAGAACTATTACAAGTATCTGAAGATTTACAAAATGTTGAGGGAATGAAAGAAGAGTCTTTAAAATACTGGGAAGCGGCTGAAAAAGCACAAGAAGCAATAAATGAAAAACTTAAAACCCAAAAACAAATAGAAGAGGCTATTTTTCAACAAGAAGCAACAGGCTTAGGTTCAAATGCACTAAAAGATAAAATAAAAGCAAATAATGAGATTATTGAACAAGGCAAAAAAATGATTTCTACTATGCAAATACAAATAAAGTATGAAAAAGAACAAATTGAACTAGCAAGACAGAAGTTTGATGCAGGTTTAATTAGTGGAACTGAATTAAAAGAAGCAGAAGAAATGGGCGGATTTAAAATAGATGCTGCTAGAACTAATATAGAAGATGCTGAAGAAAGTATGGTAGGTGCTGAAGAAAGCAATACCGAAGCAAGTGAACAATTAGATTTATTAGGTGATTTAAAAGAACAAGCCACTAAAAAACTGCTTCAAAAATTCCCAGTATTAGGATTCGTGTTTAAGATATTTAAGGGACTTAAGGCATTTCCTGGATTAGTAATGAGAATACTATCTGCTGCTGGTAAATATTTCTTATTCGTATCTCTTGCAGTTATAGGTGCTTTGATTATTATTAAAAAGATATTACCTGCAATTAAAGATGTTTGGTCTAATGTAATTGATACTGTTGCTCCTCTATTTGAAATAGTTATGGCAGGAGCATCAATCTTCTTTGAAGGATTTATGAAAGTATTTAATGCTTTCTTTGGTGATGGCTCAATAAGCGAAGCAATAGACGGATTAATTGAAATGGGTCTAGGACTACTGATAATGGCCGTAGGTCTTGCTTTAACTGGATTAAGTGTAGCATTACTGCTAGTTTGGGAATTAACCAAAGTATTATGGGATAGAACAGTTAATTATGTTTATGGAATGCTTACAGATGGTAAAAAGTTCTTGAAAAGAATAGGTGTAGTTATTGCTGTTATAGGAGTAATTGTTTCTTTAATCTTGGGTGCGCCAGTTTGGTTAGCAGTTGTAATTGGAATTGTTCTTTGGAAAGCAACGAAACCAGTTATTAAAATGTTTAAGTGGCTTGCTGATAAATTAAATCCTTCTAAATGGTTTGGTGGCGGTAAAGCAAAGGGCGGTATAACAGACGGAAGAATGAATTTAGTTGGAGAAGAAGGCCCAGAATTAGTTCAATTACCGAAAGGTTCTACTGTTTTCTCTAATAGCCAGTCTAAAAAGATGGTCGGTGGACAAACAAGTAATACTGTTAATAATAATCATACTCATAACTACAACATTGTAGTCAATGCAAAAGATACTTCTAAGGCAGAAATGAGAAAAGTCGCCAATGAAATAGGTAAAATGCTGAATACTCAAATTTTAAGAAATAGTAGGTTTTGATATAAATGCCGATAGATGTAAATAACCCTGACCATTATGTTTATTTGAAAACTAATGCGTTTGATTCAGTTAATGGTAATCAAGTAGATACTATACCACTAAAAGTGGCTACAATAGGAATTAGCGTTAGTAGAACAATTCCCGCTATACCTATCCCATTATCAAGTATTGCTAGGGGAGAATCAGAAACAGTTGCTATTGATTTAGGAATGGCAAGTAAAGAAATTACTATTAATGGTGTTATTACAAGCGGGACAATAAGAAGAAGCCACACTACAACAGGAACAACTCCTGAAAATCAAGTAGCGACTTCAGTTAATATGACTGCAATAGAAATGGCTCAATTAATTGCTTCTGGGGTAGATTCATCAGGTTTAGCGAAATATCAAAACTTTAATGAACTAGTTATTTTATATGAATCTAATATAAATGAAAACTATATTGAAAGAGGTAGTCCTGAAAGAATTCCTTTTACTTTTGCTTCTAGGGGTGATGCTCTACAACTAGATAACTCAAGAGTCGCATTACCGAGCAATTTTCCTACTTCACAAACTTCAACAGGATTAAGTGGTTTTATTTCACAATTTAGTTTTACTATTGATGCTGAATCTCCCGAAGATGTAACTTTTGATATGAGTTTTACAGTTGCTCGTATTTTCCCATGAAGGTGATATTATGTATGATATTTTTATTGGTAAACAAAAAAGCATTGTTTTTCCAATAATGTGTAATTCTCATCTTTTAATTAGTTATAGTGAGAATATCCCTGACATAAATGCGACTCCAAGCGACACAACCGATGATATTCCTTATGGCTTATGGGGGCTTGAAGGCTCTTTTACCTTTGAAGCAATCATTACACCCTATGACATAAATGGTATGGGAAATGCAGGGCTGAGAGGCCGTTCTGCGCTACAAACAGGAGAGAGAATCATGCCTCAAGGGGGAGCAGGTAAATTGAGCGAGGAATACCTGCCCGTCGCAAATAGATACGGGCATGAAATGTGTTTATTTCATAATGATAACTTTAGAATAACTTTAGTTAATGCAACAACAAATAACAACAATCAACCTGCTGAATATAAAATTAAAGTTTATTTAACAATCGGTTCTACTCAAGAAACATTTTTGAGTGATGTAGTAATTAGCCCTAGTTCCAGCAGGGTGTGGAAATATGGAGATGCCCATACTAATTACAATTATTCAGGTTTTGACACTAATGATAGAATAATTTATGATAGTGTAGGTTCAATAACTAGTTCATATAGTAGTGGAACTACTGTTCTTTTAGATACTCATTCAACTAGAACTCACGCTGAAACATATTACATAGGTCAAAGTCTATATATTAGAGATGGTTTTACTTATACCAAAATAGGAACTGTGTCTAATGTTGGTGGTGCTTATATTCAATTAAATACTGGTTATAGTGCAAGCATTACTGCTGGAACTGAAATATATACGGAAACTCTTAAAGAACCAACCTATGTAGATAATATGCACCATGTCGCAGTTTCATTCAATGGAACTAAAAATACAATTCTTATGTTTTACAACAGGCGTTTAATATTTAGTGGAGAACATACTAAAAAGTCATCTTTTAGTTTTGCAAGAACTAATTGTTTATTAGGACAAATTTCAGAAACAGATAGTGGGGCTTCTGCAAATAAACAGTTTATGGGTGAAATACATGAGTTATCTATTGAAAGAGGAGCAAAACAAGAAATAACTTTTACTAATTCTTTGTTTCCTGAAATGGATGAAACTTTACTTTATTTAAGATTTGAAGAGGTGGACTTATGACATTAACAGTTGGTGGATTAGTAACTTCTTATAACAGCCCTGCTAATAATAATTACGATACTCCTACTAATCCATTATTAAATTTTAATACGGGAACTACACATAGAAGATTTATTGCTATTCATCAAGACGGATATGGTAGCGACCCTGTAATAGATGAACCTATTTCGGGTGCAGGAATAATGACAGAATACTCTAATTTACACAATACTGATGGTTTTACTATAAGGTGTTTTGATAATCAAAATTCAACGGGTATCAATCTAAGCACAATAGATTTAGCCAATCATAATTACTATGTTTTAATTCATTCAGATGATGAAAATAAATATCATTTTGCTAAAATTACTGAAAAATTGAGTGCTGATATTTCAGGAGATATGTTTAAATTTAGCCCAAGATTGGGTAATGAAATAGCGAAAAATACTAAGTTTATGTTATTTAAAGAAACTAACCCTGTTGGAAATATAGTAGCAATAGCCTGTGGGCTTAAAATAACAAGTAGAAAAATAGTTGTCGCTCGCCCTATGTTTTACTTTTTTGAAGACAAATTAGATAAAAAAGAAGAATTGAATCATAATGAAAAGTATTTTATTAGAACTCAAATAACAAATACAGGGGCGCAAGTTACCCTAAATCATGCCGATAAAACTACTTTTGTAACAATTTCTGATTATAGAAATAAAATTATAGATTATAGTAAATTCTCTATGAAAGTTAAATTAGTGGATAGATTAAAAGTAAAGGATGACCCTGATACTGCAACAAGTAATGAAAGCACTCTTTTAAGTTCTACTTATAATACATTAACAAATTATAGTATGTGTTTTATTAATGCAAAAAGAGATACTGATGATAGTTCGTCTTCATTAGTTTTAAGTGGTAATAAAAGATATATGTATTATAACGATTCTCCTGAAGTCAATAATCATATGCCTTTAGTCTATGAATGTCATATTAAAGATACTTTTGATGTTAAATCAGGATTTTCTAGCATAGAATTAATTGATTCATCTAAATCATTATCTAGCAAAGTATTTGATACAGATAGATTAAAAGTTACTCAAAAACTGTCGGAAGAAGACTTAGATGAATGGGTTGAAATTGCTGAACTAAATGGTTATAATGCTGCATTTGGTCTTCATGTTTTTACTCTTACAGATACAAAATATCCTAATCCATATTTAATGTTTGGTGCAGGAATAGAAGTTAAAATTAATAATAGAATTTGGATTTGTCAAGGAAGTGCTGTGGGAGCATTTGTTTTATATGACAGAAGCAGGGCATTAAATGGTTCTGTGTTTGATACTTCTGTTAATCCAAACACTTTATCAAATCTATTAGATAAAAAGATTTACAGAAGAAGATTAAATCATACAGATAAATCAATATTAACTAATACTTTATTCTCTTCACATAAAGTAAATAAAATGAATGCTATTATGATTTCAAATGAATATAAAAATTATTATTCTCCTATTTTGTCAATGCCAACGGATTTAACTGACGATGATTTTTCTTTAAGTTTATCTTTTACTACTAATACCTCAATAGATGGAATAGAATATTTACAAGGAACTTTTGCATTAAACCATGAAGTTTTCTTTGGTGAAGTTGAACAAATTGAAAAGAAGATAAATAATTCAATGAGTGTATTTACAATAGAAGGAAGAAATACTTTATCTAAATTAGTAGATATTTCTTTAGATAAAAATACAAAGTTTACTTCAGATATTATACAGACTAGTGAAAGTCCTCATAATAAATTAACAAATGTAGGACAAACTGCGACTTGGAATTTTAATAGTGAAACTATTACTTTTGGTGCTAATGTGACTCTTGCCGCAAATGCTCATCTTTGGGGAAGTGATGGGTATATAGGACAACTAAATAATAGTGGAGTTGCTAATTCTACTACTGGAACATTATTGGAAAAACCATTAACTAAAGGAACAACTGCTGTAATTTATTATGAAAGCACTAAATACTATTCTTTATCTAAAGCAGGTGGAGCAAACAAAGAAATAACTTCAGTTTCTAGTTTATCAGGAACTAGTGATAAAGGATTTCATTTCACAGCAGGTAATTCATTTACTGGTAATACTTTGACTTTAACCGAAGGTTCTCCTTTAGTGGGAACTTCTAATGACACGAATCCTTTAGGTGTAGGTTATAACATAGATGTAGTAGAGTCAGTTGATGAAGATTTACCTTTCTTATTAGACATAAGTGGTTTTAGTTCTGATACTGTTAATGCTTTGATGGATTTTGAAGTTTTAACAGTTAAAGATAATAATGATACAAAAATAGTTAAGTTAGCACCATATATTCCTTTAACTTTAGGAAGAGAAGAATTAAATGAAGTTGATACTAGCGATGCTGGTTTTACAGATTTAGGACTTATTAATGAATCTGGAGCAGTTAATCAAGTTTCTTTATTAACCAGCGACATAAATCAAACCAAAAGAACTCGTTTATTTAATTTAAAAATTAACGACCCTCTTTATATTGATGGAGTGTTTGTTGGAAGATTTTTAGGGTATAGTTCTCGCCTTGATACTAATAACGGAAATTATATTGCATATGATTCAGAAGTTTTTATTGATAGAGATATTCCTGTGGGTCAAGCACAAACAAGAATGCTGCAAACTTCTAATGGTAAAAAGAATAGATTTTTACATTTAACTAATGGAGCGCATCTTCATTCTAATCAAATGATTAATTTAATTGGGCCAAATAGATTACCAGTAAATTACGAAATAGATTCTTCTTTTTATTCTGCTAGTGTTCCGACAGGAGAAGATAGTTATTCACAGAAGTTCGGTGCTTCTATTCATAAAGTATTTAATTTAGAAAAGGGAGAAATTGGATTTAAAAAGGATTATTTAGTTTTGGAAAGTAGTGAAGGTAAAGGAAGAATACAGCCCTATTATGAAGGAAGTATTTTTAAGTATTTAGCACAAACTTACAAAGGGAATTCGTCTGTTTCGGGTGGATTAAGCCTTACATCTAAAACAGGAACAGTTGGAAATATCCATACCCCATTAGAACAAAGAGGACATGAGCCGATAACAGGTTCAAATTATATTGATAGAAAATTTATATCAAGTAATGTTTCTTGGAATAGATTATATCCTTATATTCCTTCTTCTGGGTATTTTGGAGTTTTATCATCACCAAGTGTAAATAATCCAATTGATAATGCTATTATGCATAAAGATAAATTATATCACCCTGATGCAAAAGCATCAAGATTATTCTTATATGGAACTACCGATAAAAGACTTTATACCTCAGATAGAAAGGATAGTCTATTATCTTCTTCATCAATAAGTCTTGAGAGTTATGGGCTTCTTTCTATAAATAGTCCGAGAACCGTTAATTCTTCTGTAAATAAAACTAATATAGTAGGAGAAACTTCAAGAGTAAGTAATTTAGACCAAGACTATGCTCAATCTAGTATTATTAGTAGTAGTAAGGATTTATCTAGTTTAAAGCGATTCGGCTTAATGAGATTAACTGATGTAGTGATGGATTTTGCATTTAATATAATCAATGCAGAATTTGATGTTTCTTCAAGTAAAGTTGTTGAAAGTTTTCCTATGTTAGCAACAGAAACAACAGTAGTAAAAGGAGGCGGAAGCAATAGAACAGTCACTTCTCATGGTTATAGCCAAGACCTTGTTTTTAGTGCAACGGTTGATAATGTAGACCAATTTGATGTTTTATTTGATAAAACAACAGGATATGTTATTGGAGTTGCTACTGGACTTTCTACAACAACAGTAAATAATGATACTGTCAATATTAGTGGAGCAGCAGGTGGAAATGCTACAAGACATGATGGTTATATTCCTGCTGGACAAGAAATAGGATTAATTAAAAAATACTGGTTAAATCCGACAACGACTAGATTTTATTCAGACATATTGAAGGTTGTTGGAAGAGGTGAACAAGAAACTATATTATTCCCTGTTAATACTCAAACAGAAAATAATTCTAAAGGAAATGATATTCATATGTTAAAGGGTGTTTTTGCTGGAGAAGATTCTCCTTCTAACTGGATAGGATATTATCGCCATGAAGCAGATGGAAATAATAATTCTGCTGTAAATTCAACAGTAAGAAGAGGTTTAAGAAAAGGAACTAATCATGGAATTATGTCTGTAATTTTACCAATCGGCTTTCAAAGTCTTTCATATCTTCACCCAACCGATACTGGATTTGGAACAAGACCCGATGGTTTTATCCAATATGATACTTCACTTGGAGCAGGTTCAACGGTTTTTGATGAGTTTGATACATTTAATGTCGCAAAGAGAGCAACTAACTTAGAACAATCGGAATTTATTTCTTTTTTAAATGGTCTTGATTTGGGAGAAGGAAGCACTACTTCTAACAATCACTTAAGAGATTTATTAAAAGCAGTTAATCTCAAACCCATGCCAAGTGAAGGGAATGACGACTCAAAACAAGGACAGACTTCTCCTTTCTTGAATAAAGCAACATTAGGGGCAGTATTTAAAAGTTTAAATGCTTCCGACGCTCAAGGAAATATGTTAGTTTACCCTGCTTATACTACAACTGAAGAATATGGAGTTGCTAATACCGATGTAGCGGGAGTTTATCTAGGATTTAAGCCTCATCTTAAATTATCTTCTGTTTCAAATGATAGTGTTAAAGGAATAAAAGGAACAACTCTATATAGAAATTCATTTATTACTACACAATCCACAAGAATTATTAAAAATTTAGATTTAACTGGTTGTTATTTAGTTCCAGCAGAAGAAGGGACATTTTACGATGGTGAAGGAACAACTAATTCTTCATCAGTAGCAAGTAATCATCAATTGACACCTGAAGATAATAAAATTATATATGTTGTTTCACATGAATACGATATAAGTAATACTGGAACTGATGATAAATGTGTATTATTAACAGATGAAAGCCTAGAAGCAAATAGAATGTATAAAATTATGCAACCTAATCCTATATGCTTTTGGGATAAATCTCCTAAAAAAGTAAGATTAAATACTTTAAGTTCAGAATATACTAAATCTATGGATAAAGACGAAATGTTAAGTCCTCCTTCTGCATGGGAACAAAAACCAACAACAGTAGGAACAAGAGAAAATAAATCTAATTCCGAAGGAGTTCAGTCTATGTATGTTATAGTAGACATGGACAATCTTAGTGGAGAAAATAATACTATTGTAAAAACACACACAGGACTTAACAGTATTTTAACAGGAATTAAAGGAGAATTTAATATTAGTGACGGAAATAATAACATGGTTGTTTCTATGAAGTCTGAAATAATTGGTGATAATATCGGTAAATATTTAGAAATATCTAATATGAGGAAAATAGATGGAGTTGCTTCTGTTTCAGAAACATTTGAATTAACAGTTAATGGAGATATTACAAAAGATGCAAATAGAGCATTAATAGGAACAACTATTGACATATCAAAAGAAGTAGAAAATACAATAGAAGAACTATTAATAGAAAATGATATTGATTTTACCCTTACCAAAGAAAATTATTCTATCTTTACTAGTCCTAACTTTCAAGGAACTAGTTTATTTAATATAGTAAAATACTTATTGAGTCTAAAAAACAAAAAAATGGTAGATGTTTCAGGAACAATTCAGATAGTTTCCGAAGATGATTCCGCTTATATTTCAAAATACTATTTTACAGATGATGATATTGTTGAAATAGAAGTAGAAAAATCTAAATTTGGCTATGCTAATGATATTACTTTGTATGGAAATAAACATAAAGCAGTTAGAAAATCTCCAAGAGAAATCAAAAAAAGAGGGAAAAAATCATTAAATATATTTGATGAAAAATTAACCACGCAGGAATCTGTTGATGACGAAGCATCTCGTTTATTGGCTATTCATTCTTCTATTAATAATGTAGTTTCATTTGATGTAGAGTCTTCAAAAGTTAAAACTATAACAGTAGGAGATATTGTAGAATTAGAATCTAAAGCAGCAGGTTTAGAAAGATTTAGATATTTAGTTTTAGAAATGACTCATTCTTTTGCAGGTAAAATTAATTTTAAAGTAGGTAGATACATTGAAGGATTAGAAGATACTTTGACTAAACTAATTACGGATAGTAAAGATACTAAATCTTATTTAAGAAATCAAGAATTCAATGTAAATGATAATGCTTTTGATTTCTTTGACGAAGTTAATGTAAAAGAATTGCATCTTCTTATTAGAAAAAGACACCAAAGCGGTTCTTCACTTGGCTTTACGACAACCCTAAATACGAACACCAACCCACTAGGATTTTCGGGTGGAGTAATCACAATCACTAAATTAATTGAGGAAGACTTATGATAACTGATAAAATGAAAGAACTATTGACTGATTATGCTAAAACCTTAATCAAAGGCGGAAGTTTTCATGGCGCATCAATAAGCGCAGGTTCAGCAAAAGTTGGTTTAGGGGGTAATTCTACTTCACCTGCTGCAATAGGTATTGATGTAGATACTGGAGCAGCAACTACTATAAGTGCTGAAAAAACAACAACTAATGTTTTACAATTATTTGTTGAAGTTTTAGGCTCAAATATTCAAGGAGAAGTTATTAGAGAGATGGGAGTTTTTGATAATGCAGGAAATTTATTAACACGAATAAATTTTGATGGAGTTGGCCCATTTAGCACAACAGAAAGACTACAAATATATTTAACATTAGAGGTGGAATAAAATGAGTAAAACATTAAATAACCCAAAAGCATTTGGACGACAAGACGAAGCAGAAAATCCTGCGATAACTGCACCTCAATTAACAGATGGTGCTGATTTTCCCCATACTGGATTACTTAAAACATTAAATCAAGGAGTTATAGGTAATTATGCTACTAGTGGCTTTAATGCTTCTAATGTAAATACTACACAGGCTACATTTGCTAATGGTGTAGTTTTTAGGCAAGGAAAGAAAATAGATGTTACTGGTTCAACAATCACTATTGGAACAAGTTATACTAATGGTTATCATTTGTTAGTTAATGCTACTGGAACAACTAATTTAACGCTTAGAAGTCCAACTGCTGCTGATTTAGTGCCTCCTTATACAGCAGATGATGTAATTATTGCAGTTTTAGTTCATACTGCTAATGACCCTATGCAAATACAATTTCTTACTTTTAATAAAACTGAAAACTCTCTTAGTATTGCTCACGATAATTCAGCCGCTACATATACAGAAGCAGCGACAATTCAAGTTAGTGGAACAGGAGTGGATATTACTTCTAGTCATGCACATTTAACTATTCAAAATACTGTTGCTGATGGAGAAATAAGAATTAAGGGAAAGAAATCTTCTGGGCCAACAATTATTGATGCAGTTACTTTTGATATGGATGATGAAGTAGCAATATTTGGCGGGGCTATTACATCAGTTGGTGCGGTTACTGCTCAATCTAAAGTATTAACAAAAAATACTATTATAAATAATGCAAATAATA
>CAACVD010001155.1_pt1 | contig 12729 bp, 28 predicted proteins | sample 2381771 | NCBI WGS metagenome assembly CAACVD01 (sample SAMEA5211965, study PRJEB30684) | marine metagenome | biome: Marine; feature: Epipelagic; material: Water | collected 2015-10-15 | depth 15 m | reverse complement strand
TCAAATCAGATATACCAATACCTCGTCTTTGAGATTTTTGGTTATATAATATTACTGCAGGAATCTTCCCTAACATATTTGGCATTTCATCAATCATCATAGGCTTAGAAGTTGAATAGCCTTTTGTAAATTCTTTTACTTTATAAGTGGTAATATCTTCCATAGTCCATACTCTTATTGTGGCCATATCATCAAATAAATCTTCTAATAATGTTAATGAAGTTAAAACATATTTGCCATTTCTGGCTCTTTCAAAATTCCAATTTAATACATTCTCTGGTGTGTAAAGACTGATATATGGTCTAATATCAAGTTGTATTTCTTCTGCCCTCGATTGTGTTTGAACTGCAGGTTTGTCTAATACTGCCCAACAAGTGCCATAAATAGATGCGTTCATTTGCATTTCACGAATTATATTATTGAATGACCTACCATCTAAATCTGCATCATTAATAAAATTTTCTAATTGTGGGTCACCATTTAATGTCCCATAGTTTCTTGTTGGTGGTACTCTGAATAAGAAAGACGAATAAATTTGAACTACATTTTTACAGTGATTATCAATAGGTGTATTTTCAGCCCTTTTTAAATATTCTTCATCTGTTTCTAGGATATATCTATTAAGCTGATATCCGTTCTGGTAATCTTGACCACCAAGATATGACATCAAATGAAAATGCCAATCATTAAACTTTTCTTCGTAGTGTTTATGCTTTGATGTTAAAAATTCTCTACTGTATAATGCCATTAACTCCACCTCATTGGTGCACTTGGTTTAAACTCTCTTCGTAATGGGTATAAATATTCTATCATATATCCTAATGCATCGTTCATATGGTCGTAGCCACTATCTTTATCTGGAATAGTAGTTCCTTCCTTATAAATTTGTCTTTCTAAACTTTTTATAACATTTTTGCAGTTGTTAGCAATAAATAAACTATTGACATCCTTTGCGTTCTTCAATTTGGCATTTACAGAATTAATCCTATCTCTTATCAATGGGTGATTATTTCTAACTCTAATATTAAATCCTGCATTTTTAAGTATTGATAAATCAGTAAAACCACCTGCTGATGTCTTTCTCTGTTTAGATGCAGGGTCTGGATAAATGTAAATTGAATAACCTTGATATCTATTTTTTATTTCATCTGCCATTTCTTGTGTATTACTAGAATAGATTTGTATTTCATCAAAGATATAAACATTATCGTGATTTATTTCTGCAACAACACAAACCATAGGGTCAATATTGAAGTCCATACCGATATGGATTTGTTTTGATTGTGATTGATATTTAATAACATTTATATTTCTATCAAAATTATAATAGATAGCTCCTGCATAATTTACGAAAGATGCTTCATATTCTTGTTTAAATGTTCTTTCATCTAAGTCTTGTTTGGCTTGTTCTATTTCAGTAGGTGATACTTGACCACCTTCTAATGTTGTGTATTTGAAACTATCCCATTCTTCATCTGTTTCTGATCTTAAAAAGAGATTGTAAGACCAATTGCCATAACCTCTGGGAGTTCCTGTAAAGAGACAATGTCCATTTCTATCTGAAAGAGTAGGTCGTAATACTTCTGTCCAAGCGGTATCTTTAATGTCGGCAAATTCATCTAATACTAAAAAATCTAATCCTACACCTCTAAGGGATTGTTCATTATCTGCACCACGCAAACTAATTGTTGAATTATTTTTTAAATAAACTGTGAGGTCTGCGTGATTGACTCTTGATACCCATTTATGTTTGTAAAGTCTATCTATTAAATCATTCCAAACGATATTCTTTGCCATACGATACGAAGGAGCCACATACCATACTTTCTTCTTTGGATATCGTGCAAATCTAGCTAATTCATTTATCGCTAGGAATGTTTTGCCAAATCTTCGTCCACTGATTAAAACCCTAAACCTCGCCTTACTGTCGATTACAGTCTTTTGAGGTTTAGTTAATGCCATTAATCATACGTCCAAGGCAATGGCTCATTATTTTCTGATGTTTCTATCTTATCACTTTGACCTAGCATTTGTTTCCCTAACCAGATCAACATGGTTGTATTTCCTGTTTGGGCTTTTTCCCATTGCATCCTTCTTAGACTAGTTTTTCCTTTGTCTCGCCCCTTTTTTAAGTACTCGGAAAAATTATCTGCCAGAGTATCTGGGTGACATCCTACAATGGTTGAAATTTCTTGATTTGTGCAGAATATTGAAGCTAATCTTTCTATCAAATCAGTATCTAGTTCCTTTTTAGGTCTTCCGACCGATTTTTTTTCTGTCATTTTTTTACCTCTTATACCTAGAGTGTAGGTTTGCTTAATTTATGTTTAAATTATGGCTGATTGTCAAATGTTTTTAGTTTTAAACCATAATCATTTGTGCCTTTAGGGATTTCTATATCATCACGAAGAATTAGATGATTTTCTCTTTTGAACTTATTGTAATTAACATAATGGTGCCAACGACCATATCGCCATGTGACGCGTGAAACATCTGGATGAAGTTTTTGTTGCATTTGAGATTTCGGAATCGTTCCCTCTTTTGCATAAAATTCTTCTGTATTACCACCTTTGATTGTTTGTGTTCTAGCTTTTTCTTGTAAGAAGATATTGAATTGAATAGTACACCAACCTGCTTTTAACATTTGTAAAGATAAATCTGTATCTTCGTTATATCTTCCACGCCAACGAAAAGGCACATCATTACGAATTAAATTACAACTATAAATTCTTGTATTAACTGTGAATGGTCCATATCTATCACCCCATTTATCAATCACAAAGAAAGTATAATTTGGTCCTGCCATAGCTACATTCTTATAACGCAAACAAAAATCTTCCATGACACGCCACATAACACCATCGTAAATCTTTATCCGTTTATTTTTATGCCATCTTCTAAAACATTTGATGTTATCATCCATAACCCAATGCCATTTGTGACCTTCACTTATTGAATGGTCCCATATAAAATTTCTAGCAGCACCAGGTCCAACGGATTTTGACAAACCTAAATCATCACAAGTATCGTAGTTTTTTTGGTAAGTTTTATCTAAGACTAAAATATTTTTTTTATCAATGACTCTCGCATATTCTGTATATTCTTGATCTTCAACAACAACACGATAAGGAACTTGCATTTGTTCCAGAGCTTTTACTGTTAGACGACTATCTGATCTACCTTTGGTGGGAATATATAGGGGAAACTGAGGTTTATTCTGTGACATATCCTTTGTCTTTAAGGACATTTTTTTCAATTCTTGGAAACCAGATATATTTGGTTTTCTCTGTATAATCTTGTCTAATTAACTGAAAGAATTTTTCTACTGCTTCTTTATTTACAAAATTAACTCGTATTGCCATATAAGGTGATAAATCATCATGTTCAAAACTAGGCATCCCTTCCCATTCTTTTTTGGTATCTAGCCAATCACCATCACCACGATCGAATGTAATAATACTTTCAAGTTCTGCTTCTTCAAATCCAAGATTACTTAAATCATAATTTTCATCTAATAATTCACCAAGTTCTTTATGAAGTTTTGTAAAATCCCAATCTGAATATTGATTGGTTTTATTATCAGCAATACGATATGCTTTTGCTTTTTGAGGTGAGATATCTGCGATAACGACAGGCACTTTTTCATGACCTAACATTTTGGCGGCTTCGTATCTTGAATGACCTACAACAATGACATTTCCTCTATCAACAACAATAGGTTGTTGCCAACCAAATTCTTTGATTGATTGTGCTACTTTTTCAATATCTCTTTTTTGTCTTGGATTTTTTTCGTAAGGTTTTATCTCGGATAATTTAAGTTCTATAATTTCCATTAATGATATGTTGGTGCTTGACTATCTAATTTGACCAAACCTAATTCTGCCATAATACTATCAATGACAAATTGTGCTTCTTTCTTATCTTGAAAGCCTGCAAATCTAATATACGCAGAATGTGTTCCGTCTTTTTCTTCTAATACGAAGAAATATTGTTTCATATCATTCATAAAGTTAAGCATATCAGATTTGTTTATATAACAATACAAATTTAGAAATTTATTCATAAATTACAACCATGAATGTATCTAAGTATTTTAAAAATTTTTTTCATATATTTTATACGGCTTACAAGCATTATAATAATGCTCAGAATATTGACAAATTTATAGAAGTAGAATTTAAACCAAAAGACAGAGAATGGGCCAAATTACATTTCTTTAATCGCCATTAGCAATAGCTTCATCTAATTTTCTAATATAACCCACTGACCAAGACAAAGGTTTTATTCCCTTTTTTCTCATTTCAATATCACCTTTAAATTTCCATTCTTGCATTTCTTCATCTGATTTTTCTTTAATCGTGACTGATTCATTTAGAAATCCCTCAGCATTTAACCAAGTACTTGGATGTTGTGCATATTGTTTATCTTTTAATGAATTATAATATTGATTGTACTTATCAGCCAACATCTGAGGTTCTTCAAGCCAATCTTTATGTAATTTACCATAATTTCTTCTTGCTTGACCTTTACTAACCTTATAACAAACCTTTTCCCAAAAAATATCAAAGTAATTATTAATATTAGATATAGATATAGATTTAGATATAGAAGCATTGCGTTCGCTATGCGATCGCATTGCAGTCGCATTAGGGTGTTCCAATTTCAGTATATTTGGTGGACCATCTGGCTCTTTTACAACACCCCACCTTGATTGTGCAGATTTCTTAGCATTTAGAGTCATCTGAACTGCTCTTTCGTATTCTTCTCTTAGTCTCTTTTGATAAAATCCCTTTTCATAAGAGCTTCCCTCATAAACCCAAAATAATTTTAGTATCTTTTCGATCTTCTCACTGTTTCCTGTTTTTGATAATGAATAAATTAATTCTTTATCATTAGGTAAATATGCTTCTCGTGACCAAGCAAAGAATATTAATCTAAAATAAATTCCAAGTTCTTCATCTGTTAAGAAAGTTGTATCTGAATTGAAGGCATCAATCCAAAGATTCATTTTCGGCATTTTTGACATTTTTAGTACTCCTGTTTTTATAATAAATAATCAAATACAAGTAAAAATAAACAAAAAAAAAGAGGGCGGAATGCTGTAAAACCGCCCTCACAGGAGGATTGTACTTTAAAAAAAATTACAATAGTTATGAAAATACCAAAAAACCATTGAAAATAAAGAAAAATATTAATACAAAAAAGATTAAGATTTTCTTAACAAAATATTGACAAGTCAGTACAACAATTTAATTTTTTATACATGATGAACATACAGGAGGTTCAAATGACAGAAACAAAACAGGTTGTATCTAACCTAAGAACACTAGCAAAGAAAAATAATATCAGAGCTAAGATTGAATATAAAAAAGCATCTTGGTGTGAAACTGTGACTGTAAGAATTTTAGAAGGCACAAAATCACAGATTGCATTTTTCAAAAAAATTGCTGATCAATATCATATCAAAGAAAGATTGGTTGGTGAAGGTTATGAATTTTATAACTTCAATGAATTTTTACCACAAATCAAATATTTAAGAATTATAGAGGAGGTACAATAATGACTAAATTATCTTATACAACTAATAACCCTAGTTTTTACAAACCATTAGGAAAAGTGAAAACTAACTACAAATTTAATGTTGGCGATAAAGTTTTTTTTGGAAAAAATATTTTATGCACTATCACCCAAGTAGGCGTTGCATTTAACCAATATAAAATTCAACCAATCAATCCTAGTGAATATATTTTTGGGATTGCTTCAGAGAATGAATTACAGGAGGTACAATAATGAAAGAATTTATAACTTGCAAAAATTGTGATGGTGCAGGAATCGTTCACATATACGACGAATATTCTAAACCATACGAAGAATGTCCAGACTGTGATTCATTTGGTGTTATTGCAGTCAATGGTGAAAAGTTTTCAGTCTTACCAATGTTTGATCAAGTGAAACATTTTACTAAGATTGAAGATAATAAAGAGGTTATTTACCACGCGTATTATCTCAAAGGTATTTTGCAAAAAATAATCACTCAAGATGAATATTCTATGCTTACACAGGAGGGCAAATAATGACTAAACAAAAACAATGGGAAAAAATCGTTGAAAAATTTTTTAAACAATTTGACGATATAACTGATGATGCAAACAAACACAATATGAATGGTGAATTATGTATGGTCGCATTAGAAACATATATGAATCATATTCTGAACAATAATTGTATTCATACACTTCAAAATACAATTAATAGTTGTTATGAGAAATCTATTGACTTTCATATCAACAATTTAAAATCACATAAGAAATATAAGGTCGGGAGGTCTAATTAATGAACTTACAAAAAGGTGATATTTGCGTTCATGCAGATGCGCATTTCAAAGTAATTTGGAATGGTGGAACAACATTCAATGTATATGACAATGTTGAAAATGAAATTGATTGTTTTTCTGTTAATGGAATTACAAATTCAAGTGAAGCGATATGGCATGCAAAAGAATACATTGACAATTTACATAAAGAAATAGGAGGGCAATATGTCTAAAACACCAAAATTTGAGAAACGACATTTTGAATATCTAGCTTTAATCATTAAAGAAATCGAAGCTATGAATGAAGAAAATATACCTAACTTTAAAAAAGCAGTCATTGATACAATCATCGTAAGATTGAAAGATACCAATGAACATTTCAATGAAGATAAATTTAGGGAGTATATCTATGCCTAGAGAATATCAATCTTTTATCCATATTATTTCACAACTTTATTTAAAACATGGATTAAGACATTATCCACTATGTAAATATGAACAGGAGGAAGTCGATGCTCAGATTATTGTTAATTACATTATTGATTACACAATGCGCTTACAAACCTGTGGTCGATCACAGGGGAAATAAAGGCAAAGAAGTGGCATATCGTTATAATGATGATTTATCAACGTGTAGAGATATTGCGAAAAACAATACAAATAATCTTATCGAATTTGGCAAATTAAGTTATAATTGGTATGTACGACCTAGTTTATTATGGTTGCCAGATGAATTAGAGTATTCATATAAACCAATCGTACAAAAATGTCTTCAAGAAAGAGGACATTCAATTCTAAAATAGACAGGAGGTAAAATGTCAGAATTAGAATATACAAAAGACAAATTGAAAGAGACTCGTAAAAATAATCTTTACAAGAAACTCTTTCTAATCACTCATAAAGTTGCTTCAATCAAACAAGAAAAAACCAAAGGTGTGCCATATAAGATTACATCTTGGAACAAAGTACATGAAGTTATCAAAAAAGAATTATTAGATCATAAGATATTAATAATTCCCCATATATCTGAACATACAAAAGAAGGTAATTTAACTACGATAAAATTATGGGCAGATATAATTGATACCGATACAAATGAATCAATGAATATTGGTGATTATGTAGGTTATGGCATAGATCAATCTGATAAAGGTTGTGGGAAAGCTACAACATATGCATACAAATATTTATTAATGAAATTATTTATGATGGAGGTAGGCGAAGATGAAGATTCGGAATTTTCAAATCCACCATTTATTAATAATAAACATCTAGGTAAGAAAGAAAGTGAGGATGATATCTAATGGATAAAATTACCTTTAATGTTTTTAAGAATGAAAGCGAATATGAAAACGCACCACCTTATAAAAATAACGAATTTGTCCCAGAAGAAGATTTCGTTTTAAAAGCAGGTGTGCCATATGAAATTTCACTCTATAAAAATAAAAGTGAAAAAACAGGAACACAGTATTTAAGTGTTCGTGTAAAAGTGAACGAATGGGCAATAGAAAATAAAGATGTCTATTCTCATTTAAAAGATGTCACTGATTCTATTAAGGAACAAGAGGTAGATAAAAAAGATTTACCAGATGACGATATTGTCTTCTAAAAATAGAAAAGTCGTAAAAGATAAAAAATTTATGCAGTGGGTGTGTTCAACACTCCCCTGCTATGTTTGTAATTTTGAGGGAAACCTTAACTATTATCAAATTCAATTTCATCATTTACAAGGTATTCATAGAATTGGTGCAATGATTAGAGATGATAGTACAGGAATACCAATCTGTTATACACATCACCAAGAACTCACATTTAAATTTGGCGAGAGAAAGTTTTGGGAACAGATAGGCATAGACCCTATACATTACGCACTAGAAATATATAATGAGTACAAACAGGAGGTACTACATGTCACAAAATAAAATAATACTTCAACACTTAGAAAAATCACCATTAACACCATTAGACGCATTGATGAAATATGGTTGCTTTAGATTATCAGCAAGAATTAATGAATTAAGACAAAGAGGTTATCACATTGAAACAGTTTACAAAACTGATCCCGAAACCAAAAAGACATTTGCTGAATATCGTCTAGGTGGATACGATGTTAGATAAATCAGTATTTGAAAAATTTGATTTACTGCCAATGAGTTATAGTAAATTAAATTCATTTTCTAATTATCCTTGTCAGTTCATCATCAACAAACTTTATAAAGTAGATACAGGAACTAATCCTGCGATGCGTGTTGGTCATCATGTAGAAGAAATGCTACATCTAAAATTACAAAAAGATGAATTAGCTGATGATGAGGAACTCTTTACAGAAATCTATAAAAAGAAATTAAAGAGTGAATTTGAAGATTATCACGATCAAGAAAATCTCAAAAAGTATCTTAGTTATATTCCTAAGATGTATAAGAACTGCGAACAGTTATTTGTGCAATTAGGTAATTTTCCCTTATTAAGCTATCAAGAACAAATTGAAACAAATATTCTTGGTGTTCCTTTTATTGGATATACGGATTTTATTTTTGATCTTGATGACGAATTATGGGTTTATGATTTAAAGACAAAGGCAAGAATGACTAAACCTAGCAATTCTGAATATCTCCAACAATGGCTTTATAAAAAGGCATTAGAAGAAAAATACAAAAAACCTGTTCATACTCATTTATTTATAGTCACCCCTACAAAATATCATTCTGAAGAACTTGAATTTACTGATGATATAGAGGTTGAAATACACAATAAAGTTAAGGGCATGACATCAATGTTGCAAAAATGCAACACTATTGAAGAAGTAGCTTTATTATATCAGCCAAATCTAGATTCTTGGGAATGGAACACCCAAAATATACCTGCTAGAAAACAAATATGGGGAATTTAGGCTTTTAAGACGTTTTTACAGGTATTTTATATTAATAGGGGATTCTCTACTAAGATACTACCTTTAAGGTGCTGTATGCCTTTAAAACGGGTTTTTTGAGGTATTTTTTTCATATAGACTACAGTGGATTTTAAAATGACGTGTCCAGAACCTAATTCATCCGTAGATTTCATTGTAGATAGGTAATATGCCAAACGATCTTCTCTTTCTAAAAATCCAACTACAGAACAAGGAACGATTCTACTATCTTGATTATATTCTTCGTAGGTTTGCCAAGCATTAGAAGTACTTGAATGATCTAAAAATTCTAAATAAATGATTGTTTCACTTTTTTGTTTCATTATACTTTCAAACAATAAACATATGGAGTCAATGTTTGTGTGTATATATGAACTAAGAGGTTAAAATAACCTCTTAGTTCTAATTTTTAATTTAGGTCTTTTTACTTTATATTTTCCAAAAGTAAGTTTTTTATAAGTTCTTCCCTTACTACCAATTATTCTTGGTTTAATTAAAACTGATAGCGATGAAGAAGTTGTTATCACCTAATGTAATACCCAGTGATGTAAAAGCACTACCAGTACAACTACCATTAATACTTTCACCCATGATTTAAGTTTCATAAAATCCTCAAACCAATCTTTAATCATATCCATCATTTTGTTATTCCCTTCTGCTTCTCGTATGTTCGAAGCGTGGCCATGCCTAAAAGTGACATTACGAGCGGCATTAAAACACCCATATCTAAACTTGGCAAGGGCATTGTTTCAACTTGAAATACTGCTAAAAAGAAAACAATAAATTGTTTTAAAACAAATTCCCAAAAAATTGCTAAAGCACAACTGAAACCTATTAATGGGCGCCATATTCTTTGAAGTAGTCCACCTAATCCTGTTGCGGTAGATTTTGCATCTGCAAGATTGATATCCATTTGTTTTTTATTAAGTTCATTCTCTAATTCTTTTAATCTAATCTTGGCTTGATTTTTTTCTTCTTCACTAACATGAAGTTCATCAACGATCTTACCAACACTATCAACAAGGCCACCACCTAATAATTTACTTAACATTATACATCCCTCATTTTATCAGATAAATTCTTTGCTCTGGCAGGAACTTGTCTTGCCCATTTACTATCAAGCATTTGATTTGATGCTTCATTAAAATCATTATTCTTTAATGCAGCTTGAAATTTCTTAAAACCAGATAATCGTGGATAACCTAATTGAAAGCTCATCTCAACAACGATTTCAAATGCTTCTTCTGGTATTAAATCTTCATCAATAAATTTTTTTGCATCTTTGATTGCTACCTGTAAATCATCATTTAATAATTCTAATACTTCATCCATTGATAATTCTTTTTCTAGTAGATATTCCTCTTGTGGCAATCTAATTAAATGCCCAACGCCTGTGGTCATGGCAGTCTCGCCAAGAATTGGGTCTGCATATGCTTTATATCGTATTCCTTCGTGAGCAATAACTGAGTCTCGTAATCTATTAATGTCCATATTTTTTAATCAACCTCTCTAAATACCATTTGGCTTTTTGTAAATCTTCTAAGCCATTCTTTGATTTATGTCTTACCACATATTTGATTACATTTCCCTCAAAATAATTGAGATCGTATTCATCTATAAAATCAGATACTTCTATGCTTTTTCTATAATATGGTGGGTTTATTTTATCGGTCATAAGTAAATATTACCATCCCAACTACCATTTGTTTTCAATACCATAGGTACAATATACGGAATTCCGTTTGTTATTACACCACAAGATAATATAGGTTTTGCCATATTCACTTTCATATATGCCATAGCTAGTGATTTTTTATCTACCATACATCCGACAGTCATTCCCCAATTTAAATGAAAATCATTACCTGCGTATTTGATTTCGCTGACTGTATGAAAATGGCCTTGAACACATGACATACTTGATTCTTTGACTGCTTTAGCAATATCTTTTGAGAATTGATGAGCAAAAACTATTCTGCCTTTATCAGATTCAAGAATTAGTCTTTCAGTCCATTTCCATTTTTTAGAGACATCTAAAATTTCATTATAATCTTTAATAAACCATTTAGACATTCCCTTTGCCATAGCTCTGCGTAAGACCATTGAGCCATGATTACTTTCTAATAACCACATACTAGGAAATATTTTTTCTAATTGTTTACATAATGATTGTCCTGCCAATAATTCATCAGCAGGGGAAGGTAGATCTGGGTTTATGACATGACTAACATTGATTGAGTGCCAATCCATTTCATCACCAATATGGACCACACAATCTGGTTTATAATTTTTGTTTAATTTATCTAAAAAAGGAAAAGTATCTGAATGATGATAAGGGAAATGAGTATCACTGACGACAAGAATTTTTTTATATATTGTCATATTCGTTAGCGTCTATACAAAAAAGAAAATATTTGCGAATATTTTGTTCATCTAACATTGACTTTAATAACATTCCTTGAGATTTGCAATCCTCTACGGATTTGTGTTGTTCGTTTACATTGACACATTCACCATTAAGGCAAAACCACCCTAATAGGAATATAATTTTAGACATTAAAATATGTTAATTACCATTAAGATATTTTTCTATCCATATAATTTTTTCTTTGATGACTGCAATATCTTGTTGCATAGATGTGATAGTATCAGCTTTTTTTTCAACTGCTTCTAATCTTTCTGACCACATACCCCATGTCATAGCTAAAGAAACAATTATAACTAAGTAAGGTAGTATGGTTTTTAATTCTATTTTCATTACATTGGGTTTTCTGTTATTCCAGTAGTATCTAGCTTAACTTTTGCTTGTTTGTCAAATGTTTCTAGCAACTCTTTATCTTTAGCTACTTTATCTTGATATTCTGCTAATTCTTTTTGTGTTTTAATTACATCATCAAATGTCATTGTCATCATTTGTTTTCTGATTTCAGCATTTCTTTCGTGTGCCTTTTCTAATCTCTCTAATAAGAACTGATTATGGGTTCTCAATTCTCTTAATTCTTTTTTTGCTTTTCTTAACTGACTTTCTATTTCTTTTATTGTTGCCATTATTGTACTCCTGCTAATGGGTTATTAAGTGCCTTTCTTATCTTATCATCTATTTCTTTTTCTAAAATCTTAAAATCTTCTGATATTTCTCTTTCATTAGCTTTAACTCTATCTTCAATATCATTAACTACCTTATCTATGGCTCTTATATCCGATTTCATGGTTTTAATATCATCACGCAAGTCATTCTTTAGTGAAGTGGCTACATCATTAACAAGGCTAACTTCCTCTAATACCATTGAAACTTCTGATTTTAAGACTGCTATTTGTTCATCAATATGGCTTAAATCTGGTGCAGTGTAGGATTGTATTTTTTCCTTCATATCTAGGTAATCTTGATAAAAGGTAAACCCAGTCCATCCACCACCAATAATTGTTCCAATAAGTGAAATGATAATAAAGATTTTACCACCTTTAAATTTCATTCCTTGATATTCTATTTCTGCCATTGTAAATCCAC
>CAACVD010001153.1_pt1 | contig 12732 bp, 2 predicted proteins | sample 2381771 | NCBI WGS metagenome assembly CAACVD01 (sample SAMEA5211965, study PRJEB30684) | marine metagenome | biome: Marine; feature: Epipelagic; material: Water | collected 2015-10-15 | depth 15 m | reverse complement strand
TGGCTATCAAGTTGGGTGAATCAATTAGTGGAGGTGCGACAAGCGTCAATATCGCTTTAAGCAAGCACCATGCCTTCTCAAACATTTTTCAACCTCAACAGTTCCATCGCTTGAGAGCCGCACCCTTCGGAGTCAATTTGCCTTTCTTCGATGTTGGTCCCTTCATACCGCCCATTCTTGCACAGAATGATTTACGACGCTTGGCTTTCTTGCTACCGGGTTTGAGTTTGCTCGGCTTTGTTGTCACAGGTGGCTTGAGGTTTGCGCCAGTTTCACGCTTTGCTTTGGCTCGTCCTTTAGCGTTTAAACCACCCTTTCTGTGATGTCGATTTGGATTGTAGCCGTGAAAAGGCTTGCTCTTTTTCTTTGCTTTCATCAATGCTATTGCATTTTCCATTGGTGTACAACAATCGCAAAAGTCGTATTCAATCATGCACCATCACCTGTGTGGTCTGATGTGTTGTAGGTTACATCACCTTTATGTCCTTTTGGATGAAGTGCCTGTGAGAATCGTGGTACTACGGAGAAGTCCATACGCTTTGTTGTTTCATCACTGTCAATGCGGGAGCGACGACGTGCTGCATCAGCACGATAGTGTTGGAGCGTGTTTTCGCTGATGACGATACGGGTGACCGCATTGTTGAGTTTTGTACTATCAAATGTCGCTTCACCGATACCAAGCAACTTCGGACCCTTGCTTACTGGTACAGATTCGTTGGCACTGATGTCCATAACGTACAAGGGTGCGTAAGGCGGATTGGTGTCGGGGTTGGTGCTACGGATGTAGTAGCCTGAACTTGCTCGACCATTTTCTACTTCATACACATACATACCATACTTACCACCAGCAGTAGCCGAAAAGTAGTTTGCACCGTATTGCGGGGATGATGAGTGCAGGTTGTTGTTCGGTCGGAACATCTCAACGTGTTGCTTGTCAAGCAATCGCACTGGTCTAAGCATGAAAGTAACTTTCTTGTCGGTCAAGTTTGTTTGCTTGTTGCTTACGTGTACGTTTGTTTCGTACGGGTTTGATGACTTGTTTGACCCACTTATACCGCCCCAATCTTTGTCACTGATAGGTGCAAGGAAGTTGCGGGTTTCAGCGAGGTATGTACCACCCATTGGGTTGAAGTTGGAGGTGTGGGTCAAACGCATTGCACCACCCTGTGGCTGTCCAGCGAAGGTTAAGCCAGTAAGGTCGTAATCGGCAAGCGTCTGTGAACCTGCGGTCAAGCCACCCTCCATAACCACTCGTTGCCCTACGTTGCGGTCTGTGTGTAGGCTGTGCGCTTCTGTGTTGATAGCAATAAGGTTGTCATCTACACCCTCGATGTTCTCGCTGTCAATACCAATACGTGGACTTGACCGACTGATGGCATCTTTGTGTGGTGTGTCGCCAGTAAAGTCTTCTACACGGTCACTTGCCACGGCTTCGGGTTTGAGCAATCCATCCTCATCAACACCCAATCGAGCACTAATACCACGCAATACTTCGTTGGGTTGCAGTACATCGTTACGTGGGCGCACGTACCCGTCTGATGTGTTTGGCTCGGCAGTATGGTGCGAAAGAACGACCCCTGTGGCGTGATACGGCTCATCAAGGTCTGTGAGTACATCTTCGTTGAACATGGTCGGATAGCGTACACCTCGACCGTTACCCATATCACCGACACGATGTGGATTGGTTGGGAAGAAGACATCGACTGGGTTTGCTGAATCGTTGTTGTTCACGTTGTTGATTCGTCCCGCCATACGTGGGAAGTTTACATCAGTAGCCGTTAGGTCTGAACTTGTAAAATCAACAAGCGTCTTGAGATTGACCAGTGGATTACCGCCGTTCCATAGACGAGCGTATGGAGTTAGGTCGTTGGTGCGGTCATATTCGTATACGTCACTGCAATCCCAAGCAGGGCGTATACCAAAGCCACGCACAGGATAACGTCGTACATCTTCACCACGAGTGTTGCCCCACCAATCAACAAGATAATACTTTACTGCTTCATCTACCTTTGAGATGTTCTTACCAAGCGGGTCACCCCACCAATCACGTATGACGGTGTTTGCGTTACGTAATACACGCACTGGACAACCAAACGCTCGTGTCATTCGCATACCGTTACTGTATCGTACTTGCCATTCAGGTTTGTCCACTCCAAGCATAGCCGAGAAGTTGGTTTGACGTTCCATAATACCAACGTATGTGGCATTAAAGTCGGTATTTGATAAACCACTTCCACCAACGTATTCCCACTTGTTTCCAGTAGTTCTTTCTTCTAATTGCACCAAAGGACCATGCTGATACCCCGCAATGGTGTTTGATGAAGAGATAGGCGTTTCTCGATATGCACGAGCACCGTACATAGCCCACTGTGGTTTGTTGTAGGGTTGTCGCAATCCGAAGCGGTAACCAAACGGTCGAGGTCGTGTAGGGCTACTGATTGAATCATACGATGTTTTTGTGATACCACTGCTTACTACGTATGAACCATCATCATCTTGGTCTTCCCATACAGGGCCATCAGATGTATACTCTTGTGGATAATCCCATGCAGTGCTCACGTACCCGTACCCATCAAGGCGACTGGTAAGCGGCCCACCACGACTACCACACGGCCAGTAATGATTGAGCATGACACCTGTACCACCTTGAGCAGTGTAGTTACTATGTAATCCACTGGCAGTAACACTTGTACCGTCGCCTCTAAAGTAGACTGTACTTCCAGCAGGTACATGACTTGCATCCCTATTTACGTAAATTTTACTTCCTGATGTACCTAAAGCACCAACAACGAAAATTTCATTGTTTATTATCAGTATTTGACCTACTGGTTGAGAATTGAAAGATGAACTTGCCATATCAACGTACGCACTTGTACTGGACCCTGATGTTAATACAGGACTACCCGATAAAATGTGTGAAACAGGTTCGATTGGTCTTGGTGTTTGAATTGCAAATGAAAACGGACCTAAACTGTTGTAATACGTTGCGTCGTGGTAATGAATAGTTTCGTAGTGTTCAGGTAAACTGTTCAGTGGTTTTCGATTAACAGCCCTATCACCAGTTGGACTCAACCATGTACGACTTCCATCTGAATAAAATGTGTGCGGTCGGCCAAGATTTGGATTCCATAAACATAAATATGCATCAGCCATGTGAAGGCTGTTTGTATCACGACTACCTTGTAGTAATTGAGGTAACATGCGTGTAAAGATGCTTGACTTTGATTCTTTCATCAATTTTCCAGCAGGGCGGAAATCATATGCACGAGTCAAGCGAATCTTTGTTCCCACAGTAAGGTTATTGGTGAAATTTGAAGATGCAGTAATGGTGAATCTATACGGTTTATTCATGTACGTTGCATCATTACCACTGCGTTCAGTATACGTATGTGTACGTCGAATACCATCAGCATCGGTGTATTCCAACTTCATACCATAGTATGGCACTTTAGGAAACCCTCTTGCGTCATCCACAGTGATGAGTGTCGAAGATACCGATTTGACTACAGCAACAGGTGAGAGGCTAACATTTTCTAATACGGTCGAATAGAAATCGGGATAGTTGGACGGGTAACCCGCAAGTGTCAATTGCCCCCCTATGCTACCAGCACCAGCACGTATGAACTCGTAGTAATTGTCGATTTTATGCCATGTCAAGTGGCGGAATCCAACTGCCGATGAGTCTTCAGGACTGGTTTTGTGTACAATAGACCACCACGGAATGTTGGTTGTAAAACCGGGTGTAGCATCAATGAACATACCGGGATGATACGGTAGGCTTCGTCGTGTAAATGCGGGTGCTTCTGTAGCCTGTACACCTAGTGCGTTGTACAATAACAGTGGAGGTATGTTTGCCAATTGCCCACCATAATCAGGGTCATGGTCAAGCATGACTTCGTTAATGAATACTTCACAACCACGTACGTCGGCCATAGTTGCTTCGGCTAAGACCAAGCCAAGCCCACCTGTGGCTGAATCAGGCTCACGTATACCAATAACCAACGCTACCTGTTGTCCAGTTAATTCATTGACTGAACCATCAGGTAATCCTGTTGCACTGCCGTTTTCGTGATAACCGTAGAATTGTGATTTATGTACATTGGGTTGAATGATGATTTGGTACGCACCAACTTCTGATGGGTCGGGGAAGTGGTGCTTAAGTGTGTATGTAGCACCTGCTTCCAGTACAACAGTGTGACCACCTTTCGAGTTTACAACACCTGCTTGACCTTTTGAAGCCAATACACCATAACCATCATACTTGACTTTAGTTTCAAACATGAGTGTGAATCCACCACCGTGAATGTCACTCGGACCACTTGGTGTAGCAGTCATTGCACCAAACGTAATCATAGGGTCATAAACAGGAATTTGTTGCCTTGTAAGCACAGGAATGTCTGCTGTAGTTTTGTCTAATGATGTGTTTTGAATTAGACTTTGCTCAAGATTTTTTTGCGTTGCTGAACGGTCGGCTCGATGTTTGAAGTACAATCCCTGATACGCAGGGTGCGCCCAATGACCGGGTCACATGGCTTGTGTAGCATTGACGAAATGATGACCCATGCGAGGTATAGCCATAGGAGTAAGTCGTGTTTTCTTGTATGCGTCGTAACACAAAATTGTATTTGCCGCACTATGACCTGTAAGATACATCGAGTGTGCCATATCGGGGCTGTTACCACTTACTTCTGCATGGTCACGGATTCGTCGTGCCGCAAAGAATCGGTTGCTACCAGCAGGTACGTAGTATGAAGGAACAACACTGAATGAAGTTATGCTACTCTTAGCAACAATAGCATCGAATGCTGAATCGCCTACACAATTGTGAAACTCATTGTTGTTTAGAATTCGAGTAAACGAAGCAACACCGCTTTCACCAGTTGTATCGTTGTATATGCGTAAAAATCGACGTGTGTCACCATTATCTTTTTGTGAATCGCCGTATGCGTCACGGTACAGTGTCGTATTGATGCTTGTATTTACTGTTAAAGTAGTGCCTGAATACGATGAAGCGGTAAGTGCATTGTTCGTAATACCGTTAGCGTGCGTGTAGAATGTAGGATAGCGATGTGTGTGTGAGTTACCGTTCTTAGTGATGTGGAAAAACAAGGCTCGGTCATGCAGTTCATACGATGTCTTCAGTGGTGCATTGTTGGTTGCCGACTTCCAACCCTTACGTGTCATATCAGGGAAGGCTTCACCTACGGAGTTTTGACTGATATGGTCGTATTCGTGGTCACTAAATGTCGGTCCTAAGCGTGGACCGTCTGTAGCGTCTGTAAAGATGCCCTCTATGCCAGTTTCGATGTTTGGACGTAGCATACCACCCGTACCCATTGTTTCGTTCTGATAGGCTTGTAGACGGTCAAATCCACTACGTACGATGATGTTACCGGGAATAGCATCGGCATCGGGTAGTTGAATCTTCAAGTTTGGCTCAACACCGCTTCCCGCTTCCGATGGTGCTAACCCCTCGGCTGTACGGTCTGAAATTTGTTTGAATGAGCGTATGATTGTACCAAACGGTGAACCACCTTCGATTGAATGTTCTTGACCAGTGTCGTCTACAACAGACATGGCTAAGAATTGCAACTCTTCATTCGGTATCTCAAGCACGTTACGTAACTCATCAGGATGCCGAGCCGCAATTTGTGGATGACTCAACTCCTGTGCTTGTATGATTGGGTACATTGCCGAGTTGGTTGTTTCAAATGTAAACCGACAATTACCAAACAGTTTTTCACCAGTGGTATAGGCTGTACCACCCGACACACGAGTGATAAACGGCACTGCACCAAGACCACGAGCATTAACAGCAGGGAGTGACAAGTTACCACCATCCATACGTTTCCATACAATGTTTTCAATAGAGAAATTCTTTACTGGTGAATCTTCAGCAAGTTGGAATGCATTCAAGTCACCTTCCCAAAAGTTACGCCCTGTTGGGTATCGAGAAGTAATAGAAGCATCACTGCTCGATGCTATGTATTTTCTTCGTAGATTACGTTTTACATTTGTTGTTACTTCCAGTTGGTCGGAGCCGGGACTTTCATCGAGGTCATAAAACAAATCTCCTGTTTCATTGAAACAAGGTTCGGCATTAAACAGTGTATCATCATTAGCCAATGCTGAACCAAAATTGTATGCACTTGGATAAGTGTCGGTAGTGTGTGTGAATCCATTTGCTATCAAAGCCTCTATGTTGGGTCCAGCGTTAGCAGGTGCAGTAAATCGTTCAGGGCTGTGTATACGCTCATCCCATCGTGTAGTACCCGCAAACGTGATGGCGGTTGCAGGGGCTACGCTATCAACATTGACTTTTGATGATACAGAAAGCCAGTCGCCCGTTGCTTTGATTTCATCCCTGTCGTGCTTTGCTACAAGTGCCATTTCACTTTCATACGATATAACAACAAATGCTCGACTGTACACACCTTGAGGCATGTGAAGACTACGTGGTAATGCAAACGTATCATCGTTAATATCACGATACGTTACTGGGTCAGCACCTAAATTGGAATTTTCGGCTGAATCTTGTGCCGCACCTGTGTAGTAAGAATTTGTAGACGCAAGGCTGTACTTCCATGTATACGGTGTGGTAATTACTGTTTCAGCATTACCTTGATTATTTATGCGTTGAGATGCTTCAGGAGTGAAAGTAATTGGATTACTGTGTGCAAGATGACCAAACGTTGTCATGCAACTGTTGCTTGAACCATACGGTGAAAATCCAAGCATTGGATGCCATGCGCCCAAACCTGCACCATACTGCTCCGAACCTACCTTGAGAGAGTTAAGATATGAATAACGCTCTCCTGCCCATCCAACAGCACCCACAGGACGTGTACGGTCAATAGCATCGACAACACCACTAAAGTGCACTTGTGTCATGTGGTCACGAGTTGAATCGTTTTCATTGTTGAAACGATGCACACCTGCTTTTGACCAAACATATACTGCACTTGGGCTTCCTCCACTGTAATCAGGATGAGTTACAGTACCAGATTGATGTTTATTTTGATGTGTTGTTAGGCTTTCCATCAAAGGAAGACTATGTACTCTATTTGGCGCAAGAAGGAAATGTACATCAAACCCTCCACCTCCATTAGAAACAACTTCTCGACTATGGTATGGTGCAAATGTAGGAATGTCACCCGAACCCACAGTAGTCGTTCCACCATCAGGTGTACGAAGCCAACCACATGCAGGTATTTGTTCAAGTGTTGCTTGACTTGCGCCACTTATAGTTGCTTTCAAAATTGTTTTAGACGAGTTTAACGTGGTAGGTGTTCCATGTACACCATCAATAACATATGAACCGAATGACATCTCGACCCAACCATAGCGGTCTTGTCGCATAGCGTTACCCATTGATGGAGCAAATGTACCACCCATTGCTTTGATGGCACTACTACCGGGGAACTCGTTAATAGATTGTCCAAGTATGGTTGCCAACTCTTCACCGTTTTGACAACGTGTAGCATCAACTACAATGAATTCATCTTCATACAATGAAGCAATGTTTTCATTACTCGCACCTGTAACAAAATTGTTTGCAAGTTTCCCCGACACACGGAAGGCTGATGGGTGTACAATATTATGTCCTCGATTTATTTTGTAATCACTAATGTCATGTGGTGGATTAAATGATAACTGGTTGTCCATCCAAGAACCACCGGGGTGATAACCACCGTCCATATGGAAGCACAAATCAGCACCCATAGCGATACCGTAATACATTGCACCTACGAATTTATACGGGTGTGCTTTTCGATAATCTTCAAAGTTTGTTGCAGTAGCATAAGATGCTGCGGTAAAGTGTTCTCCGTAATGGTAACCATGTTCAGGTCGTTGGACAAGTCCAGCACCAGTGGTTGTGCCAATGTTGGGTACACCTTGCGCTGGTGACCAATTCCATGTTGTATTCCAATGGAATACTTGACGTGCTGATTGATACGTACTTGATGGTGGTCCGTATTTATCGTCGGAGTTTTTGATTTCATTTGGTAGATTCTTGTTAGCAGGTACTTTGCTCCATGTATTACCAGTTGTGACAACATAACCGGGGTGCGGCTGTTCGTCTGTGTCCACTGCTGTCATTTCAGTAAATGGGAAGGCTTGACCGGGACCAAAGATAATGTATGTTGTATGTGTTTCTCCAACACCAGTGTCTTTGTATCGTGCATTTGGATTCGCTACACGCAACACAAGCGGTGATGGTTTTTGCTGTACGATACCTGCCGTGTATCTTGCTACAACGTGTGCAGGTGTATTGGTGTGTCTTGTGTGTGCCCCAGCCGCTAAATCGGGTGAAAGGACGTTGTTACGGTTGGCTACTGGGTGCGTTAAACTCCCACGGTGTTGATTTAGTAATGGTGTAGCAGGGAAGAACGCAAGCAATGCATTGCAGTCTACAATAGCAAATGAAGTAGAAATCTCGTTGGCATTTTGTATACCTGCTGTACCTGTTGGTCCATCGGAATACGGGTGTGTATAGAACGATGAATAATCGTTTTCTGTACCGTCGTTAATGTCCAGCACTACGCCACTAAAACCACCACCAAAGTACAGTGGTACGGAATGGTCATTGCTGTCTTTTGCACCCTTGAAATATACAACTGGTTCAGCATCTACAGCACCGTATGAGCGACGACCACCTATCTTTTGATTACCAAACCGCATTAATATGTGGTCTTCATTGCTGAAAGTTGCAGTGAAATGGTCTACCCAATCTTGGTTTGCAAAGTCATCTCTTCCCCATTCAACACGTTCTTCTGAAAATGTACCTTGAACAGAATTAAGTAGAGCGTACTGTTTATCAGTAAAGTAAAACCGTTTTTGCTCCCCAAAAGAAAGTTCTTTATCATAACTGTCAATTGTAGCACCTTCTTTTCCTGCTGGAATGAGTGCATGAGAAATACCGTTATCTGTAGTTGTATGGTAAAAGTATTTTCCAATGTGCTGATAATGATTGAACAACAACATTTCGTTGTTAAGTGCAGGTAAGATATGGTCACCACTTGTTGATGTGAATGTGATACCTTTCAGATTCTTTCGCCACGCATCGACTGGTACAGGGTCGTTAAACGAATCGACAAGGATAGGTGTAGGGGTGTTGGCGTGATACCCTCGTCCCTTTGTGCGAATTTGCAGTACTGTTCTTGGAAGATACCCTGCGTCAATTTGTCTGTTCTTGTCAAGTAGTGCATCACTTATCGGTTGATGCACAGCATCGGATGATGAACTGAATGCGTAAATACCCTCACTGTCTTTTGCTAATGTTTCATATTCTCCGTACTCAAGATGAGCCGCTTGTATAGCATAATCGGTGTGTAGTTTTGAGGAGAACATGCGTGAAATTGGTGTAGCACCACGCTGTGGATTGTGTGAACGTACAATGATTGCATCTTCGGCTACGCCCCATTCACCGAGCGTACGACCGTCGCACGCATACAATTGTCGTACATCAACTGCTATTCCATCTTCTTGATTTGGATTAGGATGATTGATAGCGACGTTGGTAGCATACGCAAGCACTTCATCAGTAACCAGTGTTGTCCAGTTAATGCGTGATGATAGTAACACACGCATGGTGTTGTTTGAAGCGTGAGGTTGCGTCCTTGCGCCATTTGTTACAGTTCCACTGTTTACATAGTGAGATGATGAGAATGATTCACCACGAACACCGTAGAAGATATGTTGTCCAAGTACACTGTCTTTCGGTTTTACAGTTCTTGATTCGTAAGACAATACATTACCAACAAATCCATCTTGAGTTGTACCAGTAAATGTATCGTGAAGATGAATAACCCCATTAGTATGCGGGAAACCAAGATACCCAAGCAAATCGGGGTGATTTGCTAGTGCGTCTAATGAAGCAAAGCCTGAACCAAAAATGTTGTTAAAAGGTTCTTCAAACACAACAGTGAGAGTATTTGCTGTACCGTCCCATGTTACTTCGGCATCAATACCAGCGTTGGGAGCATACATGCCTCTCCAACGGTTACCACGCCATTTGGAAAGTTGTAGCCCTGATACATCTAAACGACCGGTAGGGTCACCCCAACCGAGCATGTGACCACCGAGAGAAAAGCCACCCATTGAAACATCGTCGTCATTGATATGAACGATAATTTCATCTTCTAACGTTGTGGGTAAGGTCGTGTTTTCATCAGAAAATGATTCACCGAATTTACGATACACGTATCGTACACCATAACCACGACCTCGATGGTCGGTAAATCTGAAACCGTATAGTGGTGAATCCCCGATTGCATCTTCTGTGACATCACTTGGATTGACATGCCCTGTGTATGAAGCGATAGCAGTTGGGTCACTGTCACCAAACTTAATGGCTTCACCGTATTTGTAATCAAATCGCTCGTCACCCCTTCGTCCAAAGCCGTGTGTACCTGCATCGGGTGCAAAACCGGGTACTCCTGATGCAACAAGCCCACCGAAGTTGATACGCCCAACTGCTTGCTTACCTGCTCGCAATCCTTCGACAAGATTGGTTGAAAGTCCTTGAATTTCAAACGATTCATCCGATACAGTGTTGTGATTGATACCACCAATTCGTGCAGAAACATTGCGATTTTCCGATGAGTCGTTTGATTTACGATTACCTACGTCATGATTGTTAGTAAACGGTTCATCAGGTTCTTCTTGAAGGACATACTCACGCAGTGTTGTAACAGGGGCAAAAGGACGACCATGCTTGTTAAGAGGCATTGGTGCTGGATGCATGTTCTCACCCAATGTTTCATCAGGCTGACACCAAAAGTTACGGAATCGTCCACCGTGTCCAATAAGGAATTGCGGCTTGTAGTTTGATTGACCTTTACTGTTGTCAAGCCATACACAGAAGTTACGACCTGATGCACCGGGTACGGTGGAGTGAATGACAATTGAGAAGCCTTCGTTTCCATTCATGTCTTCAACAACACGTCCAATGTGAGCACGTACATACCCCATGTGGCTACCACGGTCGTGAGTATCGAATGCTTCTTCTACAAACCACCACGGTGCAGGGTCATAGGTTGAACCCGTAGCGGCGAAATCAGCATTGATGTGTGCGCTACTGGGGTCTTTTGCTTCGGAAGTCACGTCTTGTCGTACACCAATACGTGTAAGGTCAAGCCTTTCACTTTCACCGGGGTATTGTTGAGATGGACGACGTGCGTGAGTTCGACCATTTTTTGCTCCGCCTTGATTGATTAAACGTACAATTTCACGAGTGGCGGCTTCAATATCCGTTACACCTTCCTTGACTCCAACCTCTCCACAATCAATCACCATACGACGTACAAAGTCCATTTCAGTCCAATGCGGTAGATGTTCTAAGCGGTCTTCTTCATGAGTCGCTAAATCGAGAGTAGAGGAGCGTATACCCTTCAAACTCAAGAATGCTGAAATACATCGTGTACCATCAGGTGTATCAAACAACGTACTTGCGTCACGGAAACTAAACGTTGATGGATTTTTCGACAAACGATGCAGTTTCAAAGATTCAACAAATTTATCCTTACTTGGTTTGCGAGCGTTTTTGTGTTTTTCATTTGCCCAATATACTGATGCTACAGCAGGTTCGACACGAGGTAAAGCGTTGTCGCTTACAGCGTAGATGTTACTATTGAAACCATACATTAGTCCTGAATGTACAAAGTGGCCGTGGCCTTTACCCATCAACTGTTTATTGTTTCCTCTCGTTGTTGGGTCTTCAATCAAGAAGTTTGCATCGCTATTTGCCATATCGTGTGCGTAGGCTGATTCAATAAACTTCGATTGTTGCATGCTACGCAGGTATTTGTTTTCACTTGGGAATCCATTGGCTACGTCGATTTGAGTTGTGAAGTAATGCGGTGCACCACCGTTGTGAGATACCAAGAAACGGTCGAGTTTTACTACACCACCTGCGTGTACAATATCACGACCAAATCCAATGTTTGGTGTAGCCGCACTCGATTGTACCTGCATGTGTAGGTCATGGAATGCGATAAATTCACGGTCATGAGCGACATCGTAAAGCAATACACGAGCATGACCTTCGGTAGCAAGATATGGGTCTACGTAGGCCACTCTTGGAATATCTGTATACGAACTACCAAGCAATGATTCGTAATTCAATTCAATTGTTTTGTTAATGTGTTGAGCCAAGTTTTGTGCTGTTTCTAAACACGTATCTCCAATCAAGTAATTCTCAAGAGGTATTGAATCACGAGGACGACTGGCGAGTGTCCCACGTCCACCGTTGAAACCTTTCCACACAAGATTCTCGTTAAGTACACCACGGCTTTTACAGAACAAACCTTCTACTGCGTGTGGATTGTTCATTGTCATGTTCATCCACACAGTGTCACCGTTTCGCATACCACCTGCGGCATACGGATTTAACCATGTAGCGTTTAACACAGCATCGTGGTCTTCGGCTATGACGCTATCAATAGACACTCGAATTTTGTCACCAATTGCTACAGTACAAGCGTTGTTCGCTGTAAGCGTGATGACTGTGTTTGTCGTACCACCGACGACATCAGAAACAATCGAAGACACTTTTCCAAGATAATCAATGTCACTACCCGATACATCGTCAATATACAACTGGTCATCTTTGCGTATATTCAATCCTATTGTATTTGATGAGGCAAGTCGGTCAGATGCGGAGGTTGTAATTTCTATGGTTGTAGTGGTCCCACTGGATGCCGCTACTGCAATTGTCCACTGTTCTGATGT
>CAACVD010001151.1_pt1 | contig 12739 bp, 26 predicted proteins | sample 2381771 | NCBI WGS metagenome assembly CAACVD01 (sample SAMEA5211965, study PRJEB30684) | marine metagenome | biome: Marine; feature: Epipelagic; material: Water | collected 2015-10-15 | depth 15 m | reverse complement strand
TCTGGTGCTGATGGTTGTGCTTGGGTCATTGGCACTTCTTTGTATTGTGGCATAGCTTGACCGATTGGTTTCATTCCATCAATTGGTTTAGCTGGTTGATTTTTTAAAGCACTAAAATAAAAAACTACTTTTCTTCTATTTCCATCATCATATTGTGGTTTAGTAGGTGTATCTTCATAATCATAAGTAGCGATTTTTAAATTTGCACCCTTTTCTATCATACCTCTAATATGTGGTGTTTGTAACCACTTATCAAACTCATAAGGGGAGTATTTTTTTTTTGCAGTTGAATCCCACATATTTACTTTAGGCAAACTTTTATAATCCCATTTACCTTTATTATGAACTAATGTAATTTCTAACTTATGAGTTTCGAAATCATCTTTGTTAAAGTTTCTTTTAAACATTGATTTTATTCTCCTTTTTCCATTTTTTTAGATCTTCTTTAAATTGACTTTCGGTATCAAATAAACATTTGATAGCTTCAAAAGCTTTAAAATATCTACCGCTTTTTATTAATTTTCTATCAATTTCAAAAAAAGATAAGGGTTTGCCATCTTCTTTTGGAATATTAACAATTGCTAGTTTTTGTATTTTAAAGTCTGTAGTTTCTTCTATAAATCTTCTATACATTTCAACTTGAATACAATTTTCAAATTTATAATCTTTACTTGTTTTCCAATCAAGAACTGCTAATTGACCTTTCCAAGATGGTTTTGTTACAATTACATCATTTGTACCACACATATCAAATTTTTTACTATACAATGGTAATTCACTTTCAATTACTTGAAATTTGTGTTTTTTCCAAAATTCTGTAAATTTTTCTGCCATTCTTTTTAAGGGTTGATCTGATGGTATTACAGGATTTTTATTTTTTAAAAATAAATCAATCCATTCATGTAATTCAGTACCAACATTTCTACCAAAAGACTCTTTAGCATCACAAATTTGTTTTACTCTTGCTATAAATTTATTAATCTCATTTAAAGGTTTTTTTTCTTCAAGCATTAGTTCTTTAAATGTTTCATCTCTATTCTTTTTATACCAATTCTCCAAATTAGGTCTAGTATATTTTCCAATAGCAGTAGTTACACTTGATTTTGGTTCACCATCTACATAATACCTATAACTTTTTGCTTTTGAATTGTAAGCAATATTATTACCGAATTTGTTCGTTATATTTGTCATATCCATTTACCTCTCTCTTAGTTAAAAATTTACAATTACTTTCATCAAGTGGTCTTGTCCAATATTCCATATCTACTCCAAAATACTCACTTAATTTTTTAAGATTTACAAATCTACATTCATTAGTTCCTTTCTCGTATTTCTGTTCTTGCTGGAAACTTACTGAAAGTTTATTTGCAACTCTAGTTTGCGTTTTGTGTTTTATAAGTCTTATTTTCTTAATTTGTAATCCAACGATATTTGTCATAATCTTCTCATTCATTTCGTTAGATACTCCCCAGCGACTTACATTCTGTTGAATCGAATTGTTAATTGATTCAAGAGTTTCGTTTTTTCTGCCTATCAGCATAAAACCCCCATTTCATTTTCTCCTCTTTTGATTGATTGTTAAAAGCTTCTTTGAAGCATATTCTGCATAGTAAGCTATTAGCCCACATACTAGAATCTGATTGAAACCAACTTAATATATCTGCTTTTGTGGTAAAACATTTAGCACACATATAAGCTAGTATTTTATTTCTTGTTGATGGTTTAGGCATAATCACCTCAATAAACTGTGTCCACGATTAGATAAACATTTTTTATAAATATGATCGTGTTCTGTTTCAGCTTCAGGACTCATAATCCAAAAACCTATATTCCCAAAAAATGTAGTGTTGTTTGTTGCTATCTGTTCACAGATAACTTTATCATTTGAAAAATGCTCTGCTCTTGACTCATCAAATGTTCCTGATCTTCCCATTGTATCAACCAATGGAGAATATGTAGAACAGGCATTTAAAAGAGTGCAAACGACTATTGTCAAAAGTATCTTTTTTTTCATATCTTATATCTCTCTTTATAAATAATTAGTTGGGTGATGCTTTACTTGGTGCAATCTGAACGCCAACTGTTTTTTCTTTTCTTGTAGCTTCCTCAACTTTTCCAACAGATTCTTTTCTATCATTATCTGTTTGTCGTATCGCTGTTGAAGCTTGGGTAATGTCTTTAACATAACCTATCTCCTTTAGTTTTTCTCCTATCTTTATGATAGGAGTATTTGGGTGAAACTCCACACCAAATCTTTTTTTAACATCTTCCATCAAATCAAATGATGGTGTTTTTAATATTACTTTAACCATTTGTTCTCTCCTCTATTTCTACTAAATTTAATTTATCTAAATCTTTTTGCATAAGACCATAAAATATATTTTTATTTTCTTTTTGTTTATAAAAAGCATCTGGGCTTAAATCTAAAAGAACACCTTTTTCTAAAATCCTTACACTTAAAGCACAAGTTTTAGAACCTGACCCTGTAATGTAATATCTTTTGTTATTTAATTTAGATTTATACATTGAACCAACTTTATATCTTGGTGTCCAATTATAATTACCTTTTTTCATGCTCTCTCCTTGTTAGTTAATATATTTGCATTTCTAATATAAAAGAAATTTAACCAATTACTATCAAAGCTATCAAATCTATCTCTACTAATTATTTCAAGATTTTTAAACTTAACATTGATTGCACCATTTCTAGCAGAACATTCTACCTTACAATATTTGTTTCCTATTTTTACAACAACACCTTTTCTTCCACCACAATAGTCAGGGTACTCTCTACCCATACCACTATCTATTATAACTAAAGAACCAACTTTAATTATCTTATTATTTATATCTGTTTTGATTATGCTCTCTCCTTGTTTATTTTTTTTATTTAACATATTCCTGATTATGACCATATTTCAAGTTGTATTGCAACCCCTTATTTTATGGCTTAAAACCTAGCTTTTTTGTAAAATATTTCAACTCAAACTATTATTTTGCAATTTAAAAACAAATCAAGTAGTAATCGAATCAGTAGTATGAAAAATAATTTAGTTATGTTATACAAAATTAATGCTTGAAAAAGCATAAAGTATATAATTTTCATATCTACTTTTAGGTTAAAAGCTTACTGTTCCGAATTAAGTAAGCATAACAGATAAGGGGTTCTTTGCTCTCTCTTGAACCCCTTGTCAAACGAGAGAGGTAGATAGATGAGCCAATTAGATTTGTTTAGCGATTACAAAGCATATCAAAAATCGTCAGATACAAGTGTCAAATCTTGGACACAAAAAAATAATAAACTAACATTACGAGAAGAAGTTTATAATCTTTTATTAGAAAGGTTATATTCAAACGAACAAATAGCAGATGCACTTGGACAACCTTTATCAAGTATATGTGCTAGAATAAATGAACTTAAAAAAATAGATTTAGTAATAGACTCAGGACAAAGAACTAAATCAAAATATGGTAGGGATTGTGTATTATGGCAAAGAAAAGACCAAATAAAGCAGAGAGAGAATACATGAACAAAGTCGCTAATCATGGGTGTATAGCTTGTGAGATAGATGGTAGAGTTTCACCAGCCGAGATACATCATATCAGAAACCACACAGGAATGGGTCTAAGACCCTCGCATTTTGATATTATTCCATTATGTGCTTCACACCATAGGACAGGTAAAATATCAGTTCATTTAGGTAAAAAAGCATTTATTGAAAAATATGGAACAGAGCAATATTTACAAAAAAAAATAAAACAAAGAATAGAAGAATGGGATTGTATAACGAGTATATTTTAGCATGAGTAGAAAATCAGGATATTTTTTAGTTTATAGAGATATATGGCGATCTCCTGTTTTTAAAAATTTATTACAATGTAGCTGTTGGATATATATGATAAGTTCAGCTAGTCATCAGGATAAAGAATTAAGATTTTTAGATAATAAAATATTTGTTCGTAGAGGTGAAATGATTATGCCACTCAGAGTTACAGCTAAAAGATTTGCTATGACTTATTCTGAAATGAGGTCTTTTATACTAAGGCTAGTACGAAGAAAAATGATAACCACTAGAACAGCCCAGTTACATCATTGTGGAAACCACAAAAATAGAAAAGTAACCCTAATTCAACTTATAAATTACGACAAATATCAATATGTGGATAACCAAAAACCAGTTACAAACCAGTTGTCGCAAGAAGTACTAATAAACAAGAAACAATTAACATCTCTAAATATAGGGTCTAGCAAAGATAAGGTTGTTAATAGTGGTGATAAGATAGTGTCCGAGTGGGGTCATTATAATATTATTATGAGAAATGGCAAAAAATACAAAAAGCACAAATGGAAGAATGAGCCTATATCTGAGTATAAATGATAGGATTATTAAGAATATTTAAGTATGTCAGAAAAAGATTGATTAAATTATCAATTGAAAATAAAATGCTAAAAAGGCAACTAGAGTATTATAGGGCTGTCGTTGAATCAATAGATAAAAGCAAACATTAAATGGTCAGAAAAAAGTCAAAATATAGACATATTTCAATAAACAAAAAGAAATATTACTTTTATCATATAGTTTGGCTTGATATTTTGGGTGACTCATCACATTTTTCTTATTCTGAATTTGAAAAGATGCGACCAGCTACTATGAATACTTATGCTTATGTATTTAAAAAAGATAAAAAGTATCTATGGACATTTGCTAGTTATGATGAAGAAACCTTTAGTGATCGTAATGTATTTCCGATTGGTTGCATAAAAGAGTTAAAAAGGATAGAGATATAAATATATGAAATCAGACAAAATTATGGCTAAAGCCACAAAGAAACCACAATGTAGTGTTGGCAGACCTAAAGCAAAAGTAGATGTAGAGATATTGAAAAATCTAGCTTCTATTGGTTGTCCTACTTATGAAATAGCTTCAGTAATGAATGTATCAGCAAGAACATTAAAAAGAAATTTTGCCGAAATAATTACACAATACAAAGAACAAGGTAAAGCTAGTTTAAGAAAGAAAATGTACGACAAAGCAGTAAAGAAAGATAATACTATGATGCAGATATTCTTATCTAAAAATATGCTTGGTATGTCAGACAAAGTACAACAAACAAATGTAACTGAACCTTTACCATTAATTATTGAAGCACAAGCAGAAGATGTTAAAGACTTAAATGGCAAAGAAAAAGGGTAATGTTTATGGACAAGTAGTTGTCTATGAAAAGAAGTTCAAAGGTACTTCTATTGGTAAGAACCCTAAAAAAGTAAATTCCATGAACAAACATAAGCGACAAGGTAGAAGTAGAAAACAATTAAGATATAGAGGTCAAGGTAGATGAAACGATCAAACTTCTATCCTAATGGAGAGTTTATACCTTATCAAATGCCACAAGATTTTAGACCATCACAAGGTAGAGGTTCATGTGGTAATTGTGGACTCTATTCAAGACCTCATTCATTTTGTGGAGTCTATCGAACAAAAGGTGTTAAAGATACTTATGTCTGCAACAAGTGGCGACCAAGACATTTTAAAAGATAATGGAACTTATAATTCTAAATGATGGTGTGTATCAATTAGTTCCTGTAACAAAAGAAATATTAAAAGGTATTGAGATTATAAGTGAGGTTACTTGCTTTGATGTATGTGATATTCTCAGACTCAAACTTACAGGTTATGTAGATAGTATTAATCTTCATGTGATGAATGATGGTAGTGGTTATCTTTTTGGGTGCATTTGTAAATGATAAATGATAATGACAAATTATGTCATTACATGGAAATAAAAAATTAAATAAACCTTTTAGAACACCATCAGCTTCAAAGAAGTTTGGAGTTTATGTTAAAAATAAAAGATCAGGTAGAGTTCAGATAGTCAGATTTGGTGCAAAAGGTATGCCAATCAGAAAGAATAATCCAACACGACAGAGAATGTTTTTTGCTAGATTTAGACCTATCTTAGCAAAAGTAAAAGGACAGAAAACTTTGAGTCCAGCTTATTGGGCAATCCAATCATGGAAGAAAGGATTTAGAATATGAAAGTAAGTGAGAACACATCTATATCAATGCCAATAAGAAATATGTTAGCAATAGTCACAGCAGTTGCTATTGGAGTATGGGCTTACTTTGGAGTTATAGAAAGACTCAATCAATTAGAAACTGCCGATATATTATTCCAAGAAGATTTATTAAAGAAAGCTGAACAAGAACCAAAGAACTTAGAAATGTATATGTTAATAGAACACTTAGCATCACAAATAGAATCTATAGAAAAAGAGATACAAGCTAGTAGATATAACAAAGTCAATATAGATCATTTAAAAGAACAAGTAGATAATATAAATAAACAAATAGAAAAATTAAGAAATGGTAATCATTAATGGAAACGATTATTGCTCTATTGATGTTTGTAGGTGTAGATCAAAAACTAACAGAGATGACTTGGACTCCATCTATAAGTAAGTGTTTAGAAAAGAAAAGAATTGCAACTAGGAACAGCAACGCAACTTACATATGCAGTAAAGTCAAAGCTGAACTAGATGTAGATAATAAAATTATAAGGATAGAAAAATTAAAATAATTTATGAGTTTTAACAATGATAGATTGGGTGGTAGAAAAGATAGGCAAAGTTGCAAGATCAATATTCCATTGGTCTTGGAGAATACAAACTCACAGAAAATATTACAGAAAGAAAAAATAAATGAACTTTGTTCTAACAATGATAATATGTAGTGCTACATCAGGTACTTGTTTGCCACCTTTTAGACTAGATAATTTTTATAAAGATGGTTATGATTGTATGTTAGATGGTTATAAAATGTCCTTACAAAAGACAGAAGAAATAGGCAGAGAAGAAATAAACAAACATAAGATATATATTAATTTTGGTTGTAATGAAGATCACTCTAACAAAACCCCAGCATCTTATATCATCATCAAATAAAAGATTTAGAGTTTTAATATCAGGTAGAAGATTTGGTAAAACATATCTTGCTATAACTGAGATGATGAAATACGCATCAAAGCCTAATCAAAAGATATGGTATGTAGCACCAACTCTTAAAATGGCTAAAGATATTTGTTGGTCTAATTTAAAAGAAGTTCTTAATCAATTTAATTGGATAGAAGATATAAACGAAACAACACTTACAATAACTATTAGAAAAACAAATAGTACAATATCCTTAAAGTCTGCTGATATGCCTGACTCACTTAGAGGTACAGGATTAAACTTTTTAATATTAGATGAGTTTGCAGATATAGATAAAAGAACTTGGTTTGAAGTATTAAGAGCATCAATATCAGATACATTAGGAAAAGTATTAATGTGTGGAACTCCTAAAGGTTATGGTAATTGGTCTTATGAAATGTATCTAAAAGGTAAGCAAGACTCTGAATGGGAAAGCTTTCAATTTACTACATTAGATGGTGGAATGGTTACACCAAAAGAAATAGATCAAGCTAGACAAGACTTAGACCAAAGAACATTTAGACAAGAGTTTGAGGGTACATTTGAAAATTATGCTGGTGCTATCTACTATAACTTTCACCCTGTTGAGTCTGTTGTTAATAAAAAGATAGATTGGAAAAAACCTTTACATATTGGAATGGACTTTAACATAGACCCAATGTCTTGTTGTGTAGCACAAATAGAAAAAGAAAAGATATATCTAGTTGATGAAATAGTAATTTATTCAAGTAATACTGATGAAATGGTGCAAGAGATAAGAGATAGATATGGAAGTCAATTACCAATATTTATCTATCCTGACCCAGCTTCAAGACAAAGAAAAACATCTGCTGGTGGTAGAACAGATTTATCTATACTTCAGAATGGTGGCTTTACAGTAAAAGTAAAACATAAACACCCAGCAGTAAGAGATAGAATCAATGCAGTAAATTCAAAACTTAAAGATAGTAAAGGTAATAGACATATTTTTGTTTCCAATTCTTGCAAATATCTTATAAAAGGATTACAAAGACAAACGTACAAGGAAGATACAAATATTCCTAACAAAGAAGATGGATTTGACCATATGAATGATGCTCTTGGATATATGATAGATTACATAAAACCTTTAGTAACACAAATCCCAACTTCACAACCGACAAGATGGAACATTAAATAAGATGGCTTATACAAGAGATGATGCTTACGATACTCACAAAGATTACAAAGAAAATGTAAATCTTTGGGAATATTACATCAGGTCATATAATGGTGGTTATGATTATACGATTGGTCAATATCTAAATAGATACAATTTAGAATTAGATAACGAGTTTAATCAAAGACTTGCTAATACACCTTGTGATAATCATTGTAAAAATATCATTCAAATATATTCATCTTTTTTATTTAGAGTAAAAGCTTCAAGAGATTTTGGTTCTATGGCAGACGAGCCTAGTTTGGAATCATTCTTAAAAGATGCAGATTTAGAGGGTAACAGTTTTAATTCTGTAATGCGACAGGCTCAAAATTATGCGGCTATCTATGGTCATTGTTTTATGATTTTAGATAAACCAGCAATACAAACACGAACAAGAGCAGAGGAACTTAATCAAGAAATAAGACCATATATTTCAATCGTTACACCTGAGAATGTTTTAGATTGGAATTTTAAAAGAGAAGTAAATGGTAAGTATTATTTAGACTATCTTAAAATCAGAGAGGAAGTAGATAAAGATGGTGGTACATATTTTAGATTGTGGTTTCCTGATCGAATAGAAACAATTTATTCAAAAGATGATCGGTCAGACCCAACTATAATAGATACTGCCGATAATCTGATTGGCAAAATACCAGCAGTTATTTTATACAATTCCAAATCACACAAAAAAGGGATTGGTCAATCAGACCTTACAGACATAGCAGATTTGCAAAAAAGTATATACAACGAACTTTCAGAAATAGAACAATTAATTAGATTAACAAATCACCCATCATTAGTAAAAACTCCAAGTGTAAATGCTAGTGCTGGTGCTGGTGCAGTTATTGAAATGCCTGAAGAAATGGAACCAAACTTAAAACCATACTTACTACAACCATCAGGTCAAAATTTATCTGGTCTTATGGACTCTATTAATCACAAAGTAGAAGCTATCAATAGGATTGCTCATACAGGTGCAGTAAGAACAACTAAACAACAAGTATCATCAGGGATTGCTTTACAAACAGAATTTGAATTACTTAATGCAAGATTATCTGAAAAAGCAGATAATTTACAAATAGCAGAAGAACAATTATTTAGATGTTATGCTATGTTTCAAAATGCTACATTTGATGGTGAGATAAGTTACCCTGACTCATTTAACATTAGAGATTATGCAACTGATTTAATTTACTATCAACAAGCAAAAGCCATGTCTATTGGTTCACCTACATTTAACAAAGAAGTAGATAAAGAAATTGCAAGAGCAGTTGTAGATGATGACGAAAAACTAAATGAGATATTTGACGAGATAGATCAAAAAGCAGAGGTAGGTGAGTTCACACAAGATGAAGCAACACAAGAAGATCAAGAAGTAGAGCAAGAAACTATCTAACATTGGAATATGATTGTTGGTTATTTTGTTAGTCTTTTTAGTTTTGCTTTATATTTTTTAAGATAGGTATTTGCTCTTTTAATTTTTGTTTCCCATCTTAAAATACTTCCCTTAACCAACTCAATCTTTATAACTTTTTTTTCTTCACTAGATAGTTTTGGTTTTGGTTTAGTTTTTAGAGAACCATCAAGCCAACCTGATCTATTAACATATTCACATATTTCAGCTTCCAAATCAGCTTGAAAAGTACAATGATCTGGCAAACTTGGATTTCTATATCTAAAAATCCTGTGTGCCATATCGTGTATTAATCTTCTCCAACCTCTACTTAAAGTTGAAGAATCACCACTTAAACAAACCCAAACTTTTCTTACCCACTGCTTTTTATACATAGGATAAATTTTATTTGGACTCGCATCTTTTAATTTACCAAATTTACTTGCTAATAGTCTTGATGCTCTTTCAGCTTCAGCAAAAGTAATAAATGGTAATTGTTTTGGTAAAGTTGAATTTGCTTTTTTATAAGCATTTCGCAAATTAACTCTATCATTTGTTTCTCTACCCATAGATACCTCTCTCTCTACCAACTAATCATATTCACAATGTTAAATAGCTAATTAAAAATTTATAAATAAATCTTTAATAACCCATTATAACATATTCACTTTTTCATTTTTTTTACTTTTGACGAACTTGTTGAAAAGTAGACGATTAAAATTTTAGGGTGTTAGCTGGTTGATGCGACACTAAAACACTTTTTGCGTTTTTGATGTTTTTTTGATAAGACAATTTCTATGTCAGATATAGTACAAAGATCAACAGAATATAGAATCAAACAAATCGAACTAGCAGAAGCAAAATATTATAAAACTCTTGTTGCAACATTAGATAGAATAGAAAGAGAAGTAGTATCATTAGCCAATAGAGATTTACCACAAACAGATGGAAAGCTTATAGAACTTCAAGCGGCTATAGCAATCAGACCAAAGATAAAAGCTATTGTTGACAGAGAATATCTTGGTTGGTCAGATACAGTTGTTAGAGAGGGTTTTACAAAACAAGCAAAGAGAATAGAAAAAGCTTTTAGAAGAATTGGTAATATTCCTGTAGAGTTTCAAGAACTTACAAAAGGTGATTTAGCTTTAGTACAAAATTTAAAACAACAATACTTTACTCAGTTCAAAGATGTATCAAACACATTTACAAGACGATTATCAGAAAAGGTTTATCAGAATACTTTAGTTGGAAATGATTTTACAGAATTAGAAAAAGAACTAAGACAAACAATAAATGGTATTTATGCTAGTTCAGATGATGCAGAAGCAAACAGATTAGTAGATTATATCAATAGAAATAAATATGTTAAATCAAGACAATCACAAGTTGATAAGTCTATTCAAACATTACAGACTAAATTTGCAAGAGATAGGGCTGGTGAAAATATGAAAAGATATGCTGGTCAGATATTAAACGACTCATTAAGAGATTTTGATGCAACCCTTAATTTTAATAAAGCTAATGATGCTGGTCTTACTTTTGTTAAATACTATGGAGATGTAATTCCAACCACTAGAGATTTTTGCAGAAATCTAATTAATGGTGTATATAACAGAAGAAATGGTGGACTTTTTACAATTGATGAAATCAAGCGATTATGGACTACTAGATCGTGGTCAGGAAAAAAATCAGGCAATCCACTTGTAGTAAGAGGTGGATATAATTGCAGACATCAATTTAGTTATGTCAATCCTGATTGGTATAACAAAAAAGGCGAACTAATAATATAAACATAGGAGAAACAATGTCAGACGACAAACAGGTTAATCAACCGAAAAATGATGTTCAGGAAGCTGAAGTTAAACAAACTCAAACTGACGAAACAAAACCAACACCAAGTTTTAATCAAGAAGATGTTGATAGAATAGTCAAGCAAAGACTAGAAGCTGAGAAAGCAAAACATCAAAGACAAGTTGATGAAGCTAGAAAAAAAGAAGAAGAAATCTTAAAAGAAAAACAAATACAAGAAGCTAAAACAAAAGCTGATTTAGAAAATCTTATGAAAGCTAGAATAGCTGAGAAAGACAAAGAATTAGCTGATTGGAAAAGCAAAGTAAAAACAATCAATGTAGATAATTCTATATTATCTTTAGCTTCTAAAAGTAATGCTATTGCACCAGATCAAGTAGTGTCATTATTAAAAAACGAAGTAAATTATAATGATGATGGTCGAATAGAAATACTTGATAATAATAAAAACATAAGATACAACCCAAAGGGAGAACTACTTACAATTGAAGATCGAGTAAATGAGTTTTTAGATGCTAACCCACATTTCCGAAAAGGGTCATTGTCTGGTTCAGGTAGCCAGAATAGCATTGAGGGGAAAACTGTAAAACCTTTTAATATTCAGGACTTAGACATGAGCAAGGCGGAGGATCGAAAAAAGTATGCTGAGTATCGCAAACAAAGAGATTCTGCACCTACTCAAATAAACTTAAACAATAAATAACAAGGTAAATAAAAATGGCAAACGAAAGCACAAGTTCTACACTATCGGAACTATACACAGAGATAGTGGCAGAAGCATTGTTCGTAGCAAGTGAAAGATCAATTATGAGACCACTTGTAAGAAACTATGCAGTAACAGGTGGTGGAAAGTCAGTTGAAGTTCCAATTTATGCGGCTGTATCAGCGGCGGCAGTATCGGAAGCATCTGATTTATCTAACACAGCAATCAACCCAACTTCTCAAACAATCACTTGTTCAGAGCATGGGATAATGACAACTCTAACTGATCTAGGAAGAAATGCGGCACCAAGAAATGTTGCGGCAGATATTGGTAGATTATTTGGTGAGGCAATTGCAAAAAAAGTTGACAAAGACTTAACAGCTTTATTCGGTGGTTTTTCAACTACTGTAGGTTCAGCTTCAACAGTTATGTCAGCGGCATTGATATTTCAAGCAGTAGCAAAATTAAGAGCGGCTGGTGTATCAGGTGAAAACCTAAATGCTGTAATCCACCCACAAGTAGCATTTGATCTAAAATCAGGTCTTACAAATACATTTGCAAACCCAAATCCGGGTGTTGGAAATGAAATACTAAGATCATCTTTAGTAGGTCAGATCGCTGGTGTAAATATATTTGAAACTTCAAATATGGCGGACTCATCAGGTAATAATCCAGGAACAACAG
>CAACVD010001150.1_pt1 | contig 12743 bp, 7 predicted proteins | sample 2381771 | NCBI WGS metagenome assembly CAACVD01 (sample SAMEA5211965, study PRJEB30684) | marine metagenome | biome: Marine; feature: Epipelagic; material: Water | collected 2015-10-15 | depth 15 m | reverse complement strand
TTGACTCCGCAGGTGCATCCACTGTCTGTGGAGTCGTTGGCTTTTCCACTTCAACTCGCTTTATGTCTTCGTTTTGAAGTAAATAATCGTCTAAAGACAAGCCTTTTTCTTTAGCTCTATTTTCAACATCTTCTTGAGAAAATGTAATGCCTTTGTATTCAAACATAGTCTATATAATTAAGGTAATTGAATTTGAGATGGAGTAATTTCATCTATGTTTAATTCTGGTCTTCCAGATTCAACGTTTGTAGTAGGTATGCCAGTAGTTGTCGTTGGTATATTATAATTTAAACCTGGTATTAACGTATTAAAATCTGATCTATCATCGACATATATAACATTATTTTTATCGTCTAGCATAAGTTTATTTCCGCTTGACGCGTAATATTTTTTTTCTGTGTCGCTGTATCTATAAGTTATATAGTCTTTGTTTGGATCTACAAAATCTCCTTTATTATTTAAAGCTTCTACAATATAAGATAAATCTTTAGGTTTTTCATCGCTACTTCTACCACCAACAGGTCTGCTAGGTCTAGTCTGAGTATTAGCAAAAACATTATCAGCTAACCTCATAGCCCAGCTTCTATAAGACGATGTTATATCACCATCTTTAAACTGCTCATACATAAGGTCTATATCTTCTATATTTTCAAAATCAACTTTATATTCTTTCGCCATAGCGGTCAAAAAGCTAACGCCATTATCTCTATCGCCCGGGAAACCATCGTAGGCTAAAGAACCTGCTATTTGAGGTGTAGATACAACAGCGTTTATTTCTGCCATTATATTGTTTCTAAAAGAGCTGCCTTCCCAAGTATCGCCTGGCTTTAAGTTCTTTTTGTAAGTTTCAACTTGCTTTAAAAGCTTGGCCATTTTAGCTTGTTCTTTTATAGCTACTTCTGTTGGTTCTTGTAAATCGTTTATGTTTACGTTTTTACCGTCTACTTTAGTATAAATACCTACAGGCATATCTTCTGTAGGCTCTAGATTAACAAACATGTTTTTGTTCCAATCACTGCTTGGATCTGAAAAGTCTGCATAAGAAGCTTTTGTAATAGCGTTATTATACGCGCTCATAGCACCTTTTTTAGCTACAATCTTTTTAACTTTAGCGTCGTAAATTTCTTGCTCTTTTTTTATAGTAGCTAAGTTAACTTGTCTTTCATTAACTTTACTTAATAGCTCTGCTTTTTTCTTTTTACCAAGAAATGGCTTTGATAGTTCTTGTATATCATTAAACTGATTATCTATAAGTTCAGAGCCTTTATCACCCATGCTAGCAGCAATTTGAGGCGTAATATCACCTGTGTCAATGCCGTATTTTTCTATGTTTTGCTCAAACTTAAGATCAGCGTCTTTGATTATTTTTTCAAATCCTCCAATAACTTTAGACACAACAAAAGGCGCTAGCTTTTGAGAAGCTTGAGCCTTTGCTTGATACATTCTTCTAGCTGAATTTATTAAATTTTGATCTGCCATATTTTAAAACTGTATTTATTGTACGACTCCAGCAAGAGACGTTAAAGATCCAAGTAAGTTACCAAAAAACTGAGCTTGACCTTGCCTAGCCATACCTAGCTGCTGCTGAGCTCCAGCTACTCTTTCTAAATCCATACCGTATGTAGTGCCTAATCTATCAAACTGTAACGCTTGCTGAGCTTGAGCTCCTTGAGCTGCTAATTGCTGTAAAGCTAAATCTGTAGCTTGTTGTTGCTGTTGTATTCTAGCAGATTCACCTAGCCTAAGCGTTTGTGCTTGCTGTTCTTGTCTAGCTATATCTTGTGATATTGCTTGTCTACCTTGTCTTTGAATGTCTGCTATAGCTTGAACAGTAGATATATCAAATTGACCAGTTTCTCTTTGAGCTTGTAAAAGTTGTGCTGTTTGAGCATCTAGCTGTGATCTAGCGGCTTCTGCAGCTCTTTGGTCTATAGTTATGTCTTCGTAAACATTTTGACTTGTAAGATACGGATTTGTTATACTTTCAAAAGGATTTTTAAATTCAAAATCCATATACGCTTGCTGTGATTGTGCTAGCGCTCCTTCGGCGCTTGCAACATCTGCTTTAGCTTCTCTTACTCCGAATATTTGCTTCATTGGGCTTTCTACTTGCCCTTTTACAACTTTATTATATTTACTCATTGTTCTATAATTACATAATTATTTGCTACTTTCACTAACTTCTATACCTACTCTAAATAGCTCTATATCGTTGTCAACGTCATCATTAATCATATTTAACTCAGCATAATAGCCTTTTATACTACTAATATTAGTTTGTTGACTTTGGCTGTATAGAAAAAATCCATTTTGAGCCGTAGCTAAAGGTACGTTGTTTGGATTAGATACAGCTATCGAAGTAGTATTGTTAACTTGACTTATGTTAGTTATACTTCCTAGTGACTGAGGAGTAGAAGACGAAGTTTCAAAGTTACCGTTAGGTAGAATATCACCTGTAGGTATAAACCAAGCTTCATCTCCTACTTGAGGTGACGGATTTACAGTATGATTAAAGTTTAAAGTTATAATTGGCATTATTCAGAAGGTTGTGTTATAGTAAAAGTAGCAGTAACATTAGCATTGTCTCCATGAACAGCTGTAATAACAGCAGTTCTAGTTTGACCAGTAGTATTACTAAAAAATGTTATAGGTAAAAATCCATTTGCGTTAATATCTCCAACGCTAATCCAAGAAGGAGGCTGCGTAACATTTGTTTGAGCTATACCGTCTTGGTTGTAAGTAAACGTAAAGTTAGGATTAGATCCATTAAAATTTAAAGGATAAGTCCCACTAATAACCCCGCCATCAGGCAGCCCTGGTATAGCCAAATATAATAAATCAAGGTTAGGAAAGTCTAAAGTAGCGTTTCCACTAGAGTCTACTTCGTGGTAGCTTTGTAGTTGCACAGGAGATATATTAGGCAGCCAAGCTAATGAAGCGTCGAAGTCTTCAGCCGCTAAAGTAACTTCAAAAGAGTCTACGCAGTCATCACCTCCAAGAGCAAGATTAGTAACATCTGTTACTTTAACAGTATATGTTCCAGCAGAGATTGCGAATGGATTTTGCTGAACAATACCATCGAATACTTGTACATCGTAGTTTCCTGAACCATTTGCACCTGTCGCAGATATAAATCCGTCACTAGCTGATGGCGAAGAAGGATTTGTAACACTTACAAGCACAGCTTCAAAATTACCGCAATAAACGCAACTTCCATCATCTACGTTGGCTAATGGGTTAAAGTTGTCAGCGGTGTTACCTGTGCACCCTACAACTTCAAACACGCAGCCAGAGTCTACGTTAGCAAGTGGATTATAGTTTAAAGCAGTGGGATCTGTGCAACCTTGTACAATCGCAATGCAAGAGCCATCGTCAGTATTGGCATTTTCATTAAAATTAAGCGAGTTAGGATTAGTACAACCTAGCACAGTGTCAATACAACTACCATCATCAACTTCAGCGTCAGGATTAAAGTTAAAAGCTGTAGAATCTGTACAACCAGTTACTGGTATTACTTCAAACTCGCAGCCAAAATCTTGGTTTGCTTCAGGATTAAAATTTATAGCATTTGGGTCAGTGCAGCCTTGAATTAAACAACTTCCATCGTCTATGTTAGCACTTGCGTTAAAGTTTAAAGCGTTAGGGTTTGTACAGCCTAAAACTATTTCTATATTGTCTTCTTGCCCATCGTTATTACCATTGTTTCCGTTTTCGTCACCAAAACCACTACCATTAGTATCATCGCCTAATTGAGCACCTGCTGGAAGGCCAAATCCTTGAGCGCTTAGCTCTGATAAATCTAAAGTAGAGTTAGCAGCTCCAGTAATATATTTGTGCCACTTATTTTCTTTATTTCTAAAGTTTATTACTTGACCGTCTTGAATATCTGTAGATATTCTTTCTACATACCAACCGTCTTTAGCAGCGTTATCGTAATACTCGTTGTTAGTAAGTGATTGGTATATTTTAGCTTGCGTGCCTTCGTAGTTTACTGTTTTAAAGCTTTTGACAATATTGCTCGCGTCGTTAAATACAAATCTAATAGAGCAATTAAACTGCTGCCCATAATAATTATTTCTTAGAGGATTTTGTTGATGTTGCCAAATTCTACCATTTTTAAACGTGTAATAATCATCATTAACGCTAAACCCAGCTTCCTTAACGTAAGTTCTAAAACTTGACCAACCATTATTGCTTTCGTCAAATGATATAGTGTAACCTCCAATATCATCTGAAAAAGTTGGCGCTACATAGTCATCGCTAGAATTAACATAACCATAACTACTAGAAGTTGTATTAGATACTACTGGAACAGTTAAGTTGTATTCTGCGCTAGCGTTGTCATAACTACCTATAACTTTAGTGTCTTTATTTACTTGATTAAACGTGTCAAAGAAAAAGTCTGACATGCCGTAATCAGATATAGGCGTTACGCCGTCCATAGATAATCTTAGTACTTTACCTCTTTTAACATCAGTAAAGTAAACTCTATAGCCATACTTAGCTAAAGACTCTGGGTGATTAGATATACCATATTCACCAACAAATGGAGTAGCAGTTCCTAGTACGTTTTTCGATGCTACAACATTAGTATTTCCATCAGCATTGAATAAAGCGTCTTTGTTAGATAATATTCTAAGAACTTTGTCTTCACAAAAAGTTATTAAATCTGTATCTCTAGTTAAAAGTCTTTGTATTTGACCGTAATCTGGATTTAAGTCTTTTGTTATACCCTCGCCAATTATAAATTGATTTGTCTTATTAACGCCAGATTTAGAGTTGTATATTCCCGAGAATATTAATTTATTTTTGTTAATTTCTTCGGCGTACTCTTCAAACTCAATTGATGCTTTTACTCCGTTAGATATAAACGGCTGGTTAAATCTATCTCGTATTCTATTTGACTCAACGCCGTTAGCAAAAGCAAAACAATTAAACCAAGGGAATCTTATAGTACTTTTGTGAGATGAACCAGATACTGGGTGGGTAAATGGATTTATAAAAATACTAGTAGAAAGATTTGTATTAAATACTACTACATCAGAAGTTACCGTAGTTCCGTTTGGATTTTTAAAAGTAAGTATTAGTCTACTACCAGGTGTAGGACTTAGTGTAGCAAATGCAGTATTCCAAGTTCTAGCCGAGTTGTTTAATTTTATTTCGCAAAAATCAGAGTTTTCACCCGTGCCATCAGTAAATGAACCAACTACGCTTGAAACAGTGTTGTTGTGAAGGCCGTCTATACCTATATTAAAAGGATCGTTTGGTGCTGGAAATAAAGCGTCAAAGCCAGATTGAGTAATAGCGTCGCCAGATCCATCAGAAAAAATAATTGATTCTTCACTTGAGAAAAAAGAAGCAGTTATAACAGCTCCTGGCTGTATAAATTTTCCAACATTTTTTTGAGTAAGCTTAATAGGAAAAGCTTGACTTATTTCGTAGTATATATCTAAATCTTTATTTTCTATTGGTTTTGTTTCAAAAACACCAGGCTTAGAACTAAGACCTGTAAAAATACCATTATTACCTACATCACCTATTACGTTCTTTTTAAAAGCATCGTCAAGTTTTACTTTGACAAAAAACTTACCTTGAACTTTTTCTATTCCTGCCTCTGTAGATAAATTTTCAAAATCTGTAGTAACGCCAGCTTGATCTAAGACTTTTGGAGGAGCTTCGTTAGATATAGCTAATATAGGATATTCTAAGTTTGGATTATTATTAACAACATTGTTATTAGCGTCTGCGAAATCAGCATGAGCCATGTAGTCATCGTTGTGCTGTTTCTTAAATATTAAAATAGTATCTTCTGTAACTTTATTTCTATCTGTGGAGCTAAACGCAACCCAAACGGTATTGTCGCCACCATCGTATATTCTATCGATAACTAAGTTGTAGTATTCTGAAGAGTTTTCTTTTATAAAAAACTTATAAGAGTCTGCAAAGTCAGGTGCATTGTTGTTACACGTAAAGCTAAACGAATTTATAGTATCTGACGCGTTGTTATTTAAAACTATGTTATTAGAGCTAGGCAGCACGGAAGTTTCTCTACCAAACTCATCTCTATACACTACGCCTACTTTGTAAGTTCTAAAAGACTTTATAGAAGATCTACCGATATTGTTAGGAAGTAAAGCGTTTATACTAGCGTCTGGACCGTCTAATTGTAGTTGAAGTCTTAGATTATTTACTGTATTAGTGTCAAAAGGAGTAGGTGCTACTTGATGATAAGCGCCTTCTCCTTGAACAATAGTTTTCTGTAAACCAGTAATTGCTTGACCATCATCACCAAACTCTACGTTTTGATTAATATCCCATCTATTAGTAAATCTATTGTTTTCTAAAACTTGACCAAAGTCAATGTCCATTTGTTGATTCCAAGTAGTATTTCTACCTCCTGTAGCACCAGGTACTGATAAAGGTAAGTTTGGATAAACTTGAGCTGGAAAACTATTAGTAGCAACGTAAGCTTCGGTAAAATTATCTATGTTTAATAAAGGTGCTAGTGGAGCATTTTCTGTTTCAAAATATATTTGCAACCATCTTGCAAAGCTGTCGTCTGAGTTTACAGTTATAAGATTGTTACTATTAAAGTCTTGCACTTCGCTAGGATAAATATTACCACTCTGCACTTGAGGAGCAGAAATCATGTTAAAACTAGCACCTGGAGTGTATAAAGGATTAAACCAAGGTACTAAGTTTAATTGGCATAATTCTTCATTGCTATTTTTAAAATTATAGCTCCAGTTTTGAAGTCTAATTTTGCAGTTAGCGTCTCCAAACTTTTTTACAAATTGAAGATCTCTTTGTAAAACAATTCTTATTTTATCAGTTGCTACAAGATTTACAGAAACATTAGTTAACTTGTATTGAGGATTAGGCTGTGCTATTTTAGTATCGTGAAACTCTGCTTTCCAAAAAAAGTTTAATCTTTGTTTATATATATTAGCAACGTAGCCGCCTGCAGAAACACCTGCAATATCTGCTTCAGTAACACCAAACTGCAAGCCGTTATAATCTCCTGCTAAAATAACTTCTAAACCTTTGCTAGACAAGCCACCACCAAAAACATTGTTTTGAATCCACTCAGGATCTGTCCAATCGTTAGGACTATTAAAAGTAGGGTTGTCATTGAAAAAAGCAGGATCGTAAGGTGGTCCCCAATAACTCTCTAAAGTTTGAGTAGGTGGTTTAGAGCTTGGGTATCCAGCGAAGTCAGAGTGATATATGAATCTAATTACAGTATCATTATATCCTTCAGTAGTGTTTTCATTTGAAATACTTTCTGTGTCTTGATTTGGAAATCCTAAACTTATAGGCTTCCAAGCTCTAAAAGGCTCTGCATGAATTGTTTGAAAGTTACCATTCGCATCTAACTTTTGAACTGCTAACCTTAGTGGTAAAACTAAATTTCTATCATTTAAAACTTCTCCCCATTGACCAAAAAAACTAGGATTAGACGCATCTGGTATTGTATTACCTTGAGGATCTATTCCACCAGCGACAACCTCTCCTCTAGCACCAACGCTGAAGTTTATAATATGTTCGCCGTCAGTTACAGCATGGTAAACTCCATCTCCTAAAGTTATATCTTCAGTGCCAACGCCGAAACCTCCAGGATATTTATTAAAGTTTCCATCAAGCTCACTGTCCGTAACAACATCAGAGCCTTCGTTGTCATCTACAAAAGCACCTTTAAGAGGTAGCTCAGTTACAGTAGCAGGCTCACTAAAGGCATCAAAAAAATTAGAAACAACGTAATTATAATCAGACTCTGAAGGCTGTATAATACTTGGAGTAGGATTTTGTGGATTATCTCCTCCAAACCCAAATATTAAATCGTTAGGGTAAAGAGGACCTCCTTGAAATAAATCTCCACTAAAGTCGTTAGCATTTTCAAAAGCTACTTGATCTTGAGAAAAAACACTTATACCTGTAGCTATAAAATTGTTAGATTGAGTTATTTGTATTGTTTCAAACTCTTCAGAAGAAATGCCAGTAGATATATCGGCGTTAACATTATCATCGTCACTTGTTAAGTTGTAGTTCTCTTTTATATTACCGTATATAACTCTGTTAGCTGATATTTCTTGAGCTTTTGCAGATCTTGGAACTTGATCGAAAGGTCTTAATATTTGATTTGGAGATATAGCTTTAGAAAAAGTTTCTGCGTCAGCAGAGTAAACACCTCTATGGCTTCCAGTACCTATTTGCTGAGCTTCTGAATCAGATATATTAAATTTTCTAACACTATATACTGTGCCTAAATTTTCTTCTTTAAACAACAGTTCTATTTCAACTACATCTTTAGGTATGTAAGAAGGAACAAAATCTTTTAATATTATTTGTTTGGCTTGATTTACGACGCCTTCATTTTCTCCTTGTTGAGCGCTAAAGTCATACGATCCTGGTAAAAAACAAACATTTGTAAAAGGAGCAAAACCAGAATATTCTCCGTCTCTATATCTCCATCTGTATGAAAACCTAACAAACTTGTCTTCGTGTAAAGACTTGTCTAAAGATATATTAACTACAAAAAGATCTTGATTAGTATCACCTTCACCGCCTTCATTGCCTATAGCTATAAAATTAGGCTCAGTAGATGTAGCTGATTGAAGCTGAGTTGCTAAAGATCCAACAAAAGAAGTAGGACCAGTAACAGACTCTACAAGTACTTCTATAGGCTCTATTGGAAAAGCGTTGTTAGAGCTTACAAAATCTAACGTTTGACCTTCTTTAAACCCATGAATATCGGTAGTTACAAAGTTGTAAGTTGATCCTGCTGGTTGCACAGCTGTTGGCACTGCGTTAAAGTCTATAAAATGACCTAATTGAGCATTACCACTACCATCGTTAAAACCAACAACAACATTAGTAACGCTTCCGCCGTTTATTGTGCCTACTTGAGTATCTAAAGTTACATTTAAAATTCCGTCAGGATTTTTTCTAATAACAGTAACATGCTCTTCTTCTACCGTTAAGTTAGTCCCAACTGTTAAATCAGTTATTAAAGCAGTATGCTTATTTAAGCTTTGCGATTGAGAAGTTCCGTTAAAACTTTCTTCTATGTTAATTTTTTTAGGCTCATCAACGCCGTTAGTAAAAAATAATAAGCCATCAACATAGTTGGAAGCTATATATTTATTAGATCTGTCTATTCCTAATACAGATTTTTTTGTTAAAATTAAATCATTAGCAGTAATATCAGCTAAATCTACAGGATTAGCAAAAAATAAAGTAAAATTACCTCCTACATTAGTAAACTTTTTCAACACGTTACCATCCGCGAGCGTCATACCTATTCTAAAAGTAGTTATAGGCATATCGTCTATGCCAAAAACTCCTGTGTATTGAAACTGTAGAACGTTTAGCTGATCTGGAGAAACATTAAAAGTTCCACCAGTTATTTCATTTGTTATTCTTATTTTTCTAACGTCAACAAATATAGTTCTAGAAAGTCCTGAATTAGGATCATATTCAGCTATAACATCACTGTCTACGCTAGCAATGCCAGAGCCATCATCAAACTTAGCATTTTTTATAAAATAATATACTCTTTGAGTTTCTTCGGCTGTAATATAACTTACACACTCAGCCTGCGTAGATAATCCGTATAAATCGTTGCCAGGCAAAGTTAAACCGTTTTGCACTACTTGCGTATTTCCTTTTCTATTTTTTACAGAACCAATATTACCATTATCAGAAGATATAACTTCTACGTTTACACCTTCTCTATATTGACCTTGAGGCACGAGTCTCTCATCGAGATCTCTATTCATTTTACCCTCGCTAAAAACTCTATTAAATTCAGGCATTAGTGTTTAATTTGTTTAGATTTACCCCTAAGTATTTGTGTTATTTCTTCTAGCTTAATATTGGAAAGTCTAAGCTTAGCTTGTCTCGTAGTGGCTCTTCTTTCTTTTTTAAGTCTTTCAATAGTTGATCTAGCCATGTTGGCTTTATTAGAAACAATAGCATAAGCTATATGCTTGTACATAGCTTCTTCCGCAAACTTATGTACTTTCATTTCTTCTTCAGTGCCTAAGCCATCGCTTATGTATTTTAGTATAATTGTTTTACCACTAAGAGATGAGCCAAAATGTATTCTACCAGCTATTTCATCAATGTAAAAAGATCCGTTAACTTGAGCGTGCTGAGGATCAATGCCAAATCTTTGACCTAGATTATAGTCGTAAATGTCGTCGTCGTAATCAAAATCATCGTTTCCAGAGTCAGCTCCTAGATCTTTAAAGTTGTTCCAAGTTGATGATTTTTTATCAAAGTTTTTAAGTATTAAACTCACACCACCGTTAGTTTGAGTAGCATTGTTGTCAATAGTTAATGTAGTGCCATTTACTTCTGTTACTATAGTTCCTTGAAGTATACCAGCGCCGTTTATCGTCATGCCAACTACGATGTCTTCGATAAATGTAGCCCCTGTAGCGGCTTCGTTAGGCGTTAAGGTATATGTTACTTGATTAGATCCATTTGTTATAGAAAAAGATCTAGATATAGTATCAGAGTCGTGAGACGTGGTTAAACTGCTAGTATTAACACCATCACCGTCTACATCAAAGTTATAAGTTCCATTTGAGTTTTGAGATATGTTTACAGGGTTGCTACTTTTAGAAGTAGGATATATAACGTGCTCTATACCCGCGTCATCGCTCCAAGTTAACTTTACATAGTTTACATAATCTTGAGGCAGTACCATAGCTAACGTATTTGGTACTATTATTTCTTGAGACTTTATAGATTTTAAAGTATCAAAGCTTAATTCTTGTAAAGCTCTTTGAGCATGAAAAAATACATCAGCTCTATTAACTTTAGATATTATCTTATCTTCACCAACATATATAAACATAAAAGCTTCAATTATCTCAGATATTGAAACAAATTGATACGAACCAAAATCTTCGCCTAAGTTACTATAATATGTAAACTGATTTTCGTTTATTAATGGCATATTTTACTATTTATTAGCTTGTTCTTCAGCAACGCCAGCTTGATATATTGTAGGATCTTCTATCATTATACCAGCTAGTTGAACTATTTTTAAAACTAAATTAGAAGCTTCTGAGCTATGTAGTTCAAAATCTACAGTCGTACCTGGATTATACAATGGTTCATTAACGCCATTAGATCCTACGTAAGGCGCTAATATATATCCCCAGTTAGGTTTTACTGGGGTTCGTATAAAATCTATAGTAACAAAAACATTAACGTTGTTTATTACCGTGTTGTTGTCACCGTATATATTTATAATGCCAGGAGAAGTTGGCCCTGTTGTCACAGGGTTAGGGTTTTGTCTTCTAACAAAATAAGGTCTATCATTGTGAGGTCTCATTATTTTGTGACCGTTTAAAACTCTGGCAGACTCTTTCATAGTAAGCTCTGCAGCTTCTTTTCCACCAACTTTTACTGATATTAACTTATATAAGTTATTTGGTAAAAACGATGATTTAGGAGAGTTCGGCGGAGTAGCAGACAAAAACAAAGGAGCTGTTTGATCAAAAACTTGAAAAGGATTTAACTTTTCTTCTAGCACGTCAAGCATATCTCCGTGTCTACTATCGTTTTTTGGAAGAACTAATAGTTGAGCATGTTGTTTAACGTAGGAGTTAAATACCTCTCTTTGAGCTTGGTCTGCAAATAGGTTAAACTCCTGCGGAGTAATATATCCTCTCTGCTCTTTATTTACTATCGCTAATACTTTTTGATATACCGAATTTATACTTACCGCCATAATTATCTTTTATAGTTGAGTAACCACCCCGAAGAGTGGATACTCTTCTATAAGTAATTACGCATTTAATCGCTTTTCAATGCTGGAGTAAACCTCCATACCTTCATCAGTTTTAAACCAATGAGCAAGTGCCGTATATGGATGCTCGTCAAATGGAACTGTCATTAATTTTCTACCATTAGATCCCCACAAAAAGTTTCTTTGATCTGCAGATATTTTTATAATTCCAAGCTCAACAGCTTTAATTCCAAAGTTTCTAAGTGTTACGTTGTCATCAGAGGCTAACTCTAAGAACAAAGCAGGATTTCTACGTGCAAATAGTAGCAAATCTCTTTTCAACTCCTTAGAACTTAAGTCTGATACTTTAGATCCAACCTCTACTCTCATTATAGCTTCAGCTAAATCAATGTCTATAGATCTTGCTAAGTCTAAAGCTTCTATTTCCATTTCTAAAATATCAAGCTCATCTTTAGCTTCTTCAACTGGCTTGTACTCGTAGTAAAGCTTATCTCTGTCTGGGTGATACATTGACAACAGCTTTTGAAGTACTGTTTTTTCTTTTGGAACATATAAGCTTCCGCTTCTAAAAATAATATGAGCTAATCTTTGATCACCTACCATTTCGTCAACAAAAGGAGTTCTTTGATTTTCACAATACTTCAACTCTCTTTCATAACCTTTTTCTTGGTCAAACCAATACATGCCTGAAGATTTAACAGACCTAGATACAGGTTTTTTATTACCCTTTAGGTAATACATTCTATCTTTTATTTCCCAGTTATTTTTAGGTTCTAAATCTTTAACTTTAACTTCAAGATCTCTATAAATAACTTTTTCTGGCGCAGACTCTTCAACAAAAGTCTCAAACGTTTCATTTGTAGATTTTACTTTAGGCTGTTTTACTTCAGCCTTTTTTGTTTCTTTTTTCTTTGACATAATAAAATAAAATAAAAATTAATAAAAAAAAAGATCAGGGCCGAAGCCCTGACCTTAGTAA
>CAACVD010001147.1_pt1 | contig 12761 bp, 18 predicted proteins | sample 2381771 | NCBI WGS metagenome assembly CAACVD01 (sample SAMEA5211965, study PRJEB30684) | marine metagenome | biome: Marine; feature: Epipelagic; material: Water | collected 2015-10-15 | depth 15 m | reverse complement strand
ACAATTCAAGGCACGGTGTATTTAGACAAAATATTTGGTAACAAAACAGGAGGCGTTATGAAAGTTAAAAAAGCAGGGTTAGGTGCAGCTATGATATTTAAAGATGATATCAGAGGTAAAGGAGCTTTATTACCAGCGTTTGGTTTAGCAGGTATGGCTAAGTACCAATCCATGAATAAAAAAGATAATATGCCAGAAGATAAAAAAGCATCTGGTATAACTAAAAAAGAAACACAGGGTATGGCACTAGGTGGCATGACCCCACAAGGAACAGGCTCTTATTTAAAACAAGATATTGATGGAGATGAAAGTTTTACAAATGCATCAGCACTAGCTTATTATAAAGGCATGGTGTAAGTGTCAGGATTAAAGAAATGGTTTGCTCAAAAGTGGGTAGACATTGGCAGTAAGAAAAAAGACGGTAGTTATTCTAAGTGTGGACGAAGTAAACAAAAAGCAGATGCCAAGAGAAAGTATCCTAAATGTGTACCACTAGCAAAAGCTAGAAGAATGACAGAAGGACAAAGAAAAAGTGCAGTGAGCAGAAAAAGAGCGAAAGCTCAAGGTGTTGGTGGTAAGCCAACAAATGTTAAAACATTTACAGCCTTTAAAGGTGGTATAGCAGATAAATATTATAATGGAGTTTTGTGATGACTGATAAAAAAAAACCTTTTCCTACTGGTGTATCAGGTCCCGCTTTTGGAACAGAACCTTACAAAAAAGGAGATTATACAAGGGCTTATTTTGAGAGAATGAATAAAAATAAAAAACCTAAAAAACCAAAAGTTAAAAAAATTGATGTTGCTAAAGGAGACTTAGTTGATTTTGGAATGTTGTCTGTAAAATATGGTGTAGATAATAACCCTAATCCCACTCATGCTGATAGAATAGCAGCAGCAACTAAAGGCAAAAAACCTAAAACAGCAGAAGCAGGCACAGGTAAATTTATGGTAAAAGGTATGGGTGCTGCAATACGAGGCGGTTTAACAAAAGGTTCAAGTTAGGAGGACAAAATGGGATTTGATTTTAAAAAGTTTTTAGCGAGTGGTACAAAACCAGTAGAACAACGTGGTAAAGGAGCAAGACCTAAAGGTTCTCCAGAACCGACTGTGTTTAAAGGACCTCAAGATAAAAAAAAGAAAATTGTTGAAAAAAGCAATCAGTTTAGTAAAGCAGTTGAAAAATCACAAAAAAAAGCTAAAGAAAAAAAAGATAGAAACAGAACAAATTTTAGCAGTAAAAATTTAATACAAAAAAATACATCAAAAGTTAAAAAAAACAATGTTAAATTAAAAACTAATTTACCTACTTATAGTCAAATACAAAAAACAAAAAACATACAAGATGCTAAAGATTTATTTAAAGGGTCAAATTTAACCCCAGTTTTTACCGATAAAAAAACAGGTAAATTAAAAGCTGCTGTAACAAGAGAAGATTTAATTAAAAAAGGTTATGACCCAAATAAAAAAAGTTCTTTAACAAAATATTTAAATGAATTAAATAAACAAAATGTTACAATAGCTAAACAACTAGCAGAAAACAAATCTTTAGAAGCTGAAAACAAAGCAAAAGGTTTACCAGGTTTAAAAACAGGTGGTATCACAAAAAGAAGATTTGGTGGTATAGCAATCAAAGGTGTTAAGGACCCAAACAAAATTTTTAAAGGTTAGGATGATATATGGCTACATCAGGGACAACTTCATTCGATTTAAATATAGACGACATAATTCAGGAGGCCTATGAAAGATGTGGAGTACGCACAAATAGTGGGTATGATTTAAAATCAGCAAGAAGAAGTTTAAATATTCTTTTCAGCGAATGGGGAAACCGAGGAGTGCATCTTTGGAAAGTAAGCCTGCAAGAACAACTGTTGACAGCGGGAACGAGAACATACGATGCACCAAGCGATGCAAACGATATATTAGAAGCTTACATAAGCACTACTACGGGACTTACAACTTCAACAAACGAAGTGTCTCTAACTAAAATATCAAGAAGTGAATATGCAGCACTACCTAATAAAGGATCACAAGGTCAACCAAGTCAGTATTTTGTCGATAGACAAACTACACCAAAAATTACTTTGTATCAGACACCAGATGCATCAACATACACGTATTTAAAATATTATTATTTAAAAAGGATAGAGGATGCAGGTTTATATACTAATCAAGCTGACGTGGTTTTTAGATTCATTCCATGTATGGTGGCTGGTCTTGCCTACTATTTAAGTATGAAAAGAGCACCACAATTAGTACAAACCACTAAATTAGTGTATGAAGATGAATTACAAAGAGCATTAACAGAAGATGGTCAAAGAACTTCTGTGTATATTACTCCACAAACTTATTATCCACAAGGTGCATAATGGCTTACGCAAGAGGTAAATACGCAAAAGCAATATCTGATAGATCTGGAATGGCTTTTCCTTACAGAGAAATGGTTACAGAGTGGAATGGTTCATTCGTACATAAATCAGAGTTTGAACCTAAACATCCACAAATAAGAAGGAAGCACATAAAAGCAGATGCTGTGGCTCTAGCTAATGCTAGGCCAAGACAAAAAGATGATAATAAAGATTTTATACTTTACATAAGTAACGGTTTTTTCTCTTCAACTGGGGACTCTGGTATTACAGGTGGAGCAAGTATGTCTCCTGATACTAGTGACAATATATTAGGAACAAAACTTACAGCAGTTGAGATAACAACATCTATAGGTTCTGTTGATGTGGTGATATCATGAGTATAACACATTCTGCTTTTTTAACACAAATTCGTAATTATACAGAAGTAGATTCTAATGTTTTGTCTGATACAATACTAGATCAATTTATTAGAAACATTGAATTAGACATTGCTGGCAAAGTAGATTACGATGATATAAGAAAATATGTATTAGCATCTACAACCGCAAGTCAAAGATTTTTAAATACTCCAGACGATATTTTAGTTATAAGGTCTATACAAATTATTAATTCAGGAACAAGAGATTTTTTAGAAAAAAGAGATACCTCTTTTATAGCTGAATTTAATCCTACTGATGCAACGGGACAACCAAAATATTATGCTAACTGGAATGAAAATGTTTTTTTATTAGCACCTGTTCCAGATCAAGTCTATGACATACAAATGAATTATATAAAAAATCCACCTCACTTTAGTTCAACAAATCAAACATTTTTATCTAAATTTCAAGAATCTTTATTATTACATGGTGTGTTAACAGAATGTTTTAGTTATTTAAAAGGTCCTATGGATATGTACAAACTATATCAAAGTAAGTATAATGAAGAGATACAGGCGTTTATGATACAACAAACTGGAAGACGTAGACGTTCTGAATATGATGACGGAGTGATGAGAATGCCCATACCCTCACCATCTCCATAACTTAAAGGAGTAAAATATGGCAATAACAACAAGTGTAGTAGCAAACGTATTTAAAAGAGATGTTTTAAAAGGAACTCATAACTTTACTAATCCTGGTGGAAACACTTTTAAATTAAGTATGTATACATCAAGTGCAACTCTTGGTAAGTCAACAACATCTTATACATCTGATAACGAAGTAAGTTCACCATCAGGTTATTCAGCAACTGGAAAAGCTCTAGCTGCTGTTACACCAGTTTTAAGCACTGATACTGCTGTCGTGGATTTTGCAGATTTATCTTTCGTAGGTGTTACACTTACAGCAAGAGGTGCTTTAATCTATAACGACTCAGCTACTGGTGATCCAGCAGTTGCAGTTTTAGATTTTGGTGGAGATAAAACAGCTACTTCAGGTACATTTACAATACAGTTTCCAACTGCTGACGCATCAAATGCTATTTTAAGAATAGCATAGGAATAAAAAATGGCTAACGCTTGGGGTGAAGCCTCCTGGGGGCAAAACGCTTGGAATAAACAATCGGATGTTGACCAAACACCTACTGGCGTTTCTTCAACAGGTGCAGTCGGTTCGACTACTGTAACAGGAACTTGTACAGTCACAGTTACTGGAGTATCTGCTTCTAGTAATGTAGGAACAGTAACTTCTGGTATAGCTGTAGACCCTTTTACAGTTACAGGTGTTTCTGTAAGTTCTTCAATAGGTTCATCTAGTGTTGGTTTAGGAAGAATAGAAACAGTTACTGGAGTAAGCTCCTCTACTGCAATCGGAGCTATAACCATACCTACAGAATTTTTAATTAACACAGGTTGGGGAAGAGGTGTTTGGAATGGAAGAGCTTGGGGTGAAAGATATTCAGTAGAGGCTACTGGAGTATCAGTAACAAGTGCTGTAGGATCAAGTACAACACAAGCTAATGCAGACGTTTCAGTTACAGGTGTAAGCGTATCAAGTAACGTTGGCTCAGTCACTACAACAGCGTTTGCTACAGTTTCACCAACAGGAGTACAAGGAACTTCTGCTTTGGGAACTATATCACTAGAACAAGATACTAACGAAACAGTAAGTGGTTTGGGTTTAACAAGTGCTATTGGCGATCCAGTTACAGGACAGAAAACTCCAGTTGATGTTACAGGAGCAAGTGTAACAAGTAATGTTGGCTCAGTTACAGTTACAGGAACAGCAAGTTTTACTGTAACAGGTGTTTCCTCAACAGGTGCTGTAGGAAGTATTACACCTATATCAACTTATTCTGTAACAGGTGTTAGCATAACAGGTAATGTTGGAAGTGTGACAATAGATACAATAAGTAACATAGTTCCGACTAGCTTGGTATTGACGCCTAGTGTTGGAACTCCTATACTAATAGTGTGGTCAGAAATCGATACTGGCACAACAGTAACTTGGACTGAAATAGAAACAGCAGCGTAAAGGAAAAAAATATATGGCTTCAACATTTTCTACAGACTTAAAACTAGAATTAATGGCTACTGGCGAAAACGCTGGTACTTGGGGAGATAAGACAAATACAAACTTAAATTTATTACAACAAGCAATAGGTGGCTTTGAACAAGTAACATTAAGTGATGGTGGTACTTTAGCTTTAGCTATGAGTGACGCATCATTATCTAATGCTAGAAATATGGTTGTTAAATTTGCAACGATTACATTATCTGGTGCAAGTAATGTAACAGTTCCTGACAGTATAGAAAAATTTTATATCTTTGATGCAACAGCAGTAACTAACCCTACCAACTTAACAATTAAAACAGCAAGTGGCACAGGTTTTACATTAGACCAAGCAAAAATTTATGCAGCTTACGCTGATGGCACAAACCTCAATGAAGTATCTTTAGATACTCTTGGTGGTTCCATAGGCACTGCTGGTATAGCTGATAGTGCAGTTAGTACGGCAAAAATAGCTGATGACGCTGTGACATTTGCAAAGATACAACATTCAAGTACTGCAAACAGAGTTATTGGTGCACCATCTGCTGGTGCTTTTCAAGAGGTACAAGTTGCAACAGATATGATTGCAGATGACGCAGTAACACAAGCAAAAATAGGACCTGGTGCAGTGGGTGCTACAGAGTTAGCAGCAACATCAGTGTCTGCTGGTACATACACAGCAGCTACTATAACAGTAGACGCAGATGGGAGACTAACAGCAGCATCTTCTGGTTCAGGAGGTAATCCTGGATTTGATGTGGGTGGTAACACAGGAGTATATCAAAGAGGTCCTGGTTCTGGAACTTTTACAACTAATCCTGGTACATCTAGAATACAAGTATTTGTGATTGGTGGAGGTGGTAATGGAGGCAATCCAGGTACTCATCCAGAGGGCAGAAAATATAATGGAGGTTTTGGTGGTAATGGTGGTTTTGGGTATTTTAATATAGCTACACCATCTCAAATAGGACCTTTATCTTTTTCTGCTGGTGGAACAGGAGGAGCTTCTTCTTTTGCACATCCAGCAGGTACTATTACGGCAAATGGTGGTAACAATGGTAATAATGCTAATGGCACTAATGAACAAAATGGTACTCCTGGTAGTGATGGAAGTATATCCTCTCCAGCACCTGGCATATCAGCAGGTATCACTTTTACTAATGTCTCAGATTGTGCAGCTATGGCAGGATCAGGACCTAGTCGTGGTCAACAAACTCCAGCACCTGGAATTACTACAGTAGATGGGGGAGCTGGTCTTGGTGGTTCTCCACAGTTTGGAGGAGTACAAGTAAGTTTATCCACTGGTGCACCTGGTATTGTAGTTGTTAAAGAAAACGCTTCATCATAAGGAGAAAGTATGGCAAATTGGTACGCATTTAATACAGCAGATAGAATTTTTAAAAGATGCATTGATAATGATACTATAAAAAATAGTGAGTATTATAGTGCAGAGCATTGGACTATTAAAGAAGCCACTGATGCAACTGAATGGTCAAATGTTTTATTAGAAAAAAGAATTCCTATATTAGGTAGTGATATGTCTACTATTACCTATGAAGATGTCGAAGGGGATTATGTTATTTTTGATGCTGTAGATTATGAAAATAAAAAAAATAATTTACTCAATGAAATTAATGCTTTTCTTCTTAATGCAAATGATATAAATAATTTAAAGTCTGACTGGACAAGCATAAGAACGGCTATATTAAATATTGATGTTTCTTCTGAAACCTTTCCAATAAATAAAACACTACCTGAGTATTTAAAGAGTAAAAGCATAGCTAAATATACATACTTGCTTATTCCTTAAAAATATGTAATAAAACTTTATGACTAAAATTATAGAGTTTATAGCTCCTAAAGATTATTTAGATCATGAGGAAAAAATAGTTTATCCAGAGCCTATCAAACTGCATATGTCTGATTGGTACAAAAAATTAAAAACATCTTGGGAGTATCCTACTGTAAAAAGTTGCATACCTTTTTTAGAATCAATGACTACAGGTTATGCTTTAAAAGTACCACAAGAAATGGAAATAATTGTCAAAAATGATAAAATGGAAATAAGGTTACCAAGAAACGCCTCTATGTTTGAAGATTTGATAGAGCCACATAATCCAGAACATAAAATAAATTTACATTTTGAAAAAAATGTACAAAGTAATTTACATTCGCAAGGTCAGTTAGGTAAAGATTGTCCTTACCATAAAAATCAAAATAAATTTAGTGATGACTTTGAGTTACCTTATATAAAAATAATGTATCCATTTAAAATAAAAACTCCAAAAGGTTATGCTTGTTTGTTTATGCCACCCTTAAATGTAGAAAAAAAAGATTACGAGATATTATCTGGTATTGTTGATACCGACACGTTTCCAATGTATGTAAATTTTCCTTTTAAAATGACTGGCAAAAGTAAAAAGGTAACTTTAAAAAAAGGAGAGATTTTTGCACAATGTATTCCTTACAAAAAAGAATCGTGGAGTTTAAAAGTAAGTGCAGATAAAGAAAGTAAAAGAGCACAAAAATTAAAAAAAATATTTTTTTTCTCTTATATAATTGATAATTATAAAAAAATAGTATGGAATAAACAGAGATGGAATTAAAAGATTACATAGAAGTATCTGATAATGTAGTACCTTATCCTATGCTTAGTAAGTTTTTAGAATATTTAAACCTATGTAAATTTGTTGAAGCTAAAACTATAGGGGAAAACGAAGATGCTAAAGTTCCTGCTGACAAAAAATTTAGAAATACTTATATATATCCTTTTAGAAATGATCATCCTGAACTAAGTAATGTGCATTGGCATAATTTACTTGGAAGTATTTTAATGCCGAAGTTTTTACAGTATGGTAAAAAAATGAAGTGCAGACCAGATATAGGTAAAATTATTGATATAAGTGCTTTAAGGTATGATGAGGGATGTTTTTATAAGTTACATACAGATCATCACACAAACATACCAAGAACATTATCTATGATTTTTTTACTTAATAATGATTACGAGGGTGGAGAACTGGTCTTTGAAGAGCAGTATGGTGATAACACATATACTATAGAAACTAAACCTAATAGAGTAATTGTTTGGTCATCAAGTTTTTTATTCCCACATCAAGTTAAAAAGGTAACGAAAGGTACAAGGTATTCAATAGTATCATGGGCATTGTAAAATATAAACACATTCCTAATTTTTTAACTAAAGATGAATTAAAAGTGTTGGGCTATTATGTTGAGTTTAAGCATAGATTAAATTATACTGATTTTGATGATAGACAAAGCACCATTATGGATACTTCTTATTATTCAGACCCCTTGATGGAAAGTTATTTATTAGCAAAAAAAGATAAGATCGAAAAAGAAGTTGGTGAGAAACTACACGCCACATATAGTTTTTGGAGAATGTATACAAAAGGTGCTGATTTAAAAAAACATAAAGATAGACCTTCTTGTGAAATAAGCGTGTCAATAAATTTAAGAGATAGTGGGGAAGACTGGGCATTATACTTTGATGGCACACCAGTTGTAACTAATGTTGGTGACGCTGTCATTTACAAAGGTATGGATGTTGAACATTGGAGAGAGCCTTTTAAAGGTGACCATCAAGCACAAGTATTTTTACACTATGTAAGAGTAGATGGTAAATACGCACACTTCTCTGGTGATGGCAGACCTATGTATGGATATCCTAAGTGATTTTTTATACAGTAGTTACAAACAATGATATGGTAGTGCCTGACATTGATATGCCAGATGAAATCCCTTGTATCTTATATCACGACTTTGATTTCGATGTAAAACCAAAAGGATATGAATTAGTTAAAATACCAAAACTTTTTGACAATCCAGTTTTTACTCAAAGATACTTTAAGATATTAAGTCACAGATTTATCAGAGATGAAACTATATATTTTGATTCTACAGCTAATCTTACAAGATCAGTCATAACGAACAAATTATCGAGAAGAGGAGCAAATATATGCACAATAAACAATTGTTACAGAAGAAGTTACTTTGATGAATTATTTGATTGGTTTATCTCAGGTTATATTAGTTTAGATCAAGCAATAAAGTTTACATCTTTTCTTAAAAACATACATTTTGATTTTACTAAATTTAGAGCCTATCACAATTGGTTTGTTTATAGAAAGTATAGTCAAGAAACAATAGCATTTAATGAGTTGTGGTGGAGTTACTTTATAAAATTTGGTATAAGAGATCAACTGCCTTTTGGTATAGCTAGTGCTTATTTGGATATGAAACCTGCTACTTTAGAGGTAAATGAAGTATGTGATTTTTTTAATCCAAGAAAATACGATAGAGAGGATAAAGCGTATCCACAACAAGTAAAAAATAAGTCACTTATAATGGATTTTAAAAATAAAATTAACAAAATATTACAGCAAGATAATAAAATAAATGCAGTCATTCTAGGTCATAGACTTAATACATAACTTTATATATAATATCACTATGCCTTTACGAGATATAAAAATAGCACCTGGTATTAACAAGCAAGTCACACCTACTGGAGCTGAAGGAAAGTGGATTGATTGTGATAATGTGAGGTTTCGCTATGGTTACCCAGAAAAAATTGGTGGATGGATACAAAACGTAGACAAAACCTTAGTTGGTGTGGCAAGGGCAATGCACATATGGGCAGATTTAGATGGCAACAGATATATAGTTATAGGAACACACAAAGGTTTATTTTTGTATTTTGAGGGAGCTTTTTATGATATAACACCTTTAGATACAGCTTTGACATCTTGCACTTTAACGACTACTAATGGTTCTGCAACAGTAACAATAAACAAAAGTTCGCATGGTTTAATCGTAGGAGATTTATTTACATTCTCTAGTGTTACCCTACCTGGTTCAGGAACAGGTTTTGTAGAGGCAGACTTTACTACAAATGCTTTTGAAGTGGTAACTGTAGCAGCCAACCATAACTCTTTTACTGTTACAATGGCAAAGACTGAATCAGGAGCAGGTATAACTGCAAGTGGTAGTGTTTCAGTAAACCCTTATTTTAGGGTTGGTGATGCCACACAGGTAATTGGTTATGGTTATGGAACAGGTTTATGGGGTGGAGAAACTGAGGATTTATTACAGTCTACTCTAAACGGAGCTTTGCTAGACGACACTGCTGGAACAGGAGGTTCAGGAACAAGTATTACTTTAGCTTCAACAACTGGGTTTCCTACAAGTGGTACGATAAGAGTTGGTGCTGAGTTGATTACTTATACTGGTGTGTCTACTAATGATCTTACTGGTATTACTAGAGCTCAGTCTGGCTCTAACAGATCGGCACACAGTGATGGTGCTACAGTGACCAATGCAACATCTTTTGTTGGTTGGGGAGAAGCTACTAGCACAGCAGAGGTAACGTTAGAACCTGGTAATTGGTCTTTAGATAATTTTGGAGAGGTCTTAATTGCTACTGTGCGAAATAATAAAACTTTTGAATGGGTGCCTTCAGCTGCATCTGCTTTACAAACAAGAGCTACAGTAATTAGTAGTAACCCAACTAAATCTGTAATGACTATGATTTCGGACAGAGATAGACATTTAATACATTTAGGCACAGAAGAAACGATAGCAAGTGGCACACAAAATAAAATGTTTATAAGGTTTTCGAGCCAAGAAAGTAAAACTGATTATGTGCCTACATCAACCAATACAGCAGGTACTTTTTTATTAGATTCTGGAACAAGAATTGTTGGTGCTGTAAATGCAGGAACTTATAATTTAATACTTACCAACACGTCTGCTTATTCAATGACTTTTATAGGTCCACCTTTTACATTTGGTATACAACAAGTTGGTAGCAACTGTGGATTGATTGCACAACACGCTATAGTTGTTGTAAATGGAGTTGTATACTGGATGGGTCAAGCTGGTGGTTTTTATTATTATGATGGTACTGTAAAAAAACTACCTTGCTCTGTTGAAGATTTTGTTTTTTCAACACAAGATGAAGGAGACTTAGGTTTAAACTTTGGTAGTGGTGATATAATCTTTGCTGGTTACAATTCGTTGTTTAATGAAATTAATTGGTTTTACCCAAAAGCAAATTCATCACAAATTGATAGAGTGGTTACCTACAATTATCAAGAGGGGGTGTGGACAGTTGGTACTTTAGATAGAAGCACTTATTATGACAAAACAATTTACGATAATCCATATGGCACTAAATATATTGCAACTGCGACTCCAAGCTTTCCTACTATTAATGGGGTGTCTAATACAAATGGGGCATCAACTTTGTATCAACACGAATTTGGTACTGACCAAGTTTCTGCTACTGGTGCAAGTGAAGCAATAATAGCTAGTATACAAAGTGGTGATTTTGAAGTAAGAGTGCCAGAAATGGGAGATGGTGAATTTTTTCTTAAAATAAGAAGATTTATACCAGATTTTAGAGCATTAAGTGGAAACGCAAAAGTAACAATAAGTTTAAAAGACTTTCCAAGTGATACTGAAGCAAGTAGCACTTTAGGACCTTTCACTATTTCTGGTTCTACAAAAAAGGTAGACACAAGAGCCAGAGCAAGAGCTGCTAATTTAAAAATAGAAAATATTACAACTTCGGAAAGTTGGAGATATGGTACTTTTAAAGCAGATGTTCAACCTGATGGAAGAAGATAATGAGATTAGATTTGTTTTCCCTACCAATTTGGATTGGTAACATTAATGCAACAAATATTAATATTGATGTATCAAATGCAAAAAAATTATGGATGTCAGAGACACCTTCTACACACCACCTTGGCTCTAATAATAAATTAGAACTAGAGCAAGAAAAATATGTTTTAGATATTATAAGTAAATTAATAAGTAAAGATATTAAAAATGAATTTAAAATATGGTTACTTAATATTTGGGTCAATAATTATAAAAACAATGACTATCAAGAAGCACATATACATGGGGGATCAGATTTAAGTTTTATCATATATAAAAAAGTAAACGAATCACATACAGTTTTTTACAATCCATCAAACAAATTAATTCATGCTTTTGATATGTCAGACTTGTTTAGAGTTACTTTTTCACCACAATGCAGAGAAAATCAAATTATTGTTTTTCCAAGTTTTTTAGAACATGGTGTGAAAAAAAATTCTAATAATATTACCATATCAGGTAACATAAAAATGGAGAGAAAAAATGTCTAAAATAATAACTTTTATACCAGAGCCAAAAGAAGAATATAGTGTTGAAAACCAAAGATTAATAAATTTAGCTTTATTTCAAATTATTGAAAAGTTAAATTTTTCTTACAAACAAGAAATTCAAAACGATCAAAACACTTTTAACTGGTTTATATCATGACTATACAATACAAGAACGCAGGTTTTAATTTATCTACTACTAACACTACATCTGTTTTAACTGCTCCTACAGGTGGTAGATGTTTAATAAAACAAATACAAGCTCATAATGGTTCTACAGGTAATGTTAATTTGGCAACTCAAGTTACTGATACAAGTGCATCTACTACTTTTAGAATAGATAATGCTTCTATTGCAGCAAACACTACTAGGCAAATTATATCTCATACTTTGGTTTTAGAAGAAGGTGATATTTTAAAAATGACGGCAGGTACTGCTAATGAAATACAAGGCATCGTATCCTATGCTTTAATAGATAGAAGTCAGGAGAATGGGTAAATAATTCTTGCAATTTATTTGTAGTGTTTTATAACTAGATTATGAAAAAAATACAATGCACTACTGAAGAAGTTTACAGAAACAAAAAAACTAATGTGGTTTATGCATCAAAAAAAGATGCTCAACAAGATGTTAGCAATTCTAATACTGACACAAAACAAGAAGATATAGCAATAGATGTAAAAGTTATAGTACCACCAGAAGCTTTATCTTTAATTTCAGACACAAAAAAATGAATATTAAATATAA
>CAACVD010001145.1_pt1 | contig 12780 bp, 4 predicted proteins | sample 2381771 | NCBI WGS metagenome assembly CAACVD01 (sample SAMEA5211965, study PRJEB30684) | marine metagenome | biome: Marine; feature: Epipelagic; material: Water | collected 2015-10-15 | depth 15 m | reverse complement strand
AAGTGCTGAGTTGTTTGACCTTGGCGAGAAGCAAGAAAGAAAAGTAGACCCAGTAAAGGCTTATTTGGCTAGTCTAGCTGGTGGAGGTATGGCAAACGGTGGTGCAGTCAGAAGTTCTTATGGTAATCTTGATGAGCTACTACGTATAGTCGGAGGCAAGTGATGAGTGGAGCTTTAGATTTCGACATTAACGCATTTATGAGTTCGCTTGGCACACCCGACGTAGGCGCTACTACAAGCTACGACTATAGCTTCGATCCAGAAGACTATCGCACTGATCCAGTGGATTACGATTTTACCGATACGTTTGATACTGATGCGTTTATGGACATCTTTGATGTAGGTAATTTAGGTGATAGCTATAGCGGTAGCGGACTTAATTTAGATTTTCTTACTGACCCTTACCGTGACCCTATCAAATTTGACGATCAAGGATTTAACGTAGATTTTCTTGATGATATTTTTGGTACATCTGGCGGCTTTGATGATGCTATTTTTAGTGACACTTCTAGCCTACCAGCTCTTCTAGCGGCGGCGGCACAAGAAGACTCTAAAGAAGGCAAACCGAACGCACTTCAACGGCTTGCAGGTAGGTTATTCGGTGGCTCTGGGGGTCTTAGTGGTGGCGATCTGCTAAAACTGTTAGGTGGTATAGGCGCAGCTAGTTTTCTTAAAGATCGCGGTGCTTTTAAGCCTGATATAGCCCCCGTTGGTTATCAGGGCAGTATTCCTGAGTACACTGCAATACGAGAACAAGTTACAGGCAGAGATGACACAGATCGTCGTCCCGGTAGTGGTGGTAGACGTTATTTCTCCGATACCATCTACGCTAAGAAGCCCGAAGGCCAGCAGCCTATGTCCGTAGAAGAGGCTCGTGCTAAGGTCGCAGCACAAGCGGCAGGGTTTATGGAAGGCGGTTCAGTGTTACGGGATGGTGGTTATCTTCAGGGTGACACTGACGGGCAAGCAGATCTTATACCCGCCGATATAGATGGCGTACAAGAAGCACGATTAAGTCACGGTGAGTATGTACTACCTGCCGATCTAGTAGCTATTTTAGGTAACGGTAACTCCGATGCAGGTGCCGCCGCGTTAGACGACTTTATGGCTACTGTACGTAAAAAAGCTACCGGCACGTCAGAACAACAGAAAAACATCGACGCAGATCAAGTGCTTATGATGTTATCTAAAAGGATGGGATAGGTTATGAGTAACGGCGTAGAAGATCCTAACAGTCCTGTAGGGCAATCATCTGGTAGCACACAGGGCTTAACCGAATTTGCTGGCCCCTATGTCGGTGAGATGCTTGGTAAAGCACGCGCACTTGCTGATACGCCTTATCAAGCCTACGGTGGCCCACTTACTGCGGGCGCTAGCGGGTTACAAGGTCAGGCTTTTGCTGGCTACGCAGGACTAGATCCTACTCAACAAACCGGCATAGGTTCTTTTGCTGGTGATATGACTGCCGGTGGTACGTTTGGTTTTGGTAGTGCCGCAGGACAAGGCTATCAAACAGGGTACACCCCCGGCTCCTACGACCTGTCTGGTATGCAGCAAGGTACGTTCCAGAACACGTACGACCCTACAGCGTTTACCGCAGCGGCTGCACAGCAGTACATGAACCCCTATTTACAGGCGGCACTGAATCCGCAAATTGCTGAAGTTCGCAGGCAAGAGGCTATTACACAAGCCCAAGAAGCCGGTAGAGCTGCACAGGCTGGTGCGTTCGGTGGTTCTCGTTCCTTTATTATGGATGCAGAGAGGGCACGCAACACAGGGCAGCAAATAGCGGATATTACTGGGCAGGGCTACGCTCGCGCTTTCGATACTGCTATGGGCCAGTTCAACACCGAACAACAACGTGCGATGGCTAACCGCGATGCCATGATGGCCCAGTTCAACGAACAAGAACGTATGCGCCAGCGTATCGCTGAAGTCGGCGTAGATCAGTTTAACAGGGAAGAAGAAGCACGAAGACAAGCCGAAGAAGCGCGTCGAGGACAGTTTAACGTAGAGGCTGGCAGGTTAGCAGAGTTTGACGAACGCCGTAGAGCACAAGCAAACGAAGAAGCTAGGCGTGAGATAGAACGTCAAGAGCGGGAGCGTGAGCAGTTTAACGAGCAAGAACGTCGCAGAATCGCAGCAGAAGAGGCTGACCGACGTTACGGTCTAAGCGCACTACGTGATATGGCTACAGCAGGAGCTACCCAACGAGGTATTGAACAGGAAGGTATTACAGCCGACTACTTGCAGTATCAACAAGAACAGCAGTATCCCTATGAACAACTACAGTTCATGCAATCTATGCTGCAAGGGCTACCAATTACTGCCACATCTCGGCAGTTTGTCGAACCCGGAGGGTTCCAAGAGTTATCTGGTGGTATAGGTGGTATCCTTGAGCTACTAGCGCGGTTAGGGTTAGGGACACCTTCCGCTGGCGGTGGCCCTCCAACATAGGTATTTAATTGATGCTAAACAATCCTATTAGCCAGATTGAACGTACGAAAGACGCCTATGCAGGTAATATGCAAGGGCTTCAGAAGCGTGCCAACATGACCAAAGAACTGGTCGATCTACTTGCTATGCAACAACTCAAGCAAGATTTAGACGCTATAAAACGCGACCAGATGATGCAGCAACAAGGCAACCCTGCGACGATCAAAGATCAAATGCAGCAAGGTCTTATGGGCGAGTACCGCCAACAAGCCGCAAAGGAAATGGGGGTAGGCCCAAGCGAGATGGGCACTGTAGCTCGCGCACAGCAAGGTATGCCGCAAGGTATGCCCCAACAACAAGCGCGTATGCCTCAAGGTATGCCACAAGGCGCTCCACAACAGCAAATGCCACAGCAGCCACAAGGTGTTATGAGCCAAGCACGCCCAGTGCAGTTAGCTGGTGGTGGCATTGTCGCGTTTCAAGAAGGTATGCGAGTTAATGCGCCGGAAAAAGCAGGATTTTTTAGTCAGTTTAGTTTGCCTGATATGGACGCTGTTGAACGTATGCAAAAAAGACGTGAAGCTGAAAAGCAACGTTTACGTGATGCAGGCTATGACGTTCCAGAAAACATCACTATGGACGAAGCAGTAGCGGCAATTAACGAACTCGCTGAAAAACCTTTACCGTATACGTATAAAGCAAGACAAGAAGCTGAAAGAGCCGCTAAGGCTAAAGCTGATGAGGAGTTTGAACTTCCTCCAGAAGATCTAGCGATGTTAGACGAAGCGATGCGTCCCGGAAAAGCTAGGCCAAAAGTCGTACCCCCTGCCGGTGCTGGCACTACTGCTGGAGGTATAGCGGGCGCTGGTGGTGGAGGGACACCGCCTACATTACCTGACCGAAGACAACAGGTGCTAGATCAAATAACTTCTATGGCAGAGATTGAGCCTTACCAACGGGATCAAGACCTGACAGCGATGCTTAAAAAGCAAATGGCTAGAGACCCCAGTGCAGAGGGCATAGCCGCAATAGAGCGCATTAAGGAGTTGTCGGGGCTAGAAGAAAGCCGACGTATGCTGGACGCGCAACGCAAGCGTTTAAGGGAAGACTACGAATCAACCGCTCCATCCCGTATGGATAATCTTATAGATTTGTTTACGGCTGGTGGCAGGGGAGGCATAACTGGCGTAGGTGTTCGTGGTAGTCAACTACGTGAAGCAGAGGCTAAACGCCGACAAGAATTTACCGCTGGTTTAGCAAACATAGACAACACTGCTATGGAGCTACAGAGATCGGTAGGCACTTCAGCAGCCAACAACTACGAAACGGCTGCAAAGACCGCTCAAGGAGCAATAAACTCGGCAACGTCTACATTACAACAAGCTGATGCAGCGGGTAGAAGTGACTATGTAGAGCGCGTCAAACTGAGAATGAGTAGTAAGCAAAGTCTTCTGTCTCACCTAGAAAACCTGAGTAGAGACGAACAGGCAGCGGCAAGAGCCGCCTTAGATAGGGAGCAAATTGATTCTAACAACGCTCTTGGCGTATTAAGAGCCTCCGAACTGTCTATAAGTCAAGCATCAGAGCGTATGAGAAAGCGCGAAGAAGACATAAAAGCTACGTATAGAATGGCTATATTCGGCGCACAAGACGACCCCGTAAAACTTGCAGAGATAGAAGAAGATATTAGAGAAGCGGTAACTCTTGCTAATGCAAACGATATTACCCTGATACAAGGCGCAAATAATCGGCTACAAGAAGCGTCGAGGGTACTTAGTGGACAAGGAGCAAGCACAGAAACGGCAGAACTTGACGCTGAACAGTCCGCCGCTCTTAGTAGGGCTGGAACATAAACCGTGGCGAGGGCTTCAATAGCCAGAATAAAAGAGGCTATACAAGTATTAGAAGCTCGTGGCGACATGGCTGGAGCTACTGCATTACGTAGAAGCCTGCCTGCTGCACCCGCACGACAGCCTAGCTTCTTAGACGAAGCCGAAAAAATACGTGCTGACGTACGTAGGCGTAGAGAGGAGCGACTAGCCGCACAAACTCCTGCACCACGAGAAACCGGCATATTCGAGGACATCACCTCTGGATTCGGTGCAGGTGTTGTTGGGTTCGGAGAAGGGACTGCTCTTGGTCTAGCGTCCCTTATGGAAGAAGAGGGCGAAACAGCAGCGCGAGAGCGTATTCAATCTATTGCCGAGTCCTTCCGTCCTGAAGGCGGCGACCCAGAATCTGCCATATATAAATTAAGCTCTGCACTAGGATCTGTTGCGGGGTTTGGTGGTCTAGGTATAGGTGCTGCTGCTCTTGGTGCCCCCGGCGCTGCTATCGGCGCAGGATTAGGTGCTGTAGGTATAGCGGGTATGAAGGGAGAGGCGAGCGAAGATGCTCGTGCTGCCGGTGCCACAGTAGAAGAACGGGAAGCGGCTGTTAACGACCCCCGTGTTTTTCTGGCGGGTTTGTTAGAGGTAATACCGATAGCGCGAGTTATACCCACTAGCAAGCTACCCGAACTTGCAAAACTTCTTGAAAAGATACCGCCTGAGAAGGTCGAAACCATTGGCGAACGTATCTACAGCGCAGGCGTAACAGGTACCGCAGAAGGGTTACAGGAAGCTACATCTAATGTCTTGTTAAACCTGACTGAACAAGAATACAACGCTGCTGCTGAGACGTTTGGTGGAACAGGCGAATCCCTCGCACTAGGTGGTGGTGCTGGCGCTATCTTGCAAGGGTTTGTTGATCTCTTTGCTCCACGACGAGCAGGTAAAACTGTTGGCGATGCCGTTGAAGAAGCTGCGCCTGTTGAAGAAGCTGACGTACCGGCAGGCACTCAAATAGAACTGTTCGATGACGCAGAAAGGCGCACTCCTAAGATAGATGAAGTCATAGACGACATAGATCAGGAAGAGGGAGAACGTCCTGACCAAATATCACTGCCGGGACTAGAGCCAGAACGTGCACGGTTTGGCCCACAACTACAAGAGTTGCCCGCACCAGAAGGTGAGACCATTGCTGGTGAGACGTTAGCTATAACACCGGAAGGCGAAGCGTTAGGCAGAGAAGGGCAAAGAGAGCGCCTAGCTAGACTCGCCAGAGAACAGCAAATCACTGAAGAACCAGTATCTGATGAAGTACGAACAGGTAGAGAACGCGCCGAGATTGCCCAACGGGAACAGCCCGATCTGTTTCCGACCGAACTTGCTGTAGCAGAAGAAGCCGCAGTAGCGCCAGAAGCTGCACCTGCGCCTGAAACACGTCCTGTCACAGAAGAAGACCTTACTACCGCCGGTTTCGCGCCGAACGCTGCCGTGCGTAAACGTGTTATAGGTAAAGACTTAGACGACCCAGAAGTTCGGGTTGAGCTAACTAACGAGGCTAATCGTCTAAAGTCTCAAAAGGTTCGGCGCGGTGTTACCCGACTGCTAGAAGGAGTGCCTAGTGAGCAACGTGATCTACCTACCCCGCGCAAAAGAGAACCTGACGCAGCAAGAGATAGAACAAGCGATGTCGTTGATATATCAAGCGTGGAGCCTACAGCAGTCGGTGAAGATACCGCCATCGCTACTGTGCCTGACGGACGAGCAGTGGGAGATGTTGGAAGAAGCGTTGGACAGCCTGCTGCTGGAACAAGAACAGAGCCAGATACACTAGCAGAGCCTGTAGCACCGCCCACTGTTCGTGAGTTAAGAGCCGAGATAGCCGATGCTAGGCGTGCAGTGGTAGAAGCAGAACAGGCGTTAGCGACAAGGCCAACACAAGCAAATCAGCGCAGCCTAAACAGAGCAGAAAAGCAGTTTCGGAACGTACTTGCGGCAGGCATAAACGCCAACAAGCAGCTCCCTGATGTAGATGTAGAAGTAATACCTCAAGAAACTGTAGAGCTGCAACGTCGCGCACAGCAGGTTATGCCAGCCACTGCCGAAACTACACCTACTGTAGAAGAAGTTTTGGCGAAGGAACCCACACCCGCCCCGGTAGAACCCGTCGTAGAGGAATCCACAGCAGATGTAGACGCACGCACCCCTCAACAGACCAAGGCAGATAACCAAAGTCTACTAGCAGAACGCCGTGCAGAAAGAGACAGGCTCGTAAAGGAAGAAGGTTTAAGCAAAGCGGAAGCCATGCGGATAGCATCCGAGCAAATTCTTTATGCACCGCCTAGCAGTTCCTCAGATGTACTAACTGCACCGCTACCTGACCCTGTAAAGCGTGCTGTACGTAAGAATGAGTTACGCCGCGCTCTGTTAGAACTGTCTGACAAGTCAGGAGATAAGTTCATATCTCGCATAGCAAAGAAACTGTCTGACTTTACTGGTGATACTAGGGTGGTTACAGCTACAGCCGCTCAACTAGGCACTCGTGGTGGGTTGCAGGTTGACGGATTGTTCTCTCCAAAAGACAACACGATAATACTGGACGGCGATTACGCTGACTCTTACGTCCTTCTGCATGAGATGGCGCACGCTGCAACGATTAACATTCTGCGTAACCCGTCACACCCAACTACTAAAAAGCTAACTAAGCTGTATGAAAACAGTAAAGAGTTCCTATCTGGGCAGTACGGAGCTACGAACGTAGAAGAATTTGTAGCGGAAGCCTTTACTAACCCTACCTTCCAGAGCGAGCTAGCTCGAATCAACCCAAAGGGTAGGCCGCTTAGTGTCTGGCAAGAATTCGTTAGGATCGTATCTAACTTCCTCGGCCTTGGTCAGCGGGGCACCGCGCAGCGCGAAGCAGAACTGCTAATCGAAGAGATATTGGCACCCGCCGCTAAACACCGTGGCGCACCCATGCTGGCATCTCTGTCCGATCCTGCTGGTGTGCGAAAGGTAGAGGAAAGACTCAAGGACGCCCTACCTAAAGGGTCGATAGCCCGTGCTGTAAAGAAAGTATCTGACAACTATAGGGCACTCACTGCTGGGCAGACTGAAGTTGGGCTAAAACGCAAGATACTCGGCTTCCTACCTAACAATGCCGTCGAAGTAGAACTTGAAAGAGCTGGTGTGACTGGTGTTAAAGATGTGTTCGCTGCTATAGAAAACCAACGCGGAGGTTTAACTACCGCAGAACAATCGGTCAGGCAGAAGCTAAGTCCTATCCGAGAGTGGGCTGCTAAACAGTCTGGAGAAACGACTAAAGCGTGGAACAACTTAATCTACGACAGCACCCTTGACCAAGTAGATCCAGAGCTTACGCTCGCACAAGCACAAAAACGCTACGGTGAAGAAACAGTAGAGGGTACAGATCAGCTAAAGATAGACCGCTACAAAGAGTTACGAGCCATCTACGATAGCCCTACTGTCGGCGCTGAAGGTAGAAAGGCATATTCCAACTTACGTAAGTTGTACAAAGAACAGTACAACCAACTAATTGATACGTTGCAAAATCGCATCGACGGTCTGCCGATTGAAGACCAACAGAAGGTTACGCTCAAGAACGAAATATACGCCAAGATGTTAGAGGCAACTAAGCTGGAGCCATACTTCCCGTTGACTCGTACCGGCACGTACTTCCTGTCTGTGAAGAATCCCAAAGAAGGTGCCGACTCCGCTGTGTTCGCTTTTGAGGATGCTGGAGAACGTCTAAGAGCAATGGAAGCGTACAAAGCAGAAGGCTACGAAGCATCGGCGTTCAGCCCTAGTGACAAAGCCTCTTATGAGGACGCACCTTCCGGCTCATTTGTCTCCACGATATTAGGGATCATGCAGGCGAATAAAGTAGACCCAGAAGTCCAAGAACAAATAACACGTCTGTTCATTGAGCACCTGCCAGAGTCTTCTTTTGCTAAGTCATTGCTTCGACGTAAGGGCACTGAGGGTTATGACGTAGACGCTGTGGAAGCAGCACGTACGAAGGCTTTTGATCTGGCACGTCAGGTGGAGCGCATCAAGAACTCGCGGTTAATCGACGACGCCGTGCAAAAAATGATCGAAGCTAACCCTGAAATGGCAGATGCAAACAGCCCAGAGATAGCGGAGGTGGTGGATCGCGCTAGGTTTGCCGTCAACCCCCCACTGGACAGTTTTGCTAAGAATGCAAACCGTATGGCGTTCCTGTGGACAATCGGCTTCAACGCTTCATCGGCATTGGTCAACTTGTCGCAGATACCGTTGTTCGCATACCCGATGTTGGCAGGTAAGTATGGGTTCGGGGCTACGCGAGACGCTCTAGGTGGCGCTACTAAGTTGTTTATGGGTGCGCCAAGCAACAAAACTACTGAAAGCCTATTTGGAGACACTAAAACACCAAGCTCCATAAAAGATGCTCTACGTAAAGGGGATTTGGAGTCAGCAAAAGTTGCTCTTACCGAAAAGTCGTTACCTTCACTAGATAACTACTACACGTTTACTCGTGACGAGAAGGGTAATCTTACCTACGCGGTGCGTGAGGACTTAAACCTCGATAAAAAACGCGCAGACGAACTAAAAGACCTCCTACCGTTGATGGAACTTGCCGCTCGGCGGGGTCAGCTCAACTCGTCGTTTATTGCCGACACACTCAGCACGGGTCAGGCAGGGCGTAGGATGTCTAAGTTCGATGCAGTGACGAACGCCTCGGCTCTTATGTTCCATGAAGCAGAAGTAATGAACCGCCAAGTCACGATGGTGACAGCGTATAAGCTAGCTCTAAAGAAGTTTAACGGTGACAAGAAGAAAGCCGCCGAAGAAGCCGTACGTGAGACGCAGTTAATCAACGGTGGTGCCACACTAGAAACTGGCCCTCGTTACGCACGCAGTAACATTGGACGTATTGCACTGATGTACAAAGCGTACGGCATTCAGATGTACTACACGATGTTTAAGTCTGGTAGACAAGCTGTAGAAAATTTCTTTCCGGGTGATGACGCTAAGAGCAAGACGTTACGTGACGAGGCTCTAAAACAGCTTGCTGGCGTACACCTATCCGCTTTGTTCTTTGCAGGGGCACAGGGGCTACCGCTGTACGGTGCGGTGTCTATGCTCTATGACATGCTTAAAGAAGATTATGAAGAAGATGCCGACACTGTGCTTCGGCAGTACCTAGACAGCGATGTGCTGTTTAAGGGCGCTTTGTCTGAGATAACTGGGGTTGATGTATCGCAGCGCGTTAAACTAACCGACCTACTATTTGAGGCTGACAGGTTTAACAGTGACCCATCGCCAGAAGAAGAGTTCGCTCACTTGTTCGGTGGCCCTGCATGGAGCATTTACGCACGGGGTAGAGAGGGTATAGATAAATTGCGCAAGGGCGAGATAGAACGAGGCGCAGAAGATCTGATGCCGGGAGCTATACGTAACGCCTATAAAGCTGTTATCAGGTATCCAAGGGATGAGGGCATCTTAACTCGACGTGGTGATCCTATTTACGATGACATCACAAACGGCGATTTATTGACGCAGTTGATGGGCTTCCCACCCGTTGAGTACACCAGAGAAGCGGACGAAACATCTGCGGCTAAACGCATAGATGTGGCTGCAAGTAGTAAACGACGTGACCTGCTAAGAAATTACTACGTGGCGCTTAGGTTTGGCGACACTGAAGGTATGTCGGACGTGTTCGACGAGATCATGGAGTTCAACAAATCTAGTGCGGTGCAGCGTGATCCTAAAAAAGCCATAGGCCCAGACACTATAGAGAGATCTATGATAGGACACATGGCTCGCTCCGCTGAAATGCACAACGGCACGACGCTATCGCCATACATGAAAGCTGCGGTAGACGCACAAGGGTTCTTGTAGAAAAAACCCCCCTACCGTGAGAAGGGGAGATCACGATAGGGGGGCGGATGGAAGATAAGACCTACGTGGGAGGAGACCGAGAGACCTTATCAGGGCGAATCGTATCACACCAATCTCCAAACGCGAACACCTGAAAAATTACCTTCTAGGCCCGATCTAGCCCGTATATCCCACTCCATATCATCCACACAAATACGTTTGATCTGTTGTAACGCCTTGTCTGTGTTTATGCACGGCACGAACACCGAACTACCTACTACCATAGAACCCCAATCGACGACGATGCGTACCCCATCAGGGTTTAGGTCATACGTCCTGAGCGTTAAATTCGCCATCTACCCCGTGCCGCTGTATATACTATTCGTATAGACTATTTTCGCTTCCATCAGCTTCATCAGTTTCATCAGCTACGTCATCTTCATCAGCCGTGCCGAACACGTTACAGTTAACTATTAGCACCCGACTCGCCGGTATTGCTGATCCTATGTGAGTGCCTTTACCCAACCGCATAGAGCCACGCTTACCACCTAACTTGTTTATCAGGTCATGCACAAACGCGCTGTAGTTTATCTGATGTGCTGCGCACCAAGACTTTAGGTATCTCGGCACCAAGTACGCCTTCTTTGTATCCGTTTCATACCGCGCCACTAATTTACCTTTTGGTAGTGCTTCGGGTATGACGATGCTGTCCAGCCCGTTGCCAGAATTACTGCGTAGATCGTCCGTGCTCTTGATTATCAGTATGTTGTTGTAGTTCTCCGTGATGTAGTCATTAAGAGTCTGCTCTACTGTCGTGCCCATATCATCCACCGCCCGTAAGTTTGCTTTGAGTAACTTAATAGTCCACTTGAACAGCGCCTGCATATCGTAGTCAACCAGTTCTAATTTATTGGCGATGTACGCACCAGCTAGGGTGGTAGCCGCTCCGGCAGACCAGAAACGATTTTCCGCTGTAAGCCCTGCTTTCTCATCGACTAGACGCTGAAATTTGAGTACGAGTTTCTTAACGTCCTCCAGATTCTGCAAAACGTACTGAATGTAGATCGGCCCTGCGTGTCCGTAGTTGTTCTTGAGAGCCATGTCAAAGCCATCGGTGTCCTTCTTGCTCTCGGTATCGTTGAAAACACGCTCTGCCCTCCACTCCATTATCCTCTGCGCCTCTGCTTTCGGCGCTTGTTTGCCTGCTGCAATACGCTCGACGACACTGGCATTGCCGGTGGTAACACACAAGAAGTGCCATGATTCACCACGAGCGCGTTCAAGGTTAGCCCCACCAGCCATACGACCACGTTGTTCCCCAGAAGATATTTGGTAAACCAAATTACTCAGTTGCCTCCACTCTGCGTTGGTCAACTCGTCTATGTAAAACGGTAGATTGCGTAACAGCTCTGCGCGGTTGAACTTGAACGAGTCGGTAGAAACTTCGGGGGTCATCATGCCTTTCTCGGCCCCCCACACCGAAGACGCTACCCGTACGGCTGCTGACTTACCGCATCCACTGAGATTAGTGTGTATGTGTAACGCGCAGGCATTCTGCGGTAGAAAGCTCATCAGGGGGGAGCCAAACGCTGTACACACAACATACTGGTGCATCACAAGTTCAGGCCGCGTGTTGTAAAAATTAGCCATCTTCTTCCACGCTTCGAGCGTACCCTTCGGCTGGAAGTACGGAATATAGGCAGCGGTAGACGTAGACGGGGGGTTATGCTGTACGTGATCTGCGTGTATCTCTCTATCACCTACGATAAAGGCACTCATGTCGTCGTTAGCCCAACCGAACTGTCGGTGCGCTATATCTGCTGTAGCAGTAGCTTGTAATTCGTTTATCCAAGTAATCATATATAACATCAAGTCGTTGATTTGTGGGACAGCCACGCCCTGCATGGACATCTGCTTGCGTAGCTCCTCTTTTGAAGTAACCGCCGTAAGCGGCAGGGTGAACTCTCGTACTTCGTCTTGGGGCAGGTGTATCCGGCAGACTACAGATTCACCGGCTTCTACATCCATCACCCGCTGCGTAACGTAAATATCATTGTGGTAAATAACGTGTTCGTCAACCTCACCGTCTTGGCTTATGTTCCTGACGTACACACCACCGTTCGTCCCCCGAAAATACGGACGTGGGTAAACTGGTATAACGTGTTCTGTGGAAAGTTCTTGACCGACAATTTCCGCAACAAGCGTACCTTCTATCGGATCGCTTGACTCATCTGACTCAACTACATACGTACCGTCTTCGTTCACTTCGGCTTCGGGTATCTTACGCCCTAGAATAATCGGCGATTTGATCTTGCCCCAGTGTGGGCACTCCGTGCAGATACCGCCGTCGTTTTCGTCGAATGTCGTGCATCGGTACGGCCCCTTGATAAGATCTAGCTTCTTGAGCGTTAGTTCAGGCGTGTACTCAGGGTGCTGGTTTGAGATCTTGTGCGCGGCTTTCTCACCGTCTACACAAAACTTGGCGATAGATAACCCTGCTCGCCACATAGGCTCACTCGTCTCGGCCTGACCTTTTATTATGCGGTGTAGTTGCTCGCACCCATTACCGTTCTGCGCTTTGAGCAGTATGCTTCTGAATTCATACTTAATGTTGCTCATCAGTGCATCGCGTAGGCTT
>CAACVD010001143.1_pt1 | contig 12788 bp, 20 predicted proteins | sample 2381771 | NCBI WGS metagenome assembly CAACVD01 (sample SAMEA5211965, study PRJEB30684) | marine metagenome | biome: Marine; feature: Epipelagic; material: Water | collected 2015-10-15 | depth 15 m | reverse complement strand
GTGACTTGCGTGAAACCCTCAGGCACGGTCTCACAACTCGTTGACGCTGCTTCAGGTATTCATGCGAGACACAGCCCATATTACATCCGGACAGTCCGAGCGGACATCAAGGATCCCCTGTGCAAATTTATGATTGACAAGGGATTCCCTGCTGAACCGTGTGTTATGAAACCGGATCATACGATGGTTTTCTCATTCCCCATTAAATCCCCAGAAAATGCCACATGTCGATCTGACATGACCGCACTGGAGCAACTTGAAATGTGGAGAACATACCAAAACTACTGGTGTGAACATAAACCATCTGTTACCATCACCGTCAAGGAGGACGAGTGGATGGAGGTTGGATCGTGGGTTTGGAAATATTTCGATCAAGTTTCGGGTATTTCTTTCCTCCCACACTCTGATCACAGTTATCGTCAGGCTCCTTATCAAGACTGTGATGAGGAAACCTACATAAACCTATTGAGTGAGATGCCAGTCGGAGTTGACTGGTCTGAACTTGCTAGTTATGAGGAAACAGACAATACATCTGGGACTCAAACATTTGCATGTTCAGGTGATTCATGCGAGGTCGTCGATTTGACCTCATAAGCCAACATAAGGAGAATTATATGGCTACAAAAACCCCTAATGAGAGTTGCTCCACGTCGTGTGGGCACGACTGCGTGACCAAGTTCCTTGGTCGTTTCGGCATCTGCCGTTCCATGCTCGTTACCTTTGCACTTCTTCCCTTCGCTTGGGACGGTGTGGTTTGGTTTGTCGATGCCGTGGAAAAAGTATTTGATCTCGTAACTGGAGTTGGAGGCTAATATGAATTCAATTGCTTTATCCATCGGGCTTTCTGCCCTCTCTGGATTCGGTGATGTCGAGTTCCACGGTGTGGGACAGACTGCCGTTTCCGTTGTCGATGATGTCGAAACCCTCGACACTCGACTGATCTTTGGTGCTTTCGGTGAGTCCGAAGGTGCTGTTTACGGTTTCGCTTTTGAAACCGTTGATGATCTTGACGATGTTGGACTTTTCCAAGCATACGTCGGTGCAGACTTTGGTGGTCTTGATGTCACCGTTGGTCGTTTCCAAAGAAACTTTAGTGCCGAACTGGCAACATCGACCTTTGGTTACACCTATGGATTGACAAACTCCACCGTGTTTGATCGCTACGATGCTTTCGTCGAAGGTGTCTCGTTTGGAGGAGAAGCCGGTGATGCTTCTTTCGCTATTGATGTCGTCGGTGACGATGTGTTCGATGGTGATTCCTCTACCGTTTCTGGTCGTGTTGAACTCGGAGCCTTGGGTTTCGGTTTCATCGGTGAAGAATTTGATGTCTGGACTCTTGACATCTCTGATGAAAAGGGTTTCATCTCTTACACCGATGACAACGGTGACTGGACTGCTGTTGCACAAGGTGTTGTCTTTACCATTGAAGATACCTTCTCTGGTTATGGTCGTGTCGAATACGATCATCTTGACGAAACCACTTTTGCCGTTGGTGGTAAGTGTGAGTTTAGAGATGGTGTTGCGGCTATTGCTGAATATGATGACCGTGACGAAGGAGTTCGCTTCGGACTTCGCTTCTCGTTCTGATACCTATTGCCATCAGAGAAAAACCCCCGGCTTCGGCTGGGGGTTTTTTACATAAATACTGCGTGGAGGTATTATGGCTATTGCTGGTATTGATTATTCTTTAAGATGTCCTGCGATCTGTGTTTTCACGGGTGAACAAAATGATATGTTCACTTATGATAAGTGTTTGTTCTACTTCTTAAGTGATGTTCGCAAGCACGCAAAAACAGTTGACACAAATATTCACGGAACATTCAACAGTGTCTTCGACGAGGAGTGTCAACGATATCAGAGCATCTCTGATTGGGCTGTTGATAAGGTAATTGGATGTGAGGATGTGGCAATCGAAGGTTATGCCTACAACGCAAAGGGTAGGGTATTTCATATCGCAGAAAACACTGGGATTCTAAAATACAAACTTTGGGAGTCCAGCATACCTTACACCATCCTTCCACCCAGCAAGCCGAAGAAGATTGCTACTGGTAGAGGTAATGCAAACAAGGTTGACATGTATGCAGCATTCAAACAAGAAACAGGTCAGTCACTGTATGGTTTATTCGGTATCAATTCAGTTAAAGACAAAGTAGCGAATCCAATCTCTGACATCGTTGATGCTTACTACATTTGTAAGACTTTTCATATGACGAGAAAAAAAGACGGCCTATGACCGTCTTTTAAAGAATTCTCTCCAAACAAGATAACCCGCAGTCAATACCGCAATAATCCATCCAAATATAGCCACGGGTCCAAAACTTTTTTTGAGGCATTTTCCTCCATACGCTGGTAGGTGTCAACTCCAAGAGCATCACCTGCACCAAGTAGATCAACCGTTTCGATTTGTGTTGCAGAGTCGAGTGTGTGGTAAGTGTAAGGGTCACCGTTTTCATCAATAGTGACGAATGGCTCTTTTACACTTTGCACGCTTGCACATCCCGCTAACAACATAATCAAGAGATATCTCATCGGGGAACTCTTTCCTTTGGTGTCTCCGTTCGCTGCATATGCTCACGAAGTTTTTTTCGTCTTTCTCTTTTTTCAAGAAGAACAGGCTTCTCGGCTTGCTTCATCACCCTGTCATGAACACGCTCTTTCATTTCATTCACACCGTGTCTGTGTCCAGCAACCAAACCGATTACCAAACCGATAAAGAAGATACAAATTCTTTTCAAGACAACGCTTTCGTTATTTTCGCTCATGCTATACCTCTTATTTCTCTAAGTTCTTGGAAATCTTTCTTCTTGGTTCCACCATCGTATTCCCAAGCATATCCCTGTTGAATCATTCGCTCGTTGATTGATTCGGTTTCGTCACCGATGTAAAGCCAACCAAGGAGCCTACCATACTTACCCATCCCACCGACCAGTTCGGTGCGAATTACCAGATCATCTTCACCAGAGATTGCACCATCAAGTTGTTCTTTCAACCAGTCGGTTGCATCTTGACCAAGTGCCTTCTCCTCTAGATCCCGTGTTCTTTTTTCGGGTGTATCAACACCTGCGATACGAACACGTTCCTTCTTGTAAAGATCAAATCCGAGATCAATTATAACATCAATTGTGTCACCGTCAAGAACCTTGACGATTTCAGTAACCCTAAAGTTATAGCACGACTTTCTATTGGGTGGTTGCATTTATTTTTATTTTCCTCTGACTGCGGTTCCGAAGTAGAATCCAACAATGGTAACAAGGATCTGCCTGTTCTCTTCAGTGTATAGGTAGCCCTCAACCGGAGTGTAAGTTCTTACTTTTTCTTCACCAAACAAACCGAGCAAGTCCCATGGCTTGTAGACGGTGGATTCGTGTTCCACGACGGTGGTGACACCATCGCTGTAAGCGATGATGAATGGTGCGATGATTGTGCCAAACATGATGCACAACACGATGAACCGACGAACCAGTTTGCCTGCATCGATTGACACACGACTCACGGCAGCATCGGCATGTTCGTTTTCTTTTTCCGCTTTCCCCATCGCCATTTTGAATCGCTCTTGATCCTGTGCGCGACGTTCTGCCATTGCTTTGAAAAGAAAGCCGGTAGCGGAACCAGCCATCAACGAAAGAAAATCAGGTGATAAAAAATCCATTAGTATGCTCTCTTCCTTCTAAAGTTTTTTCCAATCGATTGTTCATGATAAGTCTGCATCACTTTGTTTCGGTTGTGCCGAAGTCGGTTGTCGGAGTGTCTTCTTCTCAGCATTGCTCGCTCTCCGGTTTCAGTGTTTTGAATAACAACTGGACTTTTACTGTTTCGAAGAGAGTATCTACGAATGTCATTTACAACTGCTTCGTCACCCTCCTCTTGAATATACGAACTCCAACTCTCATATCTCGTGCGACCTTTATTCATTCTTTCAAACATCGCAGGTGAAACATCAAAGATTTTTCCTTTGAACTTTTTAAGTTCTTTTCTATTCTTTTTGAACAGCGGTGTGTTCTTTCCAGATACTCTATCAAAAGCCCCAGATGTGTCTCCGTAGGGTTCGTCTACTCCAGACACATTTGCGATACCGCTATCCTCCTCGTAAATGAGATTATATCCACCGGCAATGTAATCACTCATCTCGTCTTTTTTAACGATAATGAGTTCGCCTTTATCTTTGCTATAGACAATGATCTCGTCAGGTTTTTTTTGTTTTCTCAAACTACTCAAAGACTGTCTAATCTGATATGGAAGAGATCGAATCAAATCCATAGTCTCAGGAGACTGGACGTAGAAACTCCCGTAACCTGCCGATGGCATTACATTATTACTATAACTGTAAACTTCTTCCTCGATGAATGCAGACTCATTTACAAACTCATCAAAACTTTTTTCAAGGCTTTCGATGGGAGTTTCATCATCAACTCGAAGTGCTTTGTTGAGTTTATCTGGATCAACAGGCTCAAGACGTAATGCCTCAAGTTTAGTCAGTCGTTCACAGATTTTTTTGAAGTTAGGCATCGATGCTCCTTAGTGCTTTTACAATAGTTGGATCACAAGGTATGCTTTCGATATCGATGCCATCAAAAGACTTTTCTGGACAGTGATTGAGAAACACAAGGAAGGTCTTGAGAATAGGAAAGTGTCTCTCTTCGCACCGATTGAAAAGCATTCTTGTTGTCGGTACATTGCCAAAAACATTGTAAAGAGTAATCACATGATTCAATATAAGTCGTTCACGAAGTATCCCAGATGATTCATAACGATTAAATAGTCGTTTAATATATTTAAACTTATTGAAATCCTCCTCGAACTCTTCAACACCAGTGCAAGAGGGATTCACATAGTTGTTCATGGCATAGGTGACGATATTTGAATCGTCAAGTTTCACATAGTTCATTTCATTTCATAATCGTTGCGGTGATTCTGTATCCAGTGCCAGATGGCGTGAAAGCAAAAGATAACTCAGACTTTGGAAGTGTTTGCTCGTAAGGAACTTTACCTTCGTCACCAATCTCCCCATTGCCAGCCATGTCCTCTGGTGGGACTTCTTCACCAACAACGCGATCCATAAACATCAAAGGAACTTGATACATTTCTCCCTCTGTTGCAGCCATGCGAATAGCCTTCGGATCGATTTCAAAGTTGAAGCCAGTCATGTTGAGTTTCGCCCTTGCTCTAGTCAATGAGTCAACAGGATCAAGTTTTGTACCTGACAGTGCAACGTTCAAACCACCGATGATTTCACCCAAGTTTTTTTCGCTGCCATATTGGGTTGGTCTTGAGCCATTTGCGAACGCACCGAGATTTGAACCAGCGATGTCACCAACGTTGGTTGTATCACCACCAGCGTAGGCAGTGGGTCCGCTGTAATATTCTTCACTAACTTGTTGTCTAACTTCTTTGAAACGTTTCATCTCTGCTCCTTTAGCGTTTGTTCAAGTCCCTAAGAACTTCAGTTGAAAACGCAGCAGCGTTCTGTGTGGTCGATTGCATACCACCAACGCTTCGTGCGTGATTGTTGATGATTTTGTTTCTATCCTCAAGAGTGACGGCATTTTGACGAACATCATTTGCAGCAGCAGAAATATGCTCTGGAGTTACGTCTGGGTGCAGTTCAATCTGAGGTTTACTTTGGCTGATAACACTTCTAACAGCATCAGTGACAGAGTTTAGATCACTCTGTCTACCAAACGCTCCTAGTCCAAATCCGTTTTTAGTCATTTCAAGACTCCTTTGAAGTATGTATCTGCGATCTCATTTACCTGACCGGGGGTCATTCGTTTTCTTTTCTTTGTAAGTGCCGAAGTGCCTTCAAGGTCGCTTGAGTTGTATTCTTCAAGTTTTTCAGTCTTAATGTAAGTTTTACTTGAGTCTACAACAATATGAAACTGCTTCATAAATGGAACGCCCATCAGAACTGGGGTGGATTTTGAAGATCTGTCATCAAGAGTAAACAATGTTTTTGGATATTTGATACCCATAAACTCCATGTCAACCTCAATCACTGGTCGATTTTCACGATGCGGTGCAATGCCGCCCTGCTCAATGTTCAGGATTCTGATTATCTTGTTGGTAAAAGTTTTACCATTGTTAGTCCACTTTACAGTTCCGTTACCAACATCCATCGAGTCGGCATGAAGCGTGTTGGGAGCGGTGTTACCAGTATCAAACTTTGCAGCAACTTTTCCAATACCTTCGAGTTCAATGACCTCTCTTCGACCAACTGTGGTTGGTGGATATTGCCAGTTTTCTTTGTCGATGATTTCATCAACAAACTGACCGATGATATTTTTGTTTAGTGCGTCTTCGACATTCTTTGAACCCGGAGACGTATTGACCTCAAGAACGTATGGCTTTCTGTTTCTTTTTTGTATCGCAATATCTACACCACAGTAGTAACATCCCATTGCCTTTGCAGCGTTGAGTGCCATCTCCTTAATCTCATCTGTGACATCAGCCTCATCAACACTCGCACCCAACGACGCATTACTGCGGAAATCGTTTTTTACTTTCTCACGATTCATCGCACCAATAACTTGACCATTCAGAACAAGAACGCGAATGTCACCATTGATCGGGACGTATTGCTGAATCAAAAGTTCCTCTTCACTATTGCTTTCAAAGAATGCGGATACTGTTGATTTGAGTGAAACACTGCTATCAATAATAAAGACTCCACGACCACCAGCACCAGATACGGTTTTTAGAACAACTGGAAACTGACCACCCACTTCTTCATGAGCGGCTAGTGCGAGATCGGGGTCTGTGATAATACTAGTCTTAGGCGTAGGTATGTCTGCCTCTTCTAGCATGACTGCTGTGCGAAACTTATCGTGACAAGACTCAATAGCCTCAATGGTATTGACAACAAAGAATCCTGCACTTTGAAGTTGTGAAACATTATCGAGAGTACGACTCTGTTTACCAACGATCCTAACAACGATCACGGTATCAAATCTGTTCGCAGTAAACTCTGTTTTGTCTTTATTGCGAATCGTAAAGTTTCCATTACCCTCTTTGATAACTCTTGCAGCAGGAGCCTCTGCGACGAAAACTGCATTTCCTCTTTTATCACACTCCTCAACAATACGTTTTGCCGTACCCTCATCACCATCGTTTGTGAAAACAACCACCCGAGTTTTTGTCTTGGGCATCTGTGCCTCTTCAACAATGTCACCACCGCGAACACCCATTCCTTTACGAACAGAGTCAAAAAGTTTTCGTGAGAGAGTATCATTTGAGGCAGATGGGACTCCAAGTTTAAAGTCTCTGAAGTTTCCTTCAGCCGCAGCCGCTCGCATTTTAGATGCGGACATACCACTGACATCCTTAGCATCGGGATCACGCTGTCCAGCACTCACAACGTCAAACGAATCGAGATCAAATGATTTGTCTGGGTCTGGGTGATTCACATAAGGACGGACGGTTCTTTCGAACTCATCGGTTCTGTCTCCACCAACGACCACTGTAACGTCCTTGTAGCCTTGGTCAGAGAGATATCCGATAGCCTCAAAGATTGTGCGGATGGCAGGATTATACATAATATTAGCATTCTTGAAGAATGCCTTCATATATTTGTTTTTAGTTTTCGAGTCGAGCGGATTCTTTCGCTTATCTTGAGAATGGCTGGCGAATACGAAGTTGTCGGCTTTCCGCTTCTTTGCTTCTCCGACAACCTTAGAAATCAAAAGTTCATGTCCCGAAGTGGGCGGATTGAAACGCCCAAATGTAAGAACTGCTTTTTTGTTTGAGCGTTCCTCGCTGAGTCCATGACTATCCACTCCGATGCTATTCGGTTTCATAGTTGATCACCTCCCCGGCTAAGTTAGGAACATCCCCCACTTCGGGACAGAACAATATTACTTGTTCCACGGCAAGTATGATCTTGCCCACTCCCAAAGTGGTTTACCAATCAACGCACCAAGTATAAACGTGATGAGTGTGTGAGCAATAAATCCGTAAGTCGTAGTTACAAAATCCATGTGAATCTCCTTGATTGGTTACTTTATCTAGTCAGACTTCTTCTTCGAGGTCTTCTTCTTCTTTTTAGGTTTTACTTCTTCGACAATATCGGGTCCATATCCAAACTTACGAAGCATCTTTCTACCGTATGCACTATTACAAGCACTAAAGTTGCCGATATACTTTTTATACTCTTTTGGTAGTTTCATTTGGTTTTTCTCCTAGTTGCCTTTTTCTTGGGTTGTGGCTTGGGTGCTGGTTTAGTTTCCTCAACAAACCAACAAAGACCTCGCCAGATAAGTTTGAATGCATTTCCCACTCTCACGATAAATCTCCATAAAAATCCACAAATAAGAAGAAGAGCATCTCTCAAATCATCTTGAAACTTTTCTTCAAACCTTCTACCATCACCTTTTTTCATTTTGTCCAGTCCTTTGATACTGTAAAGTTTGCACGAGAGAACTCCATTCGGTCAACGAGTTTCACGGCTCTGCCTGTGCTGTCAATCGCCACGAACCCTTCGGGGTCAGTGACTCTGTAACCGTCATCTGTTCTAATGAATGACGGCATTGTATTTAGTGCTTGAAGTTTTCCTAAAATGATACCCTTGGCTTTAGCAAGGTAGTTGTGTGCGGTAAAGATCTGATCAAGCCCACGGCTAATCTTTTTGAGATATACCATGTTTTGTTTTTCCTCTTCCTTCACACGCTCCTGTGCTTTTGGGGTTTTCAAAGATGCAATCTTTGTTGCAAACCTTCCTTTGACAAAAGCAGCCAAACCTTTCACATCACCTTTATCGATTCCAGCACGAACGTTTGCGTTCAAGTAAATCTTGATGATGTCTTTCATCGGAGACTTCACGATATCGTCAATCAACCTTTTGTTTGACTTTGTGATTCTCTCAGTGCCTTTGATTAGCCCACGAAGAGTTTCAGTATCCCTTGCGGTAAGGGTTGCTCTTCCCGATAGATCCCGGTACGAGGCATCTTGGAACCAAACATCATTTGTCTTTTTCAGTCCAGAGACATCAGCACCAAAAGATGCTTTGAGATCTGCGATGGTGTTTCCCGTGTAGGTCGTGTGGAAAACGATTCCGAGTTTGGCTCTGTCGATTACGTTTGCAAGATCAGAGTCGGATGGCACAGCATAGGTGATCGTGTTTGGAGTAAATGCTCTGTAAGACTTGCCATCGATGTTTGTCGTTGAAACATCGTTGGTGAAAAGCATGTCGCCCTGTAGCACACCTTGAATGTTTAGTTTTGAAAGTTGACTAAGTGCAATCTTTAGTTTATCGACAAGACCGCCTGAGTGGTTTGCTTCAATGTCTTCATCCGTGTAGTTGATCTTTGGTGTTTTGTTGAACAGTGACTTGGTTGCCACAAAGAACTTTCCGTTCTCGGGATTGATCCCAGCAAACACCGCTGGTGCGCCGTCCCACTTGACGGTGACATCGACTGCCTTCTTTGATTCGCCTTGCAGCATATCAGTCAGTGCAGTGATAAAGTTGATTGCCTCTTTGACACCAGCATCCCCGCGATTGAACAACTCGTCCTCAAGATGCTCAAGGTGCAAGTTCTTTTGTTCAGTCAAGAATGTGGTGAAGGTGTTCATACGGTTGCCGCCAAGTCATCGAGATATTTTCCATTTTCGACATAGAATCTAAACCGTGGTCGATACGCAGTTTTTTGTCTGTTGATTGGGTCCGAATCATAGCGGAATCGCAAAGAGAAAAGTTCAGTGCCATTGGCAAAGAAACCAATCTTTGGATTTTTTCCGCTCATCGGTCGCCATTCAACGTTACCATTTTTTGCTGCGTCAACCACCAGTTCTGAAATCTTGTCAAAGGTTTTTTTATCGAATGAAACCGCAGTGCGAATCAACTCAATATCTTCTTCTTTGCCTTTATTCGCCTTCAACAATCCACCAAGGATTTTCTTTGCGTTCGCTGCGTTGGCAACATACCTTTTGTCAAACTTTCGGATGATATCTGTGAACAAACTTTGCACTGCTCCAAACATAAGAGTTTTGTCGCCATCGATCTTGGGATCATTTCTTGATGCGTAAGGTGCTGAAAGACCACCGGCTGCATCACGAACTTTTCGTAAGCCAGAGAAACTTTTGATGTCCATGCCAAAAGATGCAAAGGCATCAATCAAGTTTTTGCTCGCGTCAGTACCGGCAAACTGACCGGCTTGTTTTGTTCCAGCATACTTCACAGAGAAACCTACTTTTCGCTGAACTCTGTCGTTGACGAAAACATCAACATCTGATTTCGTAGCCATCTGACCCGTGGTTCCTCCACAACGAATCTCAACCTCGTCACGCTTTCCATTGGTGATTACATCATTAGAAAGTGCGGTGAGTGATCGGTTTTTATTTACGGCTGCGATTGCATCTTTGATCATTTTTTGAACAACCGGACCAGAGCGAAGTTTTGCATCATTCAAGGCAGACATGACTTCGGGAGGAAGACCTCCACCGTCAAACTCAATGACATCAATCTCATCGTCACCCTCTTCGACTTGCCACATACGATTTAGTCCAAAGTATTGTTTCATTACATCTTCAACTGATGCAGGTGTGAGAGGCTGCGGAGTGCCATCATCAAATCGATCAGTGAAACGAGCAACCATCGCGGCAGCAAGGACAAACTCGTATGCGTGTCCTTGGTTTACTGGAAAGACTTCTTCAACAATAAACTTTTTGAAACTTTTCACGCTGCTACCGTGTCTACGATCTCGTAGTCCTTTCGTTCAAGTTTTCGAACTTCGTTTCTGTTTTCTGCAAACCTGTAATCACCTTCGCTAGTGTGCTGCATGATAGTGATCATCTTACCAAGTTTCTTGGCAAGTTCCATTGCCTTCTTGGAGGCATCTTTAAACTGTCCCATGATCTCTCCTAACTCCTGTTTGTCCTCGTTGACGAACTCCTTGAAGCGTTTCATTTCTTGCCCAACTTTCCTTTTTCTTTCTTGCCGGACGATCTCTTGATCATCCCTCTCGCGGCTAAACGAGCAGCAAGCGTTGCTCCTACGACTTTCATTGCTTTACTATAATCAACATCATCCAAAGAACCATACTTGTCAACGAGTTTTTTCTTGGCTTTATCCAGATGATCTTTCATCTCTTTGCCTTGAAACTTTAGTTTTTTGTTTTCATCAATCGGTTCTTGCGTAATGTATCTAGCGATGAGTTGGTCTGCAAAGTCTCGACCTGCCTCAACGTCCAGCGGGAAATGAATACCAAGACTCACTCGGGAGTCTGCGTTCTGTTGTGCCACTCGCATCAGTTCATTTATATTTTCGGGATGGCGGCGACCAAGCACCTCGGCGAGAACGTATCCCACAGCCGCATGGTTGCTCGGATAACTCGGTGTGTCAACTTTTACATGAGGAGTCAAGACTTCATTATAATATGTCGCTGCCTCTCTGGGACGAAAGCGATTGAAATGATACTTTTGCCTAAGCGTCAGAGTGTCGATTTGCCTTTTCAGTTCATCGACGAGATAAACATCAAACTCTCCACGACCAACAATATCTTTCATCATTTCCATATAATCTTTATCAAGTTTCTTTTCATATTGCAATCTTTCATCTGACATGATCATTGCATCTCGAACCTCTTGAAGTTCGGTTTGAGTTTCTTTAGATAAAAGCCTTGGTGGGTTTGGTAAAAATAAACTTTTAGTGTCTCGGAAAAACGGCGTGGGTCGCTTCGTCATGATGTGATGTTTCTGTGATGCCGACTCCGACAGAACCTTTTGTGTAATGTAATTCTTAAAGTTTATCATTTCAAAAACTCCTTGATCAATCTCACTTGAGTCGCAGCACGCTTTTCCAGAGCGTAGCCGCCCTTGGCTGGCGTTTCAGTTGTCATCGAGGGTCGGACACCGATCCGGGCGAGGTAGTCTCCCAGCATCCCCTGTTCGTCCTGTGTGATCAGCCCACGGGTCGCTTTGGCGTAATCCGGTTCATCGAATAGCGGAAAATCTTCCCCAATAATATCCACCATACGGCTCCCTAGATCGCCTGTGTCGCTCCACACATACATGTACCCTACTCCCCTATACGGATCTTCGTGGAGGTCTAGGAAGCCTCCAGAAGCCAGCGGGAGCCACATGGCAATAAGCGACAGAAAGTCCCGCATTTCATCTGAAGGATCATGCGGAATACGTTGGTTGGGGTTTCGATTTGCGTCATCTTCGTGCTGCCCTGATCTGAACACCTGCTTAGAGAGAATCGGAACATATGTGATATTTGCAGTTTTAGGATTTTCACTTTTTACAAAGTTTAACAAACCTGTCCATCCTGCTGGCTCGTCACCTTGCAGAGCAGCCATGATCATTTTGTTTGGAAGTGAGCGATCAAACTTCAAAGGTATAAAAAAAGTGTGACCTTTTTCATCAAACCTTTCATGTGTTGATGCAACTGCGTCCCCGAACTCTTTCAGATACGATTCCACAGAACCAACTTCTTCGGTGAGATAAACAGAAAAAGGCTTCATGCATTTATTTAGGCTCTGCGTCTTCTGCCACCCATCAGCACGCCCATGCCTCCAACCATCAACGCACCGGGAGCAGGAATAATGATAGAATCAAAGTCAGGTACGAAAGATTCAAAAACCGCCACACCACCGTCGCCTTGAAGCACGGCGGGGGAAGTTGTGTATTCATCTGCCCAAGCGACGATCCATAGGGTCGCGGATTCGCCGGGGGCTAAAGAATCCGTGGTCGTATCGTCGGAGAAGCCCCAGTCCCATGAGAACAGACCCGTCTCGTATGCAAAGTCCACATAGTCTGGGGCATTGTAAAAAGGATCAAAAAGTTTATCTCCAAGTGGG
>CAACVD010001142.1_pt1 | contig 12791 bp, 20 predicted proteins | sample 2381771 | NCBI WGS metagenome assembly CAACVD01 (sample SAMEA5211965, study PRJEB30684) | marine metagenome | biome: Marine; feature: Epipelagic; material: Water | collected 2015-10-15 | depth 15 m | reverse complement strand
GTACATTATCACCGTCTGTCCACTTGCCTTCGCCTGTGTAGTCGGTTACTTCTTTATTGATGCCGGGGGCTGGTCTAAAATTAACTAATGGCATTATGCCAATATACTACTGATTTTCACAAAATCTATATTAAATTAAGATTGATGTTTACCCTTACTTTTTCGTCTGTTTGTGCAACACTAGCGTGCTCAAGAGATCCATCAAAAAGTAACATAGTGTTTTCAACTGATGGGTGTTTTGTTCCATCTTTGAAAAGCGTGTAACCATTATTTGTATTAATCGTAAATAAAGCCACCGTATGACGATAACTTTGATCTATGTGAAAACCGTTTGGAACTGGTTCTGTTTTTCTTGTATAAAGATTTGCTCTTGCTCTAACTAAATTATTAAAAGTCAATTTTCCTAACAAAGGATTAACTATTTTATGACACCAAGAACTTCTAGAACTTTCAAATTCATAAAAATTATGATTGAAATAAAAATCAATGTCGTCTTGATCAGACGCAACAGCGCTACTGTAATACCAAGGAAAATCTAAACTAAGAAGATCGTTTTTTATTTTTAAAAAAACATCTTCAGGTAAAAAATTATCTATAACATTCATTAGTCTTTTTTAGCTACCAAAGATCCTACATGACCTTTAAATGCTCTATTACCAAAATGTGTAAGAGGCATTGCTAAATCAGCCCAAATCTCACCACCACACTCTTGCCATAATCTAGAAAAATAATAGTCTTCTGATAGATATCTTTTTTGTGGCTGACCTTGTTTTGTTTTTGTTTCATAAGGACCCACTGCAAATAGGTCATAACAGTTGTCAGATTTAAAGTATCCTCCATTAACTATTTGATCAGACTCATATTTTCGCTCTGGAAATTTTTTCATCATAGTACGAAACACTTCTCTTTTTACTAACATCATACCTGTGGCTGCTTCATTAACTTTAAAAAATCCATTTTCTCCTTTAAGGTTTGATGGATCATCGAAGTTAACATTATATCCTAAAGCTCTAGCCTCTAAATCATCTGGTGTTGCATTAGGATGGTCTTCTAATATCTGTTTCATTTTTTCCAAATACAAATGTTTTCGAGGATAAATACCACACACAACATCTTTGTCAGCACACAGAAGTCTTTCAACATTTTGCCATTGAAAACCGATGTCAGCGTCTATAAACAATAAATGTGTTGCCACATAATCTTTTTCATCCATCATCATAGAAACAATAGTATTTCGTGCTCGTGTAATTAAACTCTCATTACCCATAGATTGAAATCTAAGTCCTACTTTTTTTGCCATGCTCCATTGTTGTAACTCCAATAATCCATGAACTGTAGCCTCTGAAAGCATTCCTCCATACATAGGCATTCCTAAATATATCTTAAAATCTTTGTCTTTTAATTCTTCTGGTTTAATCATTTTTTAACTCCTCTATAAACAGCCGGTAATCCAATCATTGGTTTATTGTCTAAATGATGTTCCTTGGCATAAGGCCCTTCGCTATCTACGTAATGACAAAAAACTTGTCCGATTTCATATCCACCAAAAGGTTCTCTCCAGTGGTCCACTTCACACCCTTTATAAACAAGCATGTCTCCAGGGGTTAAATCTACTTTTATTCCCTCTTTACTTTCATCTCCTGTTGCGTCCAAATAAATTGGCCAAGAGTCTCCACCTAAATTTATAGTACAAGATATCTCACAGGAAGGTCTGTCTTTATGTCTACGAAGAACATCTCCATATTTATATATTCTGGCATAAGTGTATGAAGGAAGAAGATCAATTCCTGTCACTTGTTTCATGATTGGAACTATTCTCACTGAAATAGTTTCCATGGCTAAATCTGCATAATGAGAATAAGTATTAGGAATTTGAGGATCGCTCCAATATCCCCAAGACTGATCCTCACTGGATAAAAAATCTGTTTTAAGTAAATGCTCTGCTACTTTTCTTTTATTTTGAAAATAATTATAAATAAAACTTGCTAAATCTTTAGACAAAGCATCTGTCACAATAATATATTTATTTTGTTTAAAAAATTCAGTTACTGTTTGTGTTTGTGTTTGTTCCATTATTCTCCTTTATTAAAACTATACCAACCTGTGACTATATATTTTGAGTTAAGTTCACTAACCATACCTCTGTGAGTATGGGTCCAATAAGCAGGCCATATTAAAGTTAGTCCTTTTTTTGCTTCGGTTTTTATTTTTTGATATTTAAATTCTGTTCCACCATCAGGAACATCATTTAAGTATGTCATAAAAACTAAGTTTCTATTCCATCCATTAACGCCTGTTCCATTTGACTCAAAATGATACTTAAAAAATCCTTCCTTAGGCTTATAATATTGAATGTTCATTGATTCATTCATTCTAAAAAAATATTGTTGATCTGCGTGAGGATATTTTTTTAGATATTTATCTAAGATGGAGTTTAAGTAGTGTTTATAAAGTCCTACGTGACCATCAAAATTTCCTGGTGAAATTGCTAAGTCAGTGCTTAATTTTATATCCGAACGTATTTCTGGTGCTTTTATTGTGCCAACTTTACACTCTCCTTGAACTTGATATTCTTTATTAAATTTAAAATAAGATAAAAGTTTATCACAAATTTCTTCAGGCATGTACCATGCCCCCATTAAGGTTATTTCATCAAAGTAATATTCTTTTAAATCGTTAGGATCGATGTCTTGCATTTCTTAGTAGTTAGATAATACTAAAAAATTTCTTTTTGTCTACTCAACATTAGGAGAACCTAATACCCAACCATTACCGTTGGCTGTGTACTCATCATCACTCCAATAATAATGTCCTGTGCATACACCATTTTCATCGTAAACATCGTCTGGAATAGGTAGATTGGGTGCTTCCCAATCACAAGTAGTTTCATTTAATGTCCATGTTGTATACGGTTGAGGCATTATAAAAGCGTCTCTTGATGAGTCGTAGCTATCTCCTACGTTAGGATAATTTTTTCTAAAGGTTGAGTTGTAAGAACATTGCTTCCATGTTTTACCTTCACCATATATAGTATTTAAAAAAGCAATTCCTAAAGATTCTTGTTCGACATTGTTTTCATCAAGTAGTTCATTATTGTGAACTACCACTACTTGTAAAACAACATTGTTTTCATCTAATTCTGCAAAATGTGCCATAACTACGCTGTATAACTTCCTGATCCTGTAAATTTCATTATTGTGTTTGAACCTGAGGTGTTAACTGTTGGAGAACCTGTTGTAGTTCCTGTATAACCTGAACTTGGAACTTGAATAAACACAACTCCACTTCCTCCAGCAGAAGTTGGTGATCTTCGACCTGTTCCACCTCCACCACCACCAGTGTTTGCCTGACCGTGGTTACTAGGACCATTATTTGATCCTCTTTGTCCCCCTGGGCCACCACCACCAGAACCACCTGGTTTTGAGTTATAAGAGTCTCCACCACCAGAACCACCACCACCTGCGAAAGTTCCAAAAGGTGAACTTGATCCGTTTCCACCCTGAGTAGCTGTGCCACCTGCGTTAGCTGCACCTCCACCAGAACCACCTGCGAAAGGGTTTGGAGCACCAGAACCACCATTATTTCCTTGACCAGAAGAACCAGAACCACCGCCAGATTGAGCGCCACCGCCCCCACCAGAACCACCTGGTCCACCACCAACGCCATAGTTGCCACCGAATCCTCCACCTGTACTGTTGATACTAACGCCAGTACCACTGAGGCTAGATGTAGAGCCCGATGATCCGTTTCCTGAAGGACCATTAGCGCCTGTATTATTATTTATTCCACCTCCGCCACCAACAGATACGTTGTAAGTAGCGCCTGGAGTTAATTGTTCAGAAGAAGAGTATCTATATCCACCTGCTCCACCTGCTCCACCAATATCGACGCCTCCACTTGCTCCACCTGCAACAACCAAGATTTGAGCTTCTACAGTGCTTGCTTTTCCTTGAAGATTGCTCATGGCGATTGCACCTGAAGGCACATCTGCTAAACCTCTGACTTCAGAGGATCCCATATTTATTTGAGCTGAGGGAGAATTTCCTAATTCTGCGTTGACATCAGAAAGACCAATTTGACCAGTAGGTGTTGGCATAATTAATTTCCTTTCTTAAGATCGTTAACCTGAGTTTGTAAGTCCTTTACACATTCGATTAGTAGAGCACATAGACGATCATATTTAACGGCTTTAACTCCGTCAGGTCTTGTGCCTACGACCTCTGGTAAAACTTTTTCAACATCTTGAGCGATAACACCTACATCTGTTCTACGAACAAAATAGCCATCTTCTCCACCTTTGGAATCAATAAAGGATTGTTTCCAATCAAATAAAACTCCATTTAAATTTTGTACTTTATCCATAGGGGAAGATATGTTGTGAATATTTTCTTTTAAAGAAACATCTGAGGAATAAAAAGCAGTAATATCATTTGTAGCTCTAATTTCTCCACTTGTTCCTGATGCTGCTGTTGCAACACCAAAAGAATCAAATTGTACATCAGAACCAGTTCCTAGTCCTAAAGAGGTTCTCATAGTTGCTCCTGTTTCTAAAACAAAGTTTGAACCATCACCTACAATAATACCACTATCTGTAACAGCTAAACCTGCAACGTCTTGAAGTTGTGCATCTAGACGAGCGTTAGGAACTGTTCCTGATCCTAAGTTAGATGCATTCAGTGCAGTTAAATTTACACCTGAAGCTGCGGGTAAAGTTGCAGGGAATCTAGCGTCTGGTAAAGTTCCAGCTCCTAGCGCTCCTGCGTCTGTGGATGAAATAATCTCTACATTATAATTTGATGCACCATCACAAAATACTGTTGTCTTTGCACCTTGAGTAATAACAACACCATTTGCTGTATGACCTGTTGCTGCGATAGTTAAAGTTTGAGATCCAGAAGTGTTATTAAAAAAGTTATATTCGCTTTCTACTGCTGGAATAAACACAACGATATCGCCTGTAAGAGCACCATTTAAATCAATTGTTTTATTGGAAGATTCCGCAGTGTCTGATGCATTAGCTGTTGAAAGTGTTATATTCGCTGAACCTGCAACTGATTTAGATAAAAAACCTGCTGCAAAAGCGTCTATAACTTCTAAATTGTTATTAGTATTTGTACCCCATGTATTGGCATTGGCGCCTGTGGCCATTATTTCTAATTTAAGTCTGTCTGAATATGTACTTGCCATTTTTAAACCTCTCTAAAATATATCTTTTTTTGTTATTCAAGCAACACTTTTTATGCTGCATCTACCTCTGTCCAAGTATTACTTGCTCCTGTTACTACATTTGCCCAAGGTGTTGCAAATGGGTTTCCTGTGACTATTGATAAATCAACACCTGTCACATTGACTGTGGCTCCTGCTCCCACTGTAGCTGTGCCTTCTGCAAAAGATAAGGCTACTGTTGAGACACTTACAATAACTCCTGTACCTACCTCTACAGTTTCAGTGCCTAAAGCTGAGGTCATACTTAGACTGCCAAGAGTGACTAGAGCATCGGCTTCTGCAACAGCAGTTCCTAGAGCTGAGGTCATAGTAACTGGAACAGGATCTACTTGTGTAAATATTTCAATAACTGGAGTACCAATAGCAAAGTCTAGTTGGTCAGAAGGTGCTATTACTGCAGCACTTCCCTCACCAGAAACAGTCGCTCCTGATAATGCGACACCTATTGTTAAACTATCTAAAGTTTCTACTGCCGTTCCTGTTTGAGATGTTGTGCCAAGAGCACTTGTCATCTCTAGTCCAGTAGCACTGACTATTACACCTGATCCTACTTCAACTGTAGGAGTGCCTAACGCAGTAGACATCGTAACGCTACTGACGTTGGTAATAAATTCTATATTCTCATTCCATGCAAAAGATCCCCATGTAGATCTTCCCCAACCTGCATCAACAGAACCTGTTGCTACTTCTGTGCCTATTCCAAAAGAAGTTGATAAACTTCCAAGAACGACACCCGCTCCTTCTCCAATTAAGACTCCTGATAATTGTGTCTCGAATGAAACACCTGTAGGGAACGTAACATTTTCAGGTTCACCTACTGCAGTGCCTAAAGCACTGGTCATAGATAAAGTTGAAACGGCTACTACTGCATCGGCAACAACAGACTCAGTTCCTAAAGCTGTTGTTGTTGATAGTCCAGTAACAGATACTGTAATTGAGCTTTGTTGGCCCCATGCGCCTTCGCCCCAATTATTTTCACCCCAAGCATCTGCCATGGTAATGCTACCTTATATTAAGATAATCTTAATATAGCACTTGAAGCATCATTGGTTGGGAATGCGATTGTGAATGTACCGTTTGTTGATGTTTTTACACTTCCAAAATCAAGAACTGCAATAGCTGCGTTTGTATTAGCTGATGATCTATTATAGATCAAAGCTGCTTGAGCAGATATTGTTGCTGATGTAAAACTTGCGTTTGCAAAATCAACAAATGCTGTTGAAGCTGTTGCACTAGTTGCTGTTAAACCGATAGTTGGACTCGTTAAAGTTATACCACCTGCCGCATATGTTCCTGATGCCCCAACTTCATTAGTTGTAGCATAGGCTGTTGTGTTTCCATTTAAAGTTGCAGAACTTGTATAAAGAGCGAGATTAATTGTATCATTATCAATATCATGATCGCCTGCTAACAGTTCTTTTTTAAATGAAGCACAGACTGCTTGATTTATTGTCATTTTTATTTACTCCCTTTATGGTGTTAGCGATTTCATCGGAATGCGTAACACACCATTTTGATACTCATCCCTACGTTTACGACCCATTTGCTCTTGTGCAAAATCTTGCAGAGCTACTTGGTACTTACCTTCGTATAATTGCATATCTTGTGCGTTTTTCAAGTAAGAAAAAGCTTCTGATAAAGTTCCATATATTAGAACTTCAGGAGCATTATCTGATAGAAAAGTTGTGGTAGTTGTTGTGCCTGAACCGTTTCCTAATCTTTGTGGAGTTTCATCATACCACATCTCCACTGTGTAAGCTGTGTTTGGAGTAGGCGCTACAACCAAAGTAGTTGCATCCCAATTTCCCCAATATTTAGGTTTACCTGTAAAATTTGTATCTGTAGTAGATCTTTCAGGAGAATATTCATCCATGAATGTAGCGTCTCTTTGTTGTATCCAAGTTCTAGTTCCATCAGTTTCTACAATTTGTAATCCTCTAGCAAATCTAAATCCACCTTCAGGTCCTGAAACATCTAAAAAAGCATTATTAGCTTCAAAAGTTGTAGTGGCATATCTTCTTTGATCGTCAGTATCAATTTGTCTAGCAACTTTATTTTCTATATTAGTTATAAAAACATTAACAACTGCATTAGAAAGAACGTCACTTGTGACCTCCGTATAGTTTCTTACATTATCTAAAAGTTCAGAATAATTCATGATATTACCACGGTCACTTTACCAATACTTGATCCAATAATCAACGATCTACTTTGTGAAGAAGGTTGCATTCCATTTGAAGTAAAAGAACTGTCTCCTGATCCACCAACAAAAACTGTCATTGGCTCTTGTCTCGCTGGTCTCGCCCAAGGCAGTGCTTGAGCGTCAGCACTATGATAAGAAGGATCTAATTGTGGATGTTTAGTTTCAAAACACTCAGGACAAGTTTTTAATCCATTCCACTCTTGTCGTAATTGATGAAAATCATATTGTTGACCACATCTATCGCAAAGAGCGATAGCGTATTTACCTGTTGCAAAGGTAGCCATGTTAAGAACCGTTTATAAAATAATTTTGAGGAACAATATGAACTGAAGCTCTTTGACCATCTTCTGTTAAAGCTCTTTGTAGTTCATCCTCATAATAAAGTTTTAAATTTTGAGTCATTTGAGGACTTCTTTTTTGAGAAATATAAAAAGCTAATCCTGAAACCATACAAGGAAGAAATCTAAAAGGTGCATCAGGTTGATTATCATAAGCTCCAGCATCTTGTATTCTACCTATGAAGTTATAATTTATTTGAGTATCTGTAGTATTAGGTGTTTGATACAAATTTATTTCAACGTTTGATAAATTTCTTTGTACGTAATATTGAGTTGGTTGACCTTGTGAAAATTTATTTGGTAAGGCTTGATACTCAGATCTTGATATTTTAGTCATGGTAGTATCAGTAGTTGTACCACTTGATACTGTTCTAAATGTCATTTCTAAAACATCACTAGCATTAGTTGGAGCTGTATAAGTTGTTGTTCCTGCTGTTAAGTTTGAAGTTTGATTTTCTACTTTCCATAAATGAATACCTCTGTTCATCCATTCTTGAAATAAGATATTAAGGCTACGTCTAGCTGATTTTAAATCATATCCTGATCTAGTCTCAAGACCACATCTTTCATATGCATCTTCTATAACGTCATCTATATCTAAATTAAAAGTTGTAGTTCCAGAGGTAGCCATTTTACTTCTTCATCATTCCGCCGCCACGCTTCTTGGCAACTTGTTTCTTTTTTGCCATTCCACCACCACGTTTTTTCATCATCATTCCACCACCACGCTTCTTGGCCATGCCACCTTTTTTCATTACTTGTTTCTTTTTTGCCATCATGATTTTACTCCTTTTTTAAAAAGTTTTTCGTACGTATTTTGCCTTTCAGCTACTACTTCATCGTAGTATTGCTTAGGCCATTTCTTATAATAGCCTATCTTATGTAGTTTGCAACTTGCATCATACAGTTGTTTAAACTTTTGTACTAACATCATTGAATATTCTAAATCACCATGTTCTACAGGTTCATTAGTAGGATCCACTAAAAACTCTTGTTCTTCAGGATCTGCTGGAGAAGAAGGATGAAAACCCATAAAATAGACATCTTTACGATTATATGTTTTGTTATAAAAATCTATCTTATCTTGAAATTTTTGACCATCATATTGTTCCCAATAAGGATCACAAAATATTATTATATCGTGTTGTTTTTTATTCCAAGATTTTAGAACAGAAGTTAATTGTTTTTCGTATTTAGATTTATCCATACGAACTTCAATTCTTAATTTATTATCTTTTCTCCATTTAGCTGCAAAAGGACACGCAGGAAAACCTATGTGTTTGTTCATTGGTTCCAAGACATTCTTGGACCAATTTATTACATCAAGCTTTATTTTTTCTGCTTGTTTTTTTCTTGACAATTGTTTTTACCATAGTGGGTTTACCACCTGGATTACCAGCTTTTTGTTTTCTACTAACAGCAGATCTTTTTTGACCTTTAGACATAGAGGCTGCTTTTGCGGCTGGGACACATTTAGGATAATTTTTTCTTTTTTCTTTACCACTACGTCCACATTTAGGATAAGACCCATCAGATTTTTTATTGGCTATGTCTACCCAATTTTCTTTTACCCAAGATCTAAGTCCTTTTTTAGCCATTAGGTTTTTGCTGTAACTTTTCTTCTATTCTCCATAACGCCACCACAACCCTTAGCAACGCCACCTTGACCAAAACTAGATACCATTTTTCTTTCTTGAGAAACTTTATTAATCATACCACCATCAGCTTTTTTCTTTGGTTTCTTTTTACCCCCTGGAGTTACTTTTCCAGAACAAACAGCACCTGCATACATATTTGCATATGCACTAGGATAGACCTTGAATTTACGCTTAGCGGCGGCTTTTCCTTTTGCGCATAATTTACCCATTATCGTCCTCTGTTTCTAAACCACACACACAAACGTATTCTTCGTTACATTTACACATCTATTTTACCATTCCACCTTTTTTCTTAAATCCCATTTTGTTTCTTACCTTTTTAGGTAATTTTTTAAGACCTTTATTTTTTGGTGGTATTGGTTTTAATTTTTTATTCATTTTTCTACCTCCTGTAGATACTTCTTTTTGCATTTGTGATCTACTAATCACCATTAAAATTCACTATAATTCTTTATTAAAAAGCCTTCCATCCAATCCATTTTTTCATCCATAGACTTTAGTTGTGCTTTTATAACAGCTAGATCTTGTTGCATTTCTGCAACACTATCTGCTTTTTTCTCAACTGCATTTAAGCGTTCGCTCCACATTCCCCACGTCATTGCGAGTGTCGCCAATAGCACCAAATAAGGTAGAACTGTTTTTAACTCTATCTTAAACGACATTGACAATCCTGATCTGTTTTACAATCACACATGACATACTCCTATTTTGTTTTTGCGGACATTCCACTTAAAGGGTTATTTAAAGCCTTATTAATCTTCAAGTCAAGGCTTTCTTCCATTAACTTCATCTCTTCTATAAGCTCTCTTGAGTCTTCTTTTTGTCTATCTTCTACGTCATTCACAATTTCGGTTATGTGTCGTACGTCTTGCTCAACGTTTCGTAAATCCGTTTTAAGGTCATCTTTAAGTTCCCGACTAACCTGACTTATTAGGTCTATCTCACCTAGTATAATTTCTAATTCACTTTTTAAAGCATCTAATTGTTGTGATACAAGCTCTACTTGTGCATCTGTTTGTGTCTCTACGAGAGCAATTTTTTTATCAAACCCACTTAAATCAGGGGCAGTATAGGCCTCAATTTTTTCTGACATATCTTGAAATTTTTTGAAAGCTTCGAACCCGCCATATAGAACTCCTACAGCACTACTTAATGCTAGGATGACTGCCATCATGCGTCCACCTTTAAAAGAAACGCCGCCTACTGAGACTTCTGCCATTGTGAGTTCACCATATCATCCATTATCTGTCCTTGTGCCATGTCAAACAACATACCATACTGATCATCTATTGTCTTGTTTAAATATTCTGTAACGTTTGTATCTTGGATGTAAGATTGTGTATCGAAGAATGATTTTGTATTACCAAGAATCTGCATAACAATTAAAGTTTTAGTTTGAGCTGCATCATCATATCTAGCTTTATCGTCAATCTTTTTTACTATTTTACTTGCTGCTTTTTCTTTTGCTGAAGATTCTTTCTTAGGCTCCTTCTTTGGTTCTTCCTTCTTTTCTTCTTTTTTAGGCTCCTCTTTTACCTCCTCTTCAGCTTCTTCTATTTCTTCAGGGGCTTCTTCTTCAGGTTCTTTTACTTCTTCTACCTCTTCGATTTCTTCTACCTCTTCAGGTGCTTCTTCGACAGTTTTCTCAGGCTCAGGTTCAATAATCTCAGGCTCCTCCTGAACTTCTTCAATTTGTGGTTTAATTTCTTCTACTTCTGTTTCTACTATCTCAGGTTCTACTTCAATTGGGGGTGCTATCTCTTCTACTGAAGCTACCATATCTGGTGGAGGTAAATCCATTTCCATTTCAATCTCTAATGTGACGGTTTCTATATTTACAGGTATTTCAAAGTCCATATTCATATCAGGTGGGGGTAATAACTCCATTGGAGGAGGAGCATCAAAAGTGACATCATAAGAAATTTCTACATATTCAAACTCTAATTCTATTTCTGCCATTTCAATTTCAACAGACTCATAGGTTACTTCTTCATACTCAGGTTCAAAAGGCATAAACTCTATCTCACCAATATCGTTGGTAGCTATGTCATTAAATTCAAAGACTTCCTCTGCAAAGTTAATCTCTGTATCTAAAAGATTGAGATAATATATTTCTTCTACTGTAGTTATTTGTTGAGTAATAATTGTGTTAATTACATTATAAAATACGTCCACACTCACATCATCAAAGACAGGACCCACAGCTAGATTAATATCTCTACCACCTATCTCAATAGTAACTTTATTTAATACACCACTGAAATCGAAAGACCCATTATATGATTGATATCCTGTTGATACTCCAGTTTCAGACAAGATGTCAGTACCTGAAAAGACCTGACTAGTTCCATTAAGTCCTGTAATGTGCATGTATATTCGATCTTGATCATCCTGTTTGTCTACCTCTATAGAGTATTTAACTTCACCACCATTACTGATATTCAATTCAGAGAAATCAACTGTTTGTATAAACGTGGTGCCCATACCGTCAACCCCCATTGTCGAAGTGCTATTACCACTACCTGTGATTTGTGCACACTTATCAGAACCTAATCCATAACAAGCATTACCTGTTGGCATACTAGCAGGACCTTGGCCACCCCAATCAATATCCATATCTCCTTCTTTACTTGTGCCTACATATCCGTTTGAGCCATCAAGTATATTATCAGAGTTTTGATTAGTAACAGTTACTTCTGTATTAGTAACAGTAGTTGTGGTTGTTGTAACAATTTCTGTACCAAGATCTTCTTCAGTAATGTCAATTTGTGTATCTTCCGTGATGGTTACACCAGGAGTACAGAGTCCTTCAGTATTAGGTAAGCAGTCTGCTTTAGAATAAGAGGAGACCAGTAGTAATAAGGAACAAAGCCTTATAAAGTGCAATAGAACTAGCATCACTAAACTCCTTTGTTTCTTGTTGTCTTACTTGTATATAGTCTTCTCTGTATTGAGAACCCTTTGGAATTTTTTCTGGATTTTCTTCCCAATAGGTTGCTGCTTCGGCTCCAATTAAGCCGTTGACCGGGCATGGAGTTCCTGCGTTTTGCATTGAATCATGAACTCTTGGATCTTGACAAAGCAAACTCACTGCAGCCACCTTCATGCCGTAGGAATATAATGCACGACTTGTGCGAACACGCTCACAAAATTCGTCTGTGATGACGTAACCTGTAGCTACGCCTAAAATATTATTTTGAACACTTCCGCCAATTCCGATTTTGCAAATATCAGAATTTGAGTTGAGGACGGTCGGTGCATTCGCTGTAGCAGGCGCATTGTTTAAAACAGTTGACGACACGGTGTTTGTATTTGCTGAAGAATCTGTAACGATAGCTACAGTTGTGAATAACAATAGTATAATTG